>ERZ824600.62-NODE-62-length-154618-cov-5.657020_pt1 | contig 154618 bp, 135 predicted proteins | sample MGYA00519933_ERZ824600 | MGnify/ENA primary metagenome ERZ824600 (study PRJEB31778, sample SAMEA3449178) | human gut metagenome | biome: human gut; feature: human-associated habitat; material: faeces | place: United Kingdom | collected 2010/2012 ...
TAATACCAGCAATAGTTGAATATTTGAAACCTAAATTCTTTAATTTATCAAGCATAATAGATGTTTCAGTTGTTTTATATCTTTTAAATACTTGAGCAATTAATTGACCTAAAGTTTTTTGAACAAATGGAGTAACAAGTTCCATTTTAGCTATTTCTTCAGGTATGTTAGAACCCATTGGTAAGAAATACTTATCTGGTGTAATTCCTTCAATATTAGCCTTAGTACCTTCTTCTACATATGGGAATGTATCAGGTAATATTTCATTAAATTTAATTTTACCTACAGTAGTAACTAAGTATTTGTCTCTTTGTTCTTCAGTAAATAATTTATATTTAAATGAACTAACTGGAATAGCAATTCTTGTATGCAATGTTATTTCTTTTCTTTCATATGCCATTAAAGCTTCATTAGGATTTTTATAAACATGTCCTTCATTAGGTTCTCCAGCATATTCAATAGTTAAATAACAATTACCTAGTACCATATCTTGGCTTGGTGTAACAATTGGTTTTCCATCTTTTGGATTTAGAATATTATTAGCACTAAGCATTAATATTCTAGCTTCTGCTTTTGCTTCTTCAGAAAGTGGAATATGGATAGCCATTTGGTCACCATCGAAGTCGGCATTAAACGCTTGACAAGTAAGTGGATGCAATTTCATTGCGTGACCTTCAATTAGCACCGGTTCAAACGCTTGAATACCAAGTCTATGAAGTGTAGGTGCACGGTTTAGTAATACTGGGTGGTCTTTAATAACATCATCCAAAATATCCCAAACTACTGGACGAGCACGTTCTACAAGTCTTTTAGCACTCTTAATATTGTGTGCTTGGTTCATATCTACTAGACGCTTCATTACAAATGGCTTAAATAGTTCTAGTGCCATTTCCTTTGGAACACCACATTGATACAACTTTAATTCTGGACCTACAACGATAACTGAACGTCCAGAGTAGTCTACACGCTTACCAAGTAGGTTTTGTCTAAATCTACCTTGCTTACCTCTAAGCATACCAGAAAGTGATTTTAAATCTCTATTTCCAGCACCGGTAATAGCCTTACCCCTTTTACCATTATCAATTAACGCATCTACTGCTTCTTGAAGCATTCTCTTTTCGTTACGGATAATAATATCTGGAGCACCTAAATCCATAAGTTTTTTAAGTCTATTATTTCTATTAATAACTCTTCTGTAAAGGTCATTTAAGTCACTAGTTGCAAATCTACCACCATCTAGTGGAACCATAGGTCTTAGTTCTGGTGGAATTACTGGAATTACATCTAGAATCATCCACTTTGGTTCGGTATGATTAGCTCTAAATGCTTCCATAATTTCTAATTTCTTTGAAGCTTTTAGTTTCTTTTGTCCTTTAGAATTTTTAACAGCTTCTTTAAGTTCTTTACATTCTTTTTCTACATCAATTTGAGAAAGCAATTCCTTTATTGCTTCTGCACCCATACCAGCTTTAAATGATTTAGCACCGAACTGCTCAACAGCTTCACGATATTCTCTATCATTTAAAATTTGTTTATAAGATAAACTTGTTTGACCTGGGTCAATTACTATAAATGCTGTAAAATAAAGTACTTGTTCTAGTTGTTTGGTAGGAATATCTAACGCCATACCAATACGGCTAGGGACCCCCTTAAAGTACCAAATGTGTGATACTGGGGACACAAGTTCAATGTGTCCCATTCTATCACGACGCACCTTTGAGCGAGTAACTTCTACGCCACACTTATCACAAATAACGCCTTTATATCTAATTCTTTTATATTTACCGCAGTAACATTCCCAGTCTTTTGTTGGTCCAAAAATTCTTTCGCAAAACAAACCATCTCTTTCTGGTTTTTGAGTACGATAGTTAATAGTTTCTGGTTTTGTAACCTCACCATACGACCATTCACGAATCTTCTCTGGGCTGGCGATACCAATTTGCATGGCATCAAAATTGTTTAATTCAAACATTATTTTCTCCCCATAATTTTATTTTTTATAATCAGTTTAGTATTAAATATCATCATCGTCAAAATCGAATAGGTCGTCATCATTTTCGGTTCCGAATACATTTGCGGTTTCTTCATCTAAATCTAGAACTTCTTCTGTGTTAGCGTTTCCGTCTAAATCTAATTCGACTTCTTCCTTATCGTCATGTGCATTCTTGCTTGGACGCTCATCTTCGTCATCTTCTACAAGTTCACGTAGTCCGATTTCTTCTTTATCTTCGGTTAGCACCTTAATATCTAGTGCCAAACCTTGTAATTCCTTAATTAATACTTTAAATGATTCTGGGATTCCTGGTTCTGCAACATTTTCAGATCTTACAATACTCTCGTAAGTCTTAGTTCTACCAACAATATCATCAGATTTAACTGTAAGCATTTCTTGTAGAACATTTGCTGCACCATACGCTTCAAGCGCCCAAACTTCCATTTCACCAAATCTCTGACCACCAAATTGAGTTTTACCACCCAAAGGTTGTTGAGTTACTAGTGAGTAAGGACCGGTTGAACGAGCGTGCATCTTATCATCTACCAAGTGGTTAAGTTTTAACATATACATAACACCAACAGTCATTGGGTTTGGTAGTTTTTCACCCGTTCTACCATCGTATAAGTCAACCTTACCATCAGGTCTTAATCCATTCTTAACTAATAGTTCTTGAATTTCATCTGCGGTTGCACAATCAAAAATTGGAGTAGCAACCTTCCAACCCATATGTCTTGCAACCATACCTAAATGTACTTCTAGCAACTGTCCTACATTCATACGAGAAGGAACACCCATAGGGTTTAATAGAATTTGAATTGGAGTACCATCTGCAAGGAAAGGCATATCTGCTTGTGGTAAAATTCTTGAAACGACACCTTTATTACCGTGTCTACCAGACATCTTATCACCGACACTCATCTTTCTCTTTTGTGCAATATAAACTCTTACAAGTTTGTTAACACCAGTACTTAATTCATCTTTATTTTCACGAGTTAGTATCTTAACGTCTACAACTATACCACCTTCACCATGTTGAACACGCAAAGATGTATCTCTAACTTCTCTAGCCTTTTCACCAAAAATTGCTCTTAATAATCTTTCTTCTGGAGTTAGTTCGGTTTCGCCCTTTGGAGTAACCTTACCTACCAAAATATCACCCGGAACAACTTCCGCACCAATTCTTACAATACCATTTGCGTCTAGGTCTTTTAAAGCATCATCGCCGACATTTGGAATGTCACGAGTAATGTCTTCTGGACCAAGTTTGGTATCTCTACAATCTATTTCATATTCTTCAATATGAACACTTGTTAAAATATCTTCTTTAACTATTTCATCTGAAATAAGAACAGCATCTTCGAAGTTATAACCTTCCCATGGCATATAAGCAATTAGGATATTTTTACCTACTGAAAGTTCGCCACCATTAATTGCAGGACCATCAGCTAAAACTTCACCCTTCTTTACCTTATCACCATGATTTACTATTGGGTGTTGCTTCATACAAGTACCTTGGTTAGATCTTTGATAAGCAGTTAGTAAATACTCATCTTCTTCACCATTTTTTCTTGTAACTACAATTCTATCACTAGAAACGTAAGAAATAACACCATCATTCTTTGCAACTACAACTGCACCGCTATCTACTGCAATTTTGTGTTCCATACCGGTTGCTACTATTGGAGCTTCGGTCTTTAATAGAGGAACTGCTTGACGTTGTTGGTTAGAAGCAACAAGTGCACGTACGCAGTCATCACTACCAAGGAATGGAACTAGAGTTGTTGCGACTGAGAATATTTGCTTTGGAGAAACATCCATATAATCAACTTGACTTGCAGGTAATTCTACGATTTCTTCTTTTCTTCTGCAAATTACTCTCTTATTTTTAAATGTATTATCTTCATTTAAAGGTTCGTTTGCGTTTGCTACAACAAAACGATCTTCTCTATCAGCTGTCATGTATTCAACTTCATCAGTTACTACACCAGTTTCTTTATTTACTTTTCTATATGGAGCCATCAAGAAACCATATTCGTTAATTTTTGTGTATGCTGCAAGCGAGTTAACCAAACCGATATTTTGACCTTCTGGAGTTTCGTTAGGACAAAGTCTTCCATAGTGAGTGTAGTGTACGTCACGCACTTCAAAGCCCGCTCTTTCTCTACTCAATCCACCAGGTCCTAAAGTTGTAAGTCTTCTTTTGTGTGTTAATGAAGCAATTGGGTTAATCTGTTCCATAAACTGTGACATTTGTGAAGAACCAAAGAATTCTCTAATAGAACTTGATACAGGTCTTACATTAATTAATGATGTTGGGCTAACTTCATTAATGTTTTGAACTTGCATTCTTTCTCTTATAACTCTTTCAAGTCTTGCCATACCAATAAAGAATTGGTTTTGTAATAGTTCGCCTACAGTTTTAACACGTCTGTTACCTAAGTGGTCGACATCATCATATGAACCTATGCCTTCACTTAAAGACAAGTGATAGTTTATTGCAGAAAGTACATCATCTAGTACCAAGTGCTTTCCTACTAGTAAGTCTGCATTTGCTCTAATAACTTCCTTTCTTTCTTCTGGGGTTTTGCAGTCCTTAATTAGTTCATTTAAGGTAACTACATTAACCATTCCATTAATTTCAACTTCTTTTGGGTCAATATTTAAGTATTTATCTAGTTCTACTCGGTTATTACCCATAACCTTAAACTCGCCCTTCTTAGTTTTTACATAAACTTCATTAACGCCAGCGTTTTGCAATTTCCATGCATCGTCTAAATTTAAAATTTCTCCTGCTTTTGCTAATGTTTTTCCATTTAAAACTACATCACGAGCAATAGTTAAATTTTCAATTCTATTTGCTACAGATAACTTTTGGTTAAACTTGTATCTACCAACTTTACTTACATCATAACGTCTTGAGTTATAGAATAGATTTCTTATATAACGCTTGATAGCTTTTAGGTTTAGTACTTCACCTGGACGAAGTCTTTTAGATAGTTCAATTAACGCTTCATCTTCGGACTTAGTTACATCCTTTTCAAGAGTCTTTTTAATAACTGAGTGGTTATCGAAAATATTTAAGATTTCTTCGTCTGTACCTAATCCTAAACCTCTAAGTAGTACACTTGCAACAAGTTTTCTTGTTCTATCAATGTGTACCCACAAAACACCATTGGTATCTTCTTCAAATTCTAGCCATGCTCCACGTGCTGGCATAATATCGGTTTCGATAACAAAGTTACCTGTTTTGTTAACCCCTTGCTTACAGTAAACACCTGGACTTCTTACAAGTTGGCTAACGACCGCTCTTTCGGCACCATTAATAATAAATGATCCGTTTTCCGTCATCATAGGTATATCACCCATGTAAACTTCTTGGTCTACTACCTCTCCCGTTTCCTTATAAACAAGTCTAACCTTAACTTTTAGAGGAACTGCATAAGTTGCATCACGCATTTTGCACTCCCTTTCAGAATACTTAGGTTCTCCGTCTAGTGAGTGATCCAAAAAGTAAAGTTCAATTCGGCTATCCTCAGTATCTCCTTCTTCTCTGTTCATGTTAAGGTTGTCTGAATCAGAAATAGGAGAGAAATCTCTTAAAACTTCCTTAATACCATCGGTAATAAAATGGTTAAAAGAGTCTTTTGGAATCTCCACAAAGTATGGATTATCAAGGACTTCTTTCATGTGACCAAAAGTCTTCCTTTCATGTTTTCCATACATCTTAGATTCTACATTAACTGCCATTTTTTGTTCTCCTTTTAAAATATCGTGAAAATCGCTTGACTTTGGAAACGTGTCTGCGTTATCATTTAACTACAGATGGAGAGATCGACCATTGCTTGTGGCAAATTGTGCAACACGAATCAAAAATATTAAGTTGTGCTGAAAAAAATTGCCTACTTGCGAAATAGGCATTTTTCCGTTTTAGTACCCTTGTATTTTACAATAATTATTTCACTTTGTCAACACATTTATAAAAATAATAATAAAAGTTTCCGATAACATTTTGTCGGAAACTTTTTTGTTTTGTCTTTTATTGTAAATTTGAATTTATTTCGTAATTTTTTTCATTCTTAAAAATTGGCTATTGTAAAGATTATAGTAAAAACCTTTCTTTTTAAGCAATTCATCGTGGGTTCCCTGCTCTATTATGTTACCCTTATTCATAACCAAAATTATATCTGCATTTTTGATTGTAGACAATCTATGTGCAACCATAAAACAAGTCCTACCTTCCATTAGTGTTGCAAAAGCATCTTGAATTTTCATTTCTGTACGAGTATCAATATTACTTGTCGCTTCATCCAAAATTAAAATTGAAGGTTTGGTCAACATAATTCTTGCAATACAAATTAGTTGCTTTTGACCTTGCGAAACATTATTTCCACCTTCTGTTACAATCGTATCATATTTTTTAGGTAATTTCTCAATAAAGTCATGTGCGCCAGCAAGTTTTGATGCTTCAACAATTTCTTCCATTGTCGCATTTTGCTTACCATATGCAATATTGTCTTTTATAGTTCCACTAAACAACCAACTTTCTTGCAATACCATACCAAATTTATTTCTAAGACTTGCCCTTGTAACTCCCCTAATATCTTGCCCAGACACTTTAATTGCACCACCAGTTACATCATAAAAACGCATAATTAGATTAATGAACGTAGTCTTTCCGCAACCAGTTGGTCCAACTATTGCAACCTTTTGCCCGCTTTTAACTTCCAAATTAAAGTCTTGTATTAATTTTACTTTTGGAGAGTATGAAAAATCTACATGTTCGATAGAAACTGTGCCATCACAAAATGACAATTCCGCATTGTTCTCATCACTAATTTCTTCAGGCTCATCTAACACTTCAAAAATTCTTTTTACGCTGGCAAACGACGCTTGAAGTTCGGTAATTTCGTTACTTATTTCATCAAAAGGCTTACCATAACTATTTGAATAAGACAAGAAGCTACTTATAGTACCTATTGAAATTTTACCATCTAAAGCAAGTAGTGCACCGAAAAATCCTACAGCAACATAAACAAATCCATTTACAAATCTTGTTAATGGCGGTGCTAAAAATGAATAAAACTTAGCTTTTTCAGATACAATGGTTAGTTTATCATTTATTTTATCATAAGATTCAATAGATTGAGTTTCGTGATTAAAGGCTTTTACAACTCTTTGACTACCTATAAGCTCTTCTAAATAACCGCTCATATCACCAGTAGACTTTGCCTGTTCGGTAAACAACGCATTCGCTTTTTTTGCAATTATGTAAGAAGCAATCAGAGACATTGGGGTAATTACCGCTATAACTATTGCAATACTTACATTTAAAAGAAGCATACAAATAAGCGTACCAATAATAGTAAAAATACCACTAGATACCGAAATAATTGCTTCCACCATACCATCGGTCATTATTTCTACATCGTTAATCATTCGATTTAACAAATCGCCATGGGTAGTTCCATCTACAAATTTTATTGGCACCGTTTCTATTTTTTCAAAGAATTTCTCACGAATGGTTTCGCTTGTTTTGTAGCAATACATATTCGCGTATAAATTATATAGCCACGTAAATAATAAATTTACAACACTAATACCAGCAAGCAACAATATATTTTCAACAAGTTTTGGAGTGTTTACATTGCCAACCCCTATAACGCAATCAATGCTTTTACCTATATATATAGGAATTAACAAGTCTAAAATGTTTCCTATTATCATAAAAAATAATGCTAACAACAATAACGACTTATGAACCCCAGCATATTTTATAGAGTGTTTATAAAGACTTAAGTTTTCTTTAACACTTGCATGCTTTGCTTGTGTTTTATTTTTTAACTTAGTATTCTTTCTCATTTCTTTCCACCCCCTACATCACTTGGCTTTTCTTCAGGGTTTTGTGAGTAATAAATTTCTTGATAAACGGTACAAGATTTTAATAGCTTCTCGTGACTTCCTATACCCATAATATTACCATTATCTAGAACAATAATTTTATCAGCGTTCATTAAAGCCGTTGCTCTTTGCGACACAATAACCACCGTGCTATTATATAAACTTGTACTGATAGCCTTCCTTAATGATGCATCCGTTGCAAAATCTAATGCCGAACTTGAATCATCTAGTATAATAATTTTAGGGTTTCCAACCAACGCTCTCGCTATTGTTAGACGTTGACGTTGACCACCTGAAAAATTACTACCACCACGTAAAACCTTATGATCCAAAAAATCCGGCAATTCTCTAACAAAGTCATACGCTTGTGCAATCTTTAATGCTTTTATTATCTCTTCATCGGTGGCATCTTCCTTTCGCCAGCACATATTGTCACGAAGTGTTCCTTCAAACAATACTGGATTTTGCGGAACAATACCAACTATTTTTCTCAATTCATGTAATCTTATTTTTTTTACATTAACATCATCAATAAGCACTGCACCACTGCTAACATCATAAAATCTAGGAATAAGATTTACAATACTAGACTTACCAGAGCCCGTACCACCAATAATACCTAAAATCTGTCCAGCACCAACCGTAACACTTAATCCATTTACAACATTCTTTACACTATTATAAGAAAAATTAACATTTTTAAATTCTATTTTTCCTTCAGCGGTTTCATAGGTTAATGGTGATGGATTTTTGTCATCGCCTATTGTATTTTTAGTAGCGAAGACTTCAGAAACTCTTTTTATTGACGCACCCGTCCTTGTGTATATTATAATAAGTCTTGCAATAACCACAAGTGCAGCCGAAATAGTTGTAAGATAATTAATAAACGCCAATAAATTACCCGTTGTAATAGATCCTACATTAACTTCCAAACTACCAAACCAAATTATTGCAATAATAGAGAAATTCACTACAACCGAAATTAAAGGTTGCAATAGCGAAGCCGCTTTTGCAATACTCATATTTGTTTTTGTAAACTCTTTATTGGTTTGATCAAACCTTTTAGTTTCATATGCTTGTTTATTAAACGCTCTTACTACCCTTACGCTATCTAAGTTATCTCTTGCAACATTAGTAACATTATCTAGTTTAGTTTTCAGTTCTACATATCTTGGGTTGTTTCGTTTCATAATTAACAAAACTATCAATAATATTATTGGTGACATTACCAAAAATATTAGAGCCAATCTCCACTCTATAATAGAAACCATTATGAGCGAACCAATAATTAAAAATGGCGCACGTGCAACATTTCTTATAGTCATACCAACAGCCACACCAATCTGGTCAACATCGTGCACAATTCTATTAGTTAAGGTAACCGTTGAAAATTTATCCAGTTCGGCATGAGATAAAGTATTAATGTGAGCAAAGCAATCATGTCTAATATCTTTGCATACACCCATCTGTGCAAGGGACGAACACTTTTGACAAATTACAGTAAAGCAAAAACTTACTAAATTCAGCACGCAAATAAAACCACACATCGTATAAATGTATGTTCGGTCATTATTTGCAATACCCGTATCTATTACCATCGCCATTATAAATGGAGTAATAATATCCGATGCGGTTTCTAGAGCCTTGAATATTGGCCCTAAAATCATATATAATTTATATTTACCTAAGTAGTTTTTTAATTTAAACATTTATCATTCCAATTTTTTTTATGATTATTCCCCTTATTAAATTATACCATAATGAATAACATCTTCAAAATTCTTTTAAGGTATAAAAGCTAAAAATTTTATCATAATTATTATATGATTAAATATATTCAGGTGATTGCAAAATTTTTAGAAAACGGCGAAGTTATTCCGTTATCTTTATTTTGGGAGAATGGCAAAGAATATATTATTGATAAGGTAATCTCTAAAAAAAATCTTGCCAGCACCAAAGGTGGCGGTGTTGGCATTCGCTATGAAGTTAAAATAAAATCGCAGACCAAATTTTTATTTTTACATGAATACACTTGGTTTGTGGAAATATAAATTTAATACTATTTTTTAATTATTCCGTCTAAAGTATGAGATGTAATATTTGCTCCATTTACTTCTATATCTTGCATTCTTTTATCTACTATCGTAAGCGCCCTAGAAACCGACCGCCTACCAAATCTTCTTCTTATATTTTCAATAGCACAATCTAGTTTTTGTTGTTTTTCGCATTCTTTTTGATCTGACCCAATTAACAATTGTTCTTGCTGAACAAAGTTACATACCGAAACTCCAATACCCCTAACTCTATTGATAGAACTAAAGTTATCTTCAAAACATTTTATCGCCGTTTTTGCAATAACATTACTAAGATTTGTCGGAACACCAAAAGCAACCTGTTTTGCAAACCGCTCCAAACTATTATCAATTACCATTAAGTGAAGAGTCTTCGCTTTTCCAACTGCATGCTTTTTCATTCTATAAGATACGCTTTCAGCCAAAATATATATTAGAGCTTTTATGTCTTCCAAATTGTCTAAATCTCTGTAATAGGTGACACTATTACCTACCGACTTCATCTCACTGCCTTCACCGTATTTTAATACCGGACTATTATCCAATCCATTTGCATAGGCATAAAGCATTTCGCCCCATTTGCCAAGTTTCGCTTTTAAAATTTCGACATCAAATTTTGCAATTGCACCTATTGTCCAAATTCCGAGTGAATTTAATTTCTTTTCGGTTTTCTTACCTACATACAAAAGAGCATTTATTGGCAATTTCCATACTATATCTTTGTAATTTTCCCGACTAATTACACTAACTGCGTCGGGCTTTTTTAAATCGGATCCAAGCTTTGCAAATATCTTATTAAAACTAACACCTATTGAAACTGTTAGTCCTATTTCATTTTTTATTCTCTCCCTAATTGTGTTTGCAAGTTTTTCAGCCCCACCAAAAAGTTTTACACTTTCTGTCACATCAAGCCATGCTTCATCTATTCCAAAACTTTCAACTCTATCTGTGTACTCATAATAAATCTGCTTTACTAATCTTGAGTACTTTAAATATAAATCATGATTTGCAACTACTTCTTGTAAATTTGGAACTAATTTTTCAGCTTCAAAAAGGGTCATTCCCGTTTTTATACCGGCTTCTTTAGCAATATAATTTTTTGCCAAGACTATTCCGTGTCGGTCTTCTATTTTTCCACAAACAACTACCGGCAAGCCCTGCAATTCAGGTCTCACCAAACATTCACAACTTGCATAAAAGTTGTTTAAGTCAGAATGAAATATCACCGACATAGTTTAATTCTTCTCCTTTAAAGCATCTTTAATTTTACCATTTATTGTACCAATTTTCAAGCAATATCAAACATTTGTTCTAATTATTAAGTAAAAAAATACTACAAGCATATTTTACTTGTAGTATTTGGTTTTTTTTAATTATTTACAATCTTCGTAAGATTCACAATAAATTTTTACTTTATCGTCAGATTTGTATTGATTATATAAAATGCTTGTAACATCAGTTATTGCAGATGAAACCTTTTCAGTCATAAGTGTATCGTATAAATAATCTGCAACTGTTTCATTTCTAGTTAGTGTAAACTTATCATTTAAACCAAGCGTTGTATCAGACACTAAACCTGTAAACAAAATGTAATGCACACCAAAGTTTGTAACAACCTTTTTCATTCCATATGTACCATCAGTTAAAAATTGATTATACAATTCATATGCTGTATCTGAAAATTCTGAAACATAACCATTGCTATCGCTTTTCTCACATGAGAAAGTATATCCAATTAAATTGGTTAGATTTGTTAAATCTGTTACATTAGAGTCTTTACTATAAGAGAATTTTAACTTTAAAAATTCTTCTGCAAGTTTTGTGTTATCCCCACTATTTTGAGTATAGTATTCATTCATAATAGTATCAAATTCAGATAACTTTGTTAACTTCTTTTCGTTTCCTTCATCGTCTTTATTCTTTTCTCCAGTTGTTGGATTTATGTAAGACAAATCTAGACTACCTTCACTTTCTGCATAAGCATCTCTATCTTTTAAGTAAACTTCTTCGTAAGCACTTTCCATAGAGCCAGAACCCTTTTGGTAGGTAAAGTAACGATGTTCGGCAAGGTATTTACTTGCACCCTTAACATTGGTTGAAATTTCCAAACTATCATCATAGTCGGCAAACTTTAATAGAATATGTTGAACGGTGAAGTATGATTTTGAACTATTGTTTGTTCTATTTATAACTAGTTCGTTATTTGATGCAGATGTAATTGCACTATCATACGCACCACTAATTACATAGTCTTGCATTTGCTTTTTTAATAATTCATTATAAGCATCATTTATTTCTGCGTCGGTTACTGTAAGTTTTCCAGTTACGAATGCTGTATACTTTGCAACTAATCTACTTTCTTCGTAATACTTGTATAATCTATCAATTTCTTTTTGTAAAATTTCTTCTTCTGTGCCCGCATTTTTTTCATACTTTTCTGCACTTCTTACAAGTTCATTGATGTACTTTCTATATGCCAAATATCTAAATCTATTAGTATTTTCATTCGCTTCTTCTCTAATAGATGTTAGCCATTCTTCCTTAGTTTTTACAACGGTTGCCATTGTTAAACTATTTTCTGGCTTTTTTCTTTCATATTCGGTAAATTTAGTTGTAGATGAGGTACTATCTGTTTCTTCTTCATCTTCTTCGACGCCGTAAATCTTTTTAATTTCAGACTCATGACTGTCTATTTGTGTTGAAATATTATTAAAAACTTGTTCCCAAATATAACTACGGTCGTTATCATCTATTTTACAAGAATCTACTTTTCGTGCTTCTTGAACCAAAATTTTATTCTTAATTAGAGATTCTAGAACCATCTTGTAAACTTGCTCTTCAGAATATCCATATTGATAATAACCAGCTGAATAGTAGTAGTAATTAAACATGGTTAAAACTTCATTACGAGTAACTACTTCATCCCCAACCTTTGCAACCGCATCGGCATAATATCTTTTATTATTTTCTTGCAAAATTCCACAACCCGAAAAAACGAATGCTGACATTACAAACATTGCAAGACTTAGAAATATTGTTATAAATCTTTTTTTCATATAGCATTTTCCTTTTTTAGTAATAATACTTAAATCATTATAATACATTTTTACTCATAAAATCAATTACTTTTTGCCAAATTCATTTGAAATATTCAAAAAATCTTTTAATGTATTAAAATTATCAATATTTGAGCCATTAGTGTATCTAAAATTAATTGTTGGCATTTCTTTTAAATTTAAAACACAAACTGACGAATATTTATTAATTGCTTTATTTACCGAATCGGTCATAAGTTTATTATCCACCGAATCAAACACCAACTTTATTTCAGCATTTGTACAATACAATTCAACCACACCTATATTTTTTGCTAGAGCCTTTGTGTATGCAATATCTACTAGGTTTATTAATGTTTGTGGACAAGTACCATATACCTTTTCGGTATCCATAATTAACTTATCACGTTCCGCCAAAGTTCGTATTCTTGAAATGTTTTTATAAATCGTCATTCTATCGTTCGCACTTTCTATGTAAGAATCTGGAATAAATGCATCAATATTTACACGCATCAAGACATCTTTTTCTTCTGGAATAGGATTTCCCTTTAATTCTTCAATTGCTTGATTTAACATTTTGCAATAAAGGTCATAACCAACTTTTTCAATATGTCCGTGTTGCTCCGCACCCAAAACGCTTCCACTACCCCTAATCTCCAAATCTCGAAGTGCGATTTTAAAGCCACTACCAAATTCAGTAAATTCAGATATTGCTTCAAGCCTTTTATAACTTTCATCACTTAAGACTTTATCTTTTTTGTACATTAAATAGGCATAACCAACTCTACTACCCCTACCAACTCTGCCCCTAATTTGGTAAAGTTGAGAAAGCCCAAACTTATCTGCATCAATAACAATTAATGTATTTGCATTATTCATATCAACGCCGTTTTCTATAATAGTAGTACTAATAAGCACGTCCGCCATTCTATTATAAAACTTATACATTACCGTTTCAAGGTCAGTTGGCTTCATTTGTCCGTGACCTACAAGTATTTTTGCATTTGGAACCAAACTTCTAATTTTAAACGCGAATTGGTCTATAGTTTCTACTCTATTATAAATTATAAAAACTTGACCTTCTCTTGCGAGTTCCCTTGTAATAGCATCCTTTACAACAGCATCGGAATATTCTAACACCGAAGTTTGTACAGGTAATCTTTCGCTAGGTGGCGTGGAGATTATAGAAACATCTCTAATGCCCGAAAGCGACATATGTAGTGTTCTTGGTATTGGAGTTGCAGATAGCGTTAAAACGTCAATGTTGCTCTTTTTTAACTTTAATTTTTCTTTATCCCCTACCCCAAATTTTTGTTCTTCATCTAAAACAATAAGACCTAAATCATAAAACTTAACATCATCAGAAAGCAATCTATGAGTTCCACAAATTACATTAAGTTCTCCAGTTTTTAGTTTTCTTAATGTTTCATCAATCTCTTCTTTTGACCTAAACCTATTAAGAACTCCAACATTTATTCCAAACCCATTAAACCTAGATAGACAGGTATTATAGTGTTGTTCTGAAAGTATTGTAGTTGGTGCCATAAACGCAACTTGTTTACCACTTAAAACCGCTTTAAATACAGCCCTTAAGGCAACTTCAGTTTTACCAAATCCAACATCTCCACACAACAATCTATCCATAACTTTATTGCTTTCCATATCAGACTTAATCTCTGCTATAGCCTTTAACTGGTCTTCAGTTTCGGTATAAGGAAACGCATTTTCAAACTCTATTTGCAATTCGTCATCCTTTACAAAACTAAAGCCCTTACGTGTCTCTCTTTCTGCATATAATTTAGTCAAATCAAAGGCAAGTTTCTTTAAGTTTTTTCTAACCCTTTCTTTTACCGCACCAAATTCCGCGCCACCAATTTTTGAAAGTTTCGTTGGATTATCTGATCCCGAAAATCTATCAAGCAAATCCATTTGGTCTATTGGCACATAAAGTTTATCGTTATCTCTATATTTTACTACTACATAGTCTTTTGTTCCGAAATTACCACTTAATTTTGTGATACCTTCACAAACACCAATACCATGAACAGCATGAACAACATAGTCCCCCACCTTTGGAACACTAAACACATCTTGTCTATTTATCTGAACGCTCGTTTCTTGTTTTTTTGCAAAAATATCGTAAGTTCCAATAATAACTCGCTTTTCTTTTATTTTTGCAAAACCGCTTGGCAATTTGTATGGCAAAATTGCCGAAGACATATCTGAAATTCTTGCCGTCTTTTTAACTTCTAAATGTATTTGACCAGAATGCAAAGTTCTTTGTATTGCACGAGATTGCCTTTCATCTCCCGCAAAAACAAAAATTTTATAACCATCCATTATCCAGTTTTGAACATCATTTACAAATTCGTTCAAGTTCGTTGTGTATCTTGTAAGTGCGGATGTATCAAAATTAATAACTATTTGTGGTTCAACAAATCTATTTGCATTGGTAATTTTTTGATGAACCAACAATGTAAAATCCTTAAGCTTTTGTAGGGCTTCTTCTTTTTTTAAAACTCCAAGTTCTTTGGTTTGTAAAATTTCACCAGTAGCGTCCAACATCTTTTTTCGGGTCTTATAATCGTTATCAAACTTTTCTAGTGCATCGTATACCAATTTTGCTTCGTCTATTACAATTATGGTATCTTGTTTTAGATAATCAAAAAGCGTAGATAAGTTATCTTTTATAAGTGGAAAAATGTAATCTAAGTTAAACGACCTATCACCCATTTTTAATTTTGATATAATATCATTTGCTATGGTTTCAAATCTTACCCTAGAATCTACACTATTATAATCGGCGTTTTTTAGTGATTCTAGTTTTTGTATTGCTTCTTCTATTTCGACGTCACTTATTAACAAATCGGTACATGGACAAATTTCTACATCATCAACATCAATCAAATTTTCCATATCGGTGGGATTAAATTTTTTTATAGTCTGAAGTTGAATATCAAAAAAATCTAATCTTACTGCAAAATCTTCGTTTATAGGGAAAATATCTACTACTTCTCCACGGACGGAAAACTCACAAGGCTTTTCAACTCTCTCTACTCTTTTATATCCCATTTGGGTTAGTTTACCAATAAATTCTTCTCTATTTACAATATCATGATATTCTAATTTTATTATAGCATTTGCAAATCTATCGAACTTTGGTAAGAAGCCAAAAAGTGCATCAACACTTGCACAAACAAAACTTCGTTTGTTACTTATTAATGCACTAATAGTTTTAATTCTTTCTATATTAACATCATTATTTTGAACTTCTTTATAAACTAGGGGGTCTATTGTATTTTCTAATAAATAAACCAAATTATAGTCCATACTAGATGCAATTTCTTGAACTCTTTTTGCATTTAGAACATCGTTTGTTATGTATAGCACATTCCTATCTATATCACGAGAAACCAAAACTTTTTCGGTTTGGTTCATGCCAATACATGAAGTATTATTACCACCATGTACTGCTGTAATAAGGGATCTATAATCGCCCCCGAGATTAGAAAAATCAAAGAAATTTAAAGCCATAACCCTTCCTAATTGCTATACTTCTGCGAAATATCTTGTAAGGATTCACCTTCCATAAAATCTATTACTGCAAGACTTGCCTTTTTTATTGCATCAAAAGTTGTTTCATTTTTAATTTTTGATAGTACAAAATCTGTGATACTTATTTCCGCTGGACGTGGAGCTATACTCACCTTTATTCTTATAAATTCAGCAGTGTTTAAATGCAGTTTAATATTTCGAACCCCGTTATGGGTGGTGTTACCCGAAACATTCCTAATTCTTATTGTTCCTTCTTTTGTATCAAAGTCGTCCGATATTACTACTAGTTCTGTCGGTGTATTAATTTTATATTTATGTACCAATTCTTGTACCGCCTCACCGCTATTATTCATATAGGTCTGAGGTTTTACAAGCAAGAACTTTTCTCCATTTATGAAAGTGCTACCAACCAAAGATTTACATTCATTTTTTTTGATTTCTACACCAAAGTGATTTGCAACTTCGTCTAAAACCAAAAAACCTGCATTATGATTGGTTTTTTCATATTCTGTTCCGGGATTACCTAGCCCTACTATAATTTTCATTTTTACACACCTTCAATAATAACGGTATTTGGTTTTATTTTTTTGGCTTCTTCAATTTCACAAGCAACACCTATAACTGAGTTTTCTCCAATGCTAACATTGTTTTGTAAAACAATGTTCCCATTTTTACCTAAAAGCCTTGCACCATCATAAATTTTACAATTTTTATTTATAAATGAACCCTTTACGGTTGCACCCATAATTTTACATTCTTCATCTATTACACTTTCCTTAACTGAAGCGTAATCTACAATTTTGCAGTTTGCCTTTATTAAGCAATCATTACCAATTGAACTATTTTTAATCTTACACTTTTCGCCGATAACGCTACTTACTATGCTAGAATTTTCAAGTGACGCTTCCGTCGCTATTATAGAACCTAATATTCTATTACCCGAATACAAAACAACATTTTCACCAATTTCTGTAGCTCCGCAAATAGAATTGTTTGGATAAATTGTAGTTCCGCTTGCAATACTTACATCGCTCTCTATATAAACGGAATTTTTATCCATAATGTAAACGCCATTTTTTAAATGAAATTCATATATCCTATTTTTTAATATTTCGGTTATTTTTGTAAGTGACAAAAAATCGGTTGCTTGAGTAAAGTCCGTCTTAGAAACATCTACAGTTTCTAAGGCATATACTTCTTCAATTCTTTTAACGTATTCCGTTTTAAAGATGAAACCTCGTGGCAACTTGCAAACATTTAAGTGTTTTGAAACACAATAATTAAACGACTTAGAAATCGTTGCATTTGTAATTAGCGGTGTATCTGAATACAATACAACCGTCCACTCCGAACTATCCAAAAATGGTTTTATTGTTTTTATTGGGTCATGATTTTCTTCAACAGTTAAAACCAAAGGGTTTACATCGCAAGCACTTTTTACCCACTCAACCATAGTTTTACCAAATAGTTTTGTTTCATATGCTGGTCTTTCCATATTAAAGCCCGAATTATTTACCGCCAAAACTATATACTTGATATTATACTTAGATAAGTCTGTTTTTTCCAAAAGTGGAGATGGAACACTAAAATTAGTGTTCAATTTTAAACTATTTTGTTCTCTTTCAATTACTTCTTCCATATAACCCCATTTTATAAAAATAAAATTCATTTGTCAAGCAAGCATCTACCTTTTGAAAAAAGATTTTAACAAACTTGCACACTCTTCTTCTTTTATACCTGCAACCACATTAACTTTATGATTTAAGATACTTTTTGAGTAGTCAATATCTACATTTGTCATAGACGTATTTTTTGCACCATAATATACATTTTTTATTCTTGCATTTAATATTGCACCCATACACATTAAGCATGGCTCTACCGTAACGAAAATATCACTATCTTCAAGTCGCCAATTTTTTACTTTTTTACACGCTTTGTCTATCGCTAAAATTTCCGCATGAGCGATTGCCGATTTTGATTTCTCTCTGGTGTTGTATGCTTTTGCAATTACTTTTCCATTTTTTACAATAACACAACCTATTGGAATTTCTCTTTTTTTATAAGCAATTTTTGCTTGCTCTAGTGCAAGTTCCATAAAATATTCTTTATTCATAATAAAACCTACTTATGATACTTTACGTTATTTATGATGGTTTCCGCTCTATAAATTTGTTCGACCGCCATCACTCTCATTAATTGATGCGGAAAAGTCATTTTGCCAACCCTTATAACTAAATCACTATTTTTGACAATATCTTCATTGACCCCAAGTGAGCCACCAATTATAAAATTAATCTTACTGTCTGAGTAATTTGCACGATTTTTTATAATGTCAGCAAGTTCTACGCTTGTAACTTCCTTACCTCTTAAATCAAATAAAATGTTATACGCCCCGCTCATTTTCTCTTTAATTTCATCCGATTCTTTATCTATTACTTGTCGCTCTAAAATTCCGGCACACAAAAGACTTTCCTTTAGTTCCACGACAGAAAAGTCGCAGAACCTAGAAAGTCTTTTTGTATATTCATTTATAGCTTCTGTAAAATGTTTTTCCTTAATATTTCCTATACAAATAAGCTTTATCTTTTGCATAAATTGTGTCCTTACATTATTCTAAAACCATTAGCAAGAGCAATAAACCATTCTAACACAAGCCAAACTATACTAATAACCATCAAAAATTTACCTTGTCTAGACATTTTATTTTTACTATCTTTTGGACTAATATATATTTGCTGACGATTTTCGCCATTGCTATCTGAAATTTCCACCGAATAATCTTCGCTATTGACTATTTCTGGATTAATCTCACTATCTATTGTGCCATTATCTGTATTTACCAATTCTTCTTTCTTTTTATTACAGATATTTGATAACCCCTTAAATAATAGATAAATTAAAGCACACGCAATACACGCTGTTATAATTGCATATAGAAAATATTGCGATAAATATAATTCCGCACCGCTTTCATCTACAACGGTTGAACCCGTACTCATCTTATAAGAAATAAATGAAACTGTTACCGCTATAAAATTATTGCAAAAGTGAATTAGTATAGACACCCAAAGATTGTTACTAATCATAAATGCGCAAGCAAGCACTACGCCTAATATAAATTGATGCACCGTTTGGTCAGGTGAACCATGCATAATCATAAATATGAATGCACTTCCAAAGACGCCAACTGTTGCACTTATTTTTTTAAGACCTGTAAACATTAAGCCACGGAATAATATCTCTTCACATATTGCAGGTATTACACATATACAAATTGTATATAGAATATACCTTCCCCAAGTATCTATAATTATATCTCCAGATACCGAGCTATAACCCATTCTATAAAGCACTTCTAAAAAGCAATTTGTAACACCCGAAAAACCAAATATACAAACAATAGATGTTGCAATACAAATTATTGCCATCAAAATATTTGGCGCTTTAGTTACTTTTAATTGTTTAATAGTGTTAAGCCTTTTATTTTTTGCTACTACATACACGGTTAAAACAAAACAAACATCAAGCAAAACATTAAATATATAACTAAAAACCGTAGATGTTATACCAATATAATAAAATAACTGATAAACTAACGATACTGCCGTGTTAAAAACCAAGAACAATAATAGTCCCTTAGAAACATCGTCCGGTGTAAAGTCGTTATCTACAAAAGCACACTTTAAACTATAATTATTTATCTTTCTTTCTGTATTTTCCAAATCTATTCCCCTTATTTTTCAATAGGTTTTAATAAAAAATTTGAGCCTATTTTATATTGGTGCGATACTCCAATATATATATTATTATCCAAATTTTTATTTTTTAATATATTTTTAACTGTACCATATGCAAGTTCGGGCGTATTATTATTTTCGGATATATGCATTAAAACAAAATACTTTGTACCAAGTTTTGATAAAATACTAATTGCCTCACCCGAATCTATATTAGATAAATGCCCAAATTTAGATAAAATTCTTTCTTTTATTATCCGTGGATAACTGCCCGTTCGTAACATATGCTCATCGTAATTTGCTTCCAAAAATATTAAATCGCTTCCTGCAATTTTATCTATAATTGCACTAGTCATCTCACCTAGGTCGGTCGCTATTGCAAATCTTTTTCCACCAGATTTTACAACAAAACCTACCGTACTAATAGCATCGTGAGAAACTTCAAATGGGCAAACCATAAACTCATTTAATTCAAATTCGTCAGTTGTTAAAAATCCTCTATTTGGAAATTCTATTTTTTGCAACTTCCCTTCTTGCCAATTTTTATCAGTTGCATAAACTGTAATACCATATTTTTTCTGAAATTTTACAACCGATTTTATATGGTCGGAATGAGTATGCGTAACAAGTATTGCTTTAATTTTTGAAACATCACATCCGGCTTCATAAATTAACTCTTCTATTCTTGTAAGATCTAGCCCACAATCTATAAGCAATGCACTATTTTCGCCTTCAATTAATGTACAGTTACCTTTACTTCCACTAGCCAAATTAATTACTCGCATATTTTCCCCTAGTTAAATTTTGTACCCTTTTATTATACCAAACTAATTGTGAAATTGCAAAGAAATAATTAACAAACTATTTAATCTCTGTGTTCCCCGACAAATACCCTTCTACAAATGAAGTTACATCAACTCCACCTTCACTATTAAACGCTTCTATGAACTCTGTTTTAGTTATAACTTTAAACATATTGTTTTTATACAATTTTTTTAACCCATTAAAGAAGTCTTTGTCTCCCAAACTCTTTCTCAATTCATCAATAAATATAGTACCTTTTACATAAACCATATAAACATATTCGTATTCACTTACATATTCATTGAGTGGCAACTGCATAGAAAGATTGTGTTTTATATTCACACTTTTTACTACATCCAGATATAATTCATAATCTTTTATACAATCGGTAATCATTTGTTCTCTTGTTATTTCATATTCTGGATAGTTTTCAAAAAAGATAACACTGCTATATTCCGCTAACGACTCATCGAACCACGCATCTTTAATTTCATTATTGCCAACAACTCCATACCACCATTGATGGGCAATTTCATGAACAATAACTTTTGCAATGGTTTTACTATCAGTTATGTCATTTGCAATATAAACCAAATTTGGATATTCCATACCGCCGTGCAAAAATGGAGTAATTGCAATATCAAGTGTTGCGTAAGGATATTCTCCAAATGTTTTGTTAAATAAATTAACCGCTTTTACTCCAGCATCAAGATAATTTTGCAAGTTTTCATCACTCTCATCTGCAAGCACTCTTATTTTTGTAGAACCAACACTTGCTTCCTTAATCTTATATTTTTCCGAAAGTGTTAGAGCAAAATCTCTTACCGCTTTTGCTTCTATATTTACAGTTTTAACACCACTTGTAGTACTCTCTTTTGTTATATTTCCAGTGTGTCCAAGAACCATATTTTCAGGAAAATTAAATTCTATATTATAATTTGCACACTCCGAATAAAAAGGGTCACCACTTGAATAATACGGCGTGATATTAAACTCACCATTTTCATACACCGCTAGTATTGGATACCAATTCCCCAAATTTACAAAGTCATCAAAATAACCCAACCTATGTGTACAATTTGCAAGCGAAAGTTTAAATACAATTTCGATTTCTGCACTTTCATCTACATTTAGTAGGTTTGAAAAGTCTACTTTTAATGCGTTATTGTCTAGTCCTACTATGCTAAACGAAGCGTCTACAGCATTAACCCTAACCGAACTAACTTCCATATCGCCATAATCTAACCCATTTGGAAAACACTTTTTTGCATTAAGCGTGGTATATGGCCAAATTTTTGCATCTTCAGAAAAAGCCGTTCCATACATATTGAAACATATATAACTTAGAGCATCTCCCGTCTTGTTGGTGTAATTTACCTTTTCGGTTGCATTTATGGTATGTTCAGTATCGCAGTATGTTGCACTTAATGTATATGAATTTAAGCCTTTACTTGCCCTTTTTAAAATACTTTTAGACTTGCATCCATAAAGTATCATTACCAAAATTATTGTAAGCGTAACACACGCTACGCATTTTAATGTGTTATAAAAGATTTTAAATTTTTTCATAATAAATTTCCTTACCTAATTTTATGAAGGGTTATTTTGTTTTATGAAAAAACTAAACTTAATTTAAAAAACAGTATAAGTAAAATTTTACCTATACTGTATTTGCTCAAATTTAACAAAATAAATATCATTAAAAATAGTCACCCGACATAATTTACAGTCGGGTGACTATTTTTTTACTTATCTGACAAATAATCAAACGGATTAATATTTTTGCCATTTTCTAATAGTTCTAAATGTAAATGACTTCCAAGTTTAGACTCATTTTGTGCAGTTGTAGATGTTGTACCTATTTTATCTCCCGCTTTTACCATATCTCCGACTTCAATTTCTACATCACTTGCAAGTGATTTATAAACGGAAACCAACTCGTCAGAGTGCTTTATTGCAACAATAGTACCTTCTAGTGGAGAATACTTTATACTTTCAATTGTACCATCCGCAATCGCCAAAACATCTTGCACACCATCCGTTACAAAATCTACACCAACGTGAGTCGTCCACTCGTTCATTGTTTCGTTATATACTACGTTGTCGTTTACAAATGTACTGCCAATTTGATAATTTTGAACAGGCATTACAAACGATAGTATATTATCAGATGATGATGGCTTAACATCATCTCTGTTTTGATTATCATCATTTGAACCTTGTTCTACCCTATTTTCATCAAACGGTTTAACATCTTGCATTCTTCTTTGATTGGTTCTTATTATTGCTGTTACCGCAAGCGCAACTACAAGTAACACCGCACAACCACTTACAGCTAAAGTAAAAGCATTTTTTCTAATGTATATTTTTAATCTCTTCCCAAATGTTAAACCATCTTTGTTTTTCATAAAATCTATCTCCATATTTGTTTTATACACAAATTGTAACCAGATTTTATAGGTTTAAACATAAGTTTTTTATTTTTTTAACAATTTTTATTTTCGTTGTTAATATTGAGTTTTTTATTTTCTATTTTAACATGTATAGATTTTTGAATTAACTCTCCAATTATTAATATAAAACCTTGTATAATCATCATATAATAACTGAAAAATCTCCACAATAAAAATCCCCATACTACAAAGTTAGAACCAATTAAGTCGCTAAACATAATTACAAAACTTAACTCCATCATACCAGTGCCACCAGGAAGCGGTATAAATGATGACGCCATAAAACATACATAACACTTTGCCCAACACTCTAAATATATCGACATAAATTCAGCAAATGAAGCAACTTGTATATCGGTAAGCGCCAACACAACCGTTAATGGAATAGCCGTTGTAAAAAGCATTTCCATAAATGTACAACCTATAACCGAAAGCAACAACCCTATATGTTTTTTTAAATATGACATTGAGTTTTGATATTCAGCAACTTGACGTAATAACTTTCTATAAGAAGCCTTATAGTCTTTAACTATTTTTAGTTTGTAGCCTATTTTTATTAATCCCCTTGCAAGGCTTCGACCAAATGTTTTACTATTTGATATTATAACCAAAATTGTTGAAAAGGTTAGATTGATTGCAACTCCAATATATGCAATAATTTCAAGCAAACCATAAAGAATTGCACTAAGGCCATTAGACGCTTCTATACCAGGCAGTACAAATATAAAAAGCATTAATGCAATAAAGCAATTAACAAAATTGATTACCATTATTCTTATTAATGGTACACTAGTAGCAACCCCAGGCGAAACCCCGCGTTTTGCAAGATAAACAATTTGTATTGGCTGACCACCGGCAGCAAGCGGAGTTACTGCATCATAATATTTTTCGGTAGCAGATGCCCTATAAGAAAGCCAACCTCGACCTTTTCCCGTAGTAACTTTAAGTATTGTAAAAATTAATAATGTCTGTGCACCCATAATGCCAACAAAGCAAAGTAAACCAAACCACAAATAGTTTAATCTCGATCCTTGCGAATAAAACAAGTTAGATAAACTTGCATCATCGGCACTCTTAAATAAAGAACTTGCAATAAAATAAACCAAAATAATATTAACAATCAATAAAATAATACTTGTAATATTGCTTTTCTTTCTCTGCTTTTTATTGGTGACGGTTGCAACTTCGGTTAGTTTTTCTTTTACAATTTCTGGATTCAAAATCTGTTCATTGTTTGTATCTACCGATTTAATTTGCTGTAAATCTTCACCACCAGTGATTATGTCTAACTGTTCTTGAACCTCGGGTGATAGAACTCTTTCATTTTTTTGTTCTATACTATCTGAAGTCAATTCTTCATCTATATTTTTTAATGAAGTTTTATCTTTATCGTTAGTTTGTACACCTTTTTGTTCACTCATAATATACCTTCCAGTGTATTTATAATACACTTAAAAATTAATATTTGTCAATAAAAAAACGCAATGCATAATATTTGCATTGCGTAATTAATTCTAATTTAAAATTGTATGACATCTAGCACAAACTTCGCCATCTTCTAGGTGGTCGACATAGTTCCAACATCTTGTACATTTTGCACCGTTGCTCTTTTCTACTAAAACATTTTCTGTTTTTTCATCAAAAACAACAGCACTAACTATTAGCAATTGATTTAAGTTATCCTTTAATTCTGCACAAACCAAACTATATTTATTTGGGTTTATATGAACGACAGCTTCTTGAGATGAACCAATTATCTTGGTTTCGTCACGAGCGAATGAAATTGCTTTATTCACTTCGTATTGAAGAACAAAGAATTCATCAAATAAATTATTTAATTCTTCCCTATCTTCAAAATACTCAACTTGTGGCATATCTTCTAAATGAATACTAGCTTGTTTATCGCCCGGCATATAACTATAAACTTCTTCTGCTGTATAAGGTAAAATTGGAGCAATCAATCTAACTTCAGCACTCAAAATGTTATATATAACAGTTTGGACACTTCTTCTTACCAAAGAATCTTTCTTTTCGATATAAAGAATATCCTTGGTAAAATCAAAGTAGAATGCAGATAAAGTTACCGAAACGAAGTTGTTTATTAGTTTGTAAATTTCTCCAAATGAATATTCATCGTATGCATTTCTAACGCTTTCAACAAATTCAGCAAGTTTATTCATCATATATTTATCTGCTTTTGGCATATCTGCATAACTAACACTATCATTCTTTGGATCAAAATCTTTTAAGTTTCCAAGCATAAACTTGAAAGTATTTCTAACCTTTCTATAAGTTTCTTTTACTTGTTTAATTAGATCATCACTAATTCTTACATCTTCGGTATAATCAACTGAAGCAACCCACCAACGCAAAACATCTGAACCATGTAGCTTTATTAAATCTAGTGGAGCAATAGTATTACCAAGACTCTTACTCATTTTATTGCCTTTGCCATCTAGGATAAATCCATGTGAAATTAGTTCACGATATGGAGCATGTCCATTTACGGCAACGCTGGTAATTAATGAAGAGTTAAACCAACCTCTATATTGGTCAGAGCCTTCTAAATAAATATCTGCAGGATTACTTAAATGTCTTTCGTCAAGTACACCCTTATGAGTTGAACCCGAATCAAACCAAACGTCCATTATGTCTTCTTCTTTTGTAAAGTTTCCATTTGGACTTTTTTCGTTTGTGTATCCTTCTGGCAAAAGTTCCTTTGCAGACTTTTCAAACCAAATATTTGAGCCATACTCTCTAAATAATTTTGCAACATGCATCATAACATCGTAGTCAATAATTTCTGAACCATCTTCGTTGTAGAAAATTGGTATTGGAACACCCCAAACTCTTTGACGAGAAATACACCAGTCGCCTCTACCTTCTATCATTTTGTATAATCTCTTTTTAGCCCATGGAGTATGGAATACTACATCGTCTTCAATTACCTTCAATAGTTGTGGACGAATTTTATCTATACTACAGAACCATTGAGCGGTTGCACGGAATATAATTGGCTTTTTTGTTCTCCAATCGTGTGGATATGAGTGAGTAATAAATTTTAATTTTAACAATACGCCTAATTCGTCTAACTTTTGAGTTACAGCCTTATTCGCATCTTCAAAGAACAATCCACAAAATTCACCAGAATCTTCATTTAAGACACCTTGGTCATTTACTCCATTTATTAGCCCTAGGTTAAATTGCTTACCTATAATAAAGTCATCCGCACCATATCCTGGAGCAATATGTACAAGACCAGTACCACTATCTAGTGTTACATGAAAACCTATAATAACTGGTGAAACTCTATCCATAAATACATGCTTATATTTAACGCCATCAAAATCGGTTCCAAGAATAGTTCCAACTTCATTATACTCAGTCCAACCAAACTCGTTTGCAAGTGAACTTAGTAATTCTTTGGCTACTATATAAATTTTACCAGATACTTCAACCTTAGCGTATTCAAACTTTTCACCAACGGCAATACCAAGGTTTCCAGGAAGTGTCCATGGTGTAGTTGTCCAAATAACCAAATTTTCGCCAGCAAGAACTTTTCCATTACCTTCTACAACTGGAAAAGCAACAAAAATAGATGGATCCTTGCGGTCTTTATATTCTATTTCAGCTTCAGCAAGTGCTGACTCACTAGATGGACTCCAATAAACTGGTTTTAAACCCTTATAGATTAATCCTTCTTTTGCCATCTTTGCAAACAATTCTATTTGAGCACCTTCCATTTCCTTTTGCAAGGTGATATATGGATGATCCCAATCTGCTAAGCAGTTGCATTGTTTAAACCCATCCATCTGTTTTGCTATTTGCTCATAAGCATATTTTTCGCATAACTTTCTAAATTGATCTTTGCCCATACTCTTTCTGTCTACGCCAGAATTTGTAATAGCTTGTTCAATTGGAAGACCATGGGTATCCCAACCAGGTATAAATGTAATATCGTAACCAGACATCATTTTATATCTATTAATAAAATCTTTTAAGATTTTGTTCATTGCATGACCCATATGGATATTTCCATTTGCGTATGGGGGTCCATCATGCAATACAAAAGGGACTCTACCCTTGTTTTTTTCTTTTACCTTTTCATAAAGGTGCATACCTTCCCACTTTTCACGTTGAACCTTTTCCATTTCAGGAAGGTTGCCACGCATTTGAAATTCGGTTTCTGGCATGTTTAGTGTGTCTTTGTAGTTCATTTTTTGTTCTCCTTTTTATAATTTTAGAAAGTACCAACAAATTCAAAAAAGGAATATTCTCTATTTTCGAGAATACTCCTACTTTGTATTACCACTTGAAAATATTTAATTAAAGCACTTTCCATTGCTCCGTTTCTGTAACGGGAAACACCCGAAATTCCTTACTATACTTTTCTGGAATTCTGCTATTGAGTGATAATTTAAAAACTCTTACCAATCGGCTTTCACCTTACCCGACTCTCTTATATGGCTTGAAAAATTTAAACCGTGTCCCAAATTATCGCATTTTTATTAACACAAGTGTATTTTATCACGCTAAAACTTAATTGTCAACATTTTTTACATACCAAGAGCGGTCAAAAATTATATTTTGTTTCTAAATAAATAATCTCCAAATTTATCAATATTACCCGCACCAAGTAACAAACATACCGCACCGCTATTATCACAACACTCATACATCAATTTTTCGGCATCTTCATAATTCTCGGCACTTAACGCATTTCCACCACTTCCTAAAATACTAACTACTAAGTTCTTATTAGTTATACCCTCTATTGGCAATTCTCGTGCTGGATATATAGGAAGAACTATTGCTATATCTGCCTTTTTTAACGCCTTTACAAATTCTACCCACAAGTTCTTTGTTCTAGAATAAGTATGAGATTCAAAAACTACCATAAGTTTTTCGTTTTCATTCATATTTGCACGGGTTTCATCAATCACTGCATTTATTTCATCTGGGTGATGTGCATAGTCGTGAATAAACTTTATATTACTGATTGAGCCTAACCGCTCATATCTTCGTTTTACACCACGTGTTGATGACATGCCACATTTAATTTGATTAGAGTCTATACCTAAAATTTTTGCAACTAATATGCTGGCGCAAAGATTTTTTAAATTATGTTCCCCTACAAGCGGTAAATGGATGCTATAAATAATTTCTCCAAGCACCGAAACATCGGCAATCATTGTACCATCACTACATTTAGAGTAGTTTAAAATAAAGCAATCGGCATCTTTACTTGCAACTGAAAAACTATATAAATTTGCTTTAGTATTCGAATTTTTCACAACTTCACTAGCACCGCAATCATCTTTACTATAAACTACGCACCCATCCCGCTTTACTTTTTCGGTAAACTTTATAAAGGAGCGTCTTAAATTTTCTTCGGTTTTAAAGTAATCTAAATGGTCACTTGCAACATTTAAAACAACGGCTATGGTTGGATTTAAATATAAAAAACTATCAAAGTATTCACACGCTTCGGTTATAAAATATTCGTGACTTGTACCAAGCCTTAAATTGCCATTTATATCTAAAGACTGCCCTCCTATATGAGCCGAAAAATCTAGTTTTCCGACATTGAAGATATTTGTTAATAGTGCCGTTGTAGTAGTTTTCCCGTGAGAACCACTTATGCAAATTACATTTTTATATTCACTTGTAATAATTCCTAACGCTTCACCACGATTAAAAATTTTTTTGTTATTATTTCTAGCCCATACCAATTCAGTATCATTTTCTTTTATTGCAACCGAATATATTACCGAATCTGGATTAAACCTTTCTATCTCATTCGAAAATCCTTGATTTACAACATCTATACCTAAATTTTTTAATTCGTTTGCAACCCGTCCATTATAATCAATGTCCGCACCCGCAACAAGTTTTCCTTGCTTTATTAATATTTTTGCAATGGCAGACATACTAACCCCAGCAATACCAACTATAAAAACTTTATTTCCAAATTCTCTCATATTACAATATATTATTTTTTTTAATTAGTTGTTAGAAAAACTATTCTAAAATTTTCATAATACACTAAGATATTCACTACTTAAAAACATCTTTCAATTTTTAATTTACTAAACCTAAAAAGACTATTAGAGATTTATTCTAATAGTCTTTTGATATCAATTTTTATTCTCATCATCTTCTACATAAGTGTGGTCTTGCTTTTTTAAAACTGGCACAAGTACTACTGTTAAAACCATCACTACAACTAATATAAACGCAAAACTAATTAAGCAAGTTGCAAGTAAGTTTCCACAATCTTTAACAATCATAAAATCACTTATCTTGTTGGTTTCAAATGTTAAATACTCTCCATCTATAACACAATCAATTAATTCTATTTCGCCTTCGGAATTTTCCATTGCGACCTTTATATCTTTTGTTTTAGAAGGAACTTCTGCAAGTTTAACTCTTACAACGACCTTTTCTCCAAGATACATTGGTACCAAACTTCCGCCTTCTACAGATACCACAAGTTTTGCAGAATAAGATGCAATATTTTCACAATTTTTTGGAGTTGCAAAACTAATTTCACCTGCATTTTCAGCCATAAATCTTGCTCGGTCATAAATTCCATTAGTAGAAATAATTTCTACAACCGACTCCCCACCATTACTAACTTCACTTTTTACATGCAATAATCTTTTTACAAAATTTGCCGTATATGATGCGTTACCTTTAACTGCTACTACTGTTGGAGTCCATCCAGTAAACTCATATCTACATTCAGCATTACCAGATTTTGTAGGGTCATCACAAGTAGGCATCGTTCCATATTCCAAGATGTAAGATTTCATAGGAGAACCATCTTCCCACAAAAACTTTATTTCGTACTTACGTCTAATTGCTGTAAACATTGCAATAAAGGTTTTATCTTCTACCGCACTTTCACCAGTTGTTACTTCTGGAGTCCATTTATCAAACCCATAATCAAACTCTGCAGTAGACACCTTTGATGGGGTTGGAAATTGAATTGTATCCCCATAGGTATGGTCAAAACTACTTATTTGGTCGCCATTATTAAAAGTTATCTTAACTTTATTAGTAACTTCTAATGCATAAGATACATCTTCTTTTGGATTGTAGTTATCATTACCTTCAAACTTTGCAAAAATTGAAACTTGCGTTCTAGGTTCATTATTTCTTGCAAGTGTAACTTCGCCTTCAGAATTTATAGAAATTCCCTTGCCCGTTGTTACTGTATAAACTATTGGTAAATTTAATGTATTTACTAATTCATTAGTAAATTTAACATCCGTACTATTTTTTTGCAAAGAAGTGATATTGTATCTTAATTGTTCGCTTGTAACATTTGCTTTATTTATAGTGTATCTTGTGCTTACACTCCCAGCCATATATTGAGAATTATCTTCACTAATAGTTGCCGTAATTTCATAAACACCTGCATTTATGTAAGCATTTTCTATTTCAATTTCAGAGAACTCACTATCTTCCGCACCAATTTTTTTGTATTTTACACTAATGCTTACATTTCCACTTGATACAACATTTTCGCCTGCTTTTACAATTATTGTTGGTTCTTGCCTTTCTGTGTTATATGTAGTATCTTCTATAGTTTCAATTTTTTCAACTGAAACTTTTTCATCCGCAAAAACTTTGGACGCCACCCTACCCGAAACGCCACCAAACAATGCAACAAATAAAAGGGCTACACTAACTATAAAAAGAGATTTAAAAAATTTATTTACTCTTGTCATCTATTTCCTCCGCTAATTAACAAAAAAGAGTGTAATTTTTATTACACTCTAATTGTAACATATATTAATTTAAAAGAACTAGCAATTTAATCAAAATTTTTTATTTTTAGCCAAAAAACTCTCTAACTCCTCTACCGATGTCGGGCACTTTAATACTAAACGCTCTTTACCAAGTCGATCTAAGTGTTTTATTTTATATTCAAATTCGCTGGCTTTTGACCTGTCACCTATCTCAACTGAGTACAAAAGTTCTTTAGGTTTATGAACTTTTGTATATTTCGCACCGAGTCGTCCACCCAAAAGATGCTCTCTAAATCTTCTTTCAACACTAGTAGAGATTCCTGTATAAATGCTTTCATTTTCACATCTTAACATATATAGATAATACATTATATAATACTCTTTAATTCTTCTAATTTTTCTTTATAAAATGCAAATGCACTTTCTATTGTTTCGGGTTTTTCTATATCTACCCCAGCCTTTTTTAGTATATCGGTAGGTTTTGCACTACATCCGCTTGATAAAAATTCCTTATATTTTTGCACTGCACTTTGACCGAATTTTTCAATATTATTAACAATTGCTATTGCACTAATTAAACCGGTTGCATAAGTATATACATAGAATGAATTATAAAAATGTGGTATTCTAGACCATTCATATTTACAATACTCATGTATTTTTACACCATCTCCAAAGTACTTTTCTAACAACTTTTGATAGGTATTATTCAAGTCTTCTGGAGATAGAGCATCTCCTTCACTCACCAAATTGTTTATTTTATACTGAAATTCTGCAAACATAGTTTGACGGAAAACTGTAGCATAAAAATCGCTTAAAAAACTTTCAAGTAAAAATTTTCTTTGCTCGTCGTTTTTAGCATTCTTCAAATAATATCTAAACAAGAGTTGCTCATTTACTGTACTTGCAATTTCCGCAACAAAGGTTTCATATCTTCTTTTTTCATAAACTTGTGTATGGTTAGTAAAGTATGTATGCATTGAGTGGCCTAGTTCGTGTGCTATTGTACTAATTTCTCTATAAGTTGGTAAGTAGTTTAACATAACATATGGATCAGCGTTTTCAGTTGTTACCGAAAAAGCCCCCGACCTTTTACCGTCTCTAGGATACACATCTATCCACCCGTGGGTTTTGGCGTGTTTTAAAACGGATATATAATCATCTCCTAGCACACTTAACGCTTCGACTACCTTATTGTATGCTTCATCGTAAGGTAAATCAAAACCACTAACATTTCCAATTGGTGCATAGCAATCGGAAATATTGAATTCGGTTACCCCTAAAGATTTTTTCTTCACTTCTACATAATCGTAGAATAGTGGTAAAAATTTACTAACCCCATCTATTAAATTTGTATAAACTTTGGTATCAACTTCTTCAGAATACAAGCTCATCTCGAAGTAATTTTTGTATTTATATGCCTTTGCCAAAAAGTCACATTTTTTAACTTCGTTTATAAAGTTTGCCGAGATTGTTTTATTGTACTTTTTATATCCTAAATGCAATTTTTTATGAGCAGATAATCTAACCGCACTACTAGGACTTCGAAGAAGCATACCATAGCTAGAATTATCTAGTTTTACAATCTTTCCGTTTTCATCCTTAACACTGCCAAAATTAATTTCAGTATCGCTTAACAATGAAAATGTATTTTCAAAATCGGTAAATGCACCCATCTCCGCTATTAGTTTTTCTTCACATTTACCAAGCGTATGTGGTATATGACGAATAACATTTTCTAAAATTCGATCATAATCTGAAAGTTTTTTATCATTTTTTAATTCTGTTAAAAATTCCACACCCAGACTTGCAAGTTCTGGTTCAACAAAACTTAATGCAGAAGAAAACTTTACCGATAAATTTTCTGCCGTTTGCATAATCTTTGCATTATTGTTATTAGACATATTCCCAGAATACTTTAAAAATGCATACAAGTATGGCTTTTCAGATTTCTCACCTATTCTCTTTTCTTCCTTAAAAAATGCAACAATATTTTCTTTGCAATTTAACTTACCTTCGAAGCTTTTTAAATTATCTATTTCCGCTTCAAGTTCTTTTATTGCTCTAAAAAAGGACTCATCGTCCGACATTAGCGGAGATAAATCCCAAATAGAGTCATTAGAAAAATTTTCTCTCATAACCACTCCTAAATTTACTTTTTCTTTTTATTGTCCTTAATATCACCAATAATTACATCCAAACTATCTTCTGGGTGTAACGCTTCATCAATACTAAATCCGCTTTCGCTTGGTGTATTTAATTCACTTGCAAAAACCATTTGACTTTTTAGTTTGCCCATAACTCTTTTATACTTATCTTCACTTTCTTCACTTATAGAATACTCTGGAGATTCATTAATCTTTTTAACATTGCTTTCTAGCCATTTAGATTCATCAACCTTTAATGCCTTTTTGCTGTTTGGAATTCTCTTTTCGCTATTGCTTTTTAGCATAGTTCCCGATTCTTGAAGTTGTTCTAATAGTTCAATCAATTCATTTTCAAATGTTTCTGGTGCATCATTATCCTTTAACTCTCTATTTTTAGAAAATGTTTCGGTAAAATAATTACCCCACTTAAAACCAAATTGCTTGATTTTTTCTAAAACTATTGAAAGTTGAATTTCGTGCATTTTTTGTTCTTCTCGAAGAGTTTTGTTTGCTTCATTCATAGCCTTAGATAACATTTTTTGCTTATCTAGACGGTCATTTCTCTCCCTCTTTAACTCATCAATTTCACGCTTTAATTCTAGTATTCTATCTTTTTGTTCACACATAGTGACTTCACTACTTGCAAGCATTTTTTTAACATAATCTTCTACTTCCGATCTTGTAAATGTCTTTTTAAACTCTTTCTTTTCCATAATTAACTTTTCCTTTACTTTCTTTTCTAGATTGTATGAATATAACTATAAACAAAACAACGCCAATTATCACCATTATACCACTGCATAATTTAGATATAGGAACACTGCCCCATTTTAGAATATACCTTTCTTGTCTAAACGATTCTAGTACAAACCTTACTAACCCATAGTATGTCAAATAACTTGCTAAAATAACACCTTTTGAGCGTTTACTTAAATAAAATAATGAAATTAATATAACAAAGCCCAAAAAGTCTAATACACTTTCATAAAAGAAGAGTGCCATAAACCATCTTCCGCCAACATTAACCGCAAGCGGAAACCATTGCAAAGTTGTGTCCAAAATTTCTTTTCCATATACTTCAGCATTAAAGAAGTTTCCCCACCTTCCAATGGCTTGACCTAGCAATAATAATGGGCAAATCAAATCGCAAATTGATAGAAAGTTTTTCTTTTTAACTATACAATAAAGTGTAATACCAATCGCACCACCAATACAACTACCAATTATACTCATTCCACCATTTCTAATATCAAAGAAGTCAGATATTCCAAGTGAAGGCTCAAATATTACCGAAAATGTTCTCGCACCCAAAATTGCAAGTGGCACAACAAATAACATCAAATCAAATGGTACATCCGCACCCAAGCCTGCCCTTTTTCGTAAAACAAAAAGTAGACCAAACCCAATTAGTATAGCCGAAGTTATAATAATGCCATACCAGTATATGTCTAGTCCAAATATTGTAAAAGCAACTCTTTCCACTAATAACTTATCCATACTTTTATTATATATTTTATTTTTTATAATGTCAATAAATTAAAAAAGAACTTGAAGCATTTTCAAGTTCTTTTTGTCAAATTCTTAATGATTAATTATTCTACTATACTACCAACGCTCGCTCCATTCTGGTTCTATATTACTTTCAGGCTCAGTTTTGCCTTCTACTTTAGCGGTTGTTTCACTTTCCGTTAATGATTCTTGTGTATTAAATTCAGTTTCTACTTCAGGATTATCAGAATCAAACTGCGATTCAATAAAACTGCTTTCAGGCTCTACAGAACTTTCGGTATATAAATTTTCATCTGTCACTTCTGTTTCGGTTTTGCCGGTATTAATACTAGAACCAATCTTGTCTTTGCCATAATACAACGCCGAAACCATAATTAATGTTATTAGCGATGTCAGTGCAACGGTTTTACCAGTGTTTGAATATTTCTTCTTTTGATACTTTATGTCTTCATCTAATGATTTCTTTATAGACTTTAATCTACTCATTAATGAATCTGGGTTTTTACTTTTTACTCTTTCTATTTCTAAAAAATATGCATTTTCATACTTAGAATATTTATTCAATTTTTTTATAAGTTCATTAACCACACTTCTTGCGACCAATAAACTATCTGTTTTATCGGAATTTTTTATAAAATAGTTTTTTACAGCCCTTTCTAATCCATTATCACTAACGCCCTTTAATCTTAGTGTTACATGGTTCTCATCCATAGTACTATAAAAATATTTTCTGCCATCTCTCTCATATGTAATGCCTTTTGACCTAGCTTTATTAGTCTTTTTGATGCTACCGAAATAATTTCTGTAACAATAAAGAATAATTAATGAGTCAAGTATCGTTTTGCAATTCAAATAATCTTGAGATTCTGGATTCTCTAGTCCCATTTTTTTAACTGCTTCAACTAGCCTTACACCATAACCATTTCTATATTTAATATTTCCGTGTTTATCTTTTACTTAACGACGAAAGAATTTATCATCTAGTTCTACTAGTGTTTCTATCATTTATTTTTTTCCACGAATATTTTATTTTTACATTTCAGGTTCTGCATTTCCAAAAATGTCTTCAAATGGGTCATTTCCATTTGTTTGTTCAGTTTCGGCATTTGTTCTTTCGGTTTCAGTTTCTGTTTGAGCTTGGTTTTCTTGTGGATTGGTATTTATTAAACCCGACAAATCTCTACCATTTTCAGAAGATGTTTGAGTTTCCTTTTTTTCATCTGAAAAATTTCTATCTTCAGTTGAAGATGTATATGACTCATTCTCCCTTTCTTCTGCTGGGTTAATGTATGGAATTTTATCCGAAGAATTTTCGTTATCGGTCTTCCATTCTACATTAAGATTAGACTTGTCATCTTTTTCATTACAACTCTTCATGCCTCGAACGGCACCTATAACCCCACCAACTAGTGTTCCAACAGCAATAGTACCACCCGCAATTTTAATAAGCAATTTCTTTGATTTTTTGTTATTTACTTCAGCTTCTTCTTTAATTGACTTTTTACTTTTTGACTTATTCATTTTATCTAATTTTTTAATATCTTTTTGCAATTGCTTTTTTGCCTTTTTAATCTGCTTCGAGGTTGGACCTACAACTGAAACTTCCGCAGAAGTCTTATCTTTTTCAGCATATTTTTTTAATGTTTCACTTATTTCCTTAGTATCAAGCGGAGATTCAAGAGTGCTCACAAGATCAGAAAATACACTTTCAGCTTTTGCAATCATTTTAATTTCATGTTCACCAATAGTTGTAGTTTTATCAGCAAATCTTTCGACATCTGAAAGATCAAAGAATATATTAATATTCATTTTTTCATCTTCAGTTCCAAAACATAGATTTTCATAGCCCTTTAAATTTAAAACTTCTATAACATTTTTGCCGGCATTCAATCTTTTTCTTATCCAAGAGTTTACCAGTTCTCCACTACCAAAGGCACCATTATCAATTAGTCTTTCACATAACTTATATTGTTCTCTTAGAGTTTTAACGTCTAATTCTTTTATTTTCATCATATCCGTCCCCCTATTTCCTTTGTTTTAAGTTGCGTTAATTTTACCATAATTTACCCAAAATGTCAATACTTGTCATAAAATTAACACAAGTTGTGTTAATTTAGAACACAGCTTGCAATAGCATAATCTCCATCATGAGAGATACTTATCTCAATATTTTCAATGCCCATCTCTTGTATGATACTTAATACGTTTCCCGAAACGCATACTTTGGGTCTTCCCGAACTTTCATGTGTTACTTCTATTTGTTTCAAGTATTCTAACTTTTCTATCCCCACACCCAAAGCCTTTAAAACAGCTTCCTTAGCACAATAAATTCCTGCAAGTGTTTGATATTTTTTATTTTCACTTACATTTGATGAACGCTTTTTTGAATAACTTATTTCTGCGTCTGTAAAAGTGTTAATAATAAACTGTTCATTTTGTGCCTTTGTGATTATTTTATCAATCTTTAGAATATCAATACCCGTTTTAATCATCATCTATTTCTCCACCCAAACTTTTAATACAATAATTAATATCTTCAAACGAAAAACCTTTATACAATAAATGTGCTTTTAATTTTTTAATAGTGGAATCATTCATTTCCTTATTTTTCATATATTTATTGGTGGCTTCTGTACACTTTTCTCTTTCGCTTTCAAGTGTAATATTTTCATCTAGCACTTGTTTTATTATTTCTCTTGAAATTCCTTTTTGTAACAAGTTGACTTCTAACATTCTCTTACTTTTACTATTGTTGCAATTTACAAAACTTGTAGCAAAAGCAGTGTCGCTAATATATCCGTATTCTTTTAATTTTCCTACTACAACATCTATAATTTCAGCTTCATATCCTTTTGCTTTTAATTTATCCGTAATTGCCTTTTTTGTGTACTTTTGACGAGAAAGCAAACTGAGCGCCTTTTCGTAAGCACCCTCTATTTCACTTTCATTGTAAATTTTCATTAACTTTTCTTTAGTAATTTCTGTACCCGGTTTTAACCCATTCTTTACAAGAGTCAAGTTATTAAGTCCGCAAACAAATTCTCCGTCTAAAAAGACATTCGCACGAGATTTGTTTTTCTGTAAAGTTATACTGGAAATTTTAGCCACTTATATTAATTTGCGTTAAATCTAAAGAACGCACTCCTTAACTTATTATTAATAATTTTACCACCAAGCATCATTTTAAGTTCACTAAAAGTTACCTGTTCTTTTTCTATTGGTATTGCAACTTCTACATGAACAGCGTCTTTGTAATCTATCTTAATTATAGGTAAATTATTATCTCTAAAATATGCACCCGTTTTTGCAAATTCATTGTATGTAAAGTTAAATTCGTACACAACACACTCTTTCATCTCAAAATAATTGGCTTCGGTTAATGTATTTAATGCCGTTTGAAAATATGCTTTATATAAACCATTTGTACCTAATTCTTTGCCACCAAAATATCTTACAACAACAACTAATGTATTGGTCAATTTTTTCTTTTTAATAGCTTCTAAAATAGGAACACCCGCCGTTCCTGCAGGTTCTCCATTATCATTATTTTTACTAATATCTCCATTTTGCCCCAATATGTATGCATAGCAAATGTGAGTAGCTTGAGAATGTGCAGTCTTTACTAATGCTAAAAATTCATTCACTTGCTCTTCTGTTCTAACAAATTTTGAATACCCTAAAAAACGTGAGCCTTTTTCTTCTAACTCAACACATACTTCTTCTGCAACAACAAAAAAGTTTCTACCTTCAGACATCTCACAATTCCTTAAATCTTTATTTAATTAAATATTACCATAAATTAACTAAAAAATCAAACATAAATGGTTTACTATAAATATTTTGTTGTGATATAATTGTAATTGTACAAAAATATTAAAGGAGAAACAAATGCAATACTCAACACACATTAACAATATGTGTCCAGTAACAAACGGTGCAAGACATCAAAACGCACCTATACCTGAAGAAGGCAAATGGATACATTCAAAAGAAATTAAAGACATTTCTGGCTTAACTCATGGCGTTGGTGCTTGTGCCCCACAACAAGGTGCTTGTAAATTAACACTAAACATCAAAGACGGAATTATTGAAGAGGCGCTAGTTGAAACTGTAGGATGCTCTGGTATGACACACTCTGCAGCTATGGCAAGTGAAATTCTACCAGGAAAGACCCTTCTAGAAGCTCTAAACACTGACCTTGTTTGTGACGCTATTAATGTAGCAATGCGTGAACTTTTCTTACAAATTGTTTACGGAAGAAGCCAATCAGCATTCTCAGAAAATGGTCTAGAAATTGGAGCAGGTTTGGACGACCTTGGCAAAGGCTTAACTAGCCAAGTTGGTACAATGTACGGAACTAAAGCAAAAGGTCCAAGATATTTAAACATTGCTGAAGGTTATGTTTCAAAACTAGGATTAGACAAGAATAACGAGATTATTGGTTATGAATACATCTCTATTGGTAAAGCTATGGAAGAAATTAGAAATGGCGTAGAACCAAACGAAGCAATAAAAAAATACACTAAAACATATGGTCGTATGACAGAAGCCGTAAAAGTTATCGACCCTAGAAAGGAATAGGTGGATTATGGTAGAATTTGAAGGAAAAGAAAAGAGAGAGGCTTCTATAAACGCCTTTTTAAAAGCTAACAACTTGGGCTCACTTGAAAATTGCCGTGAAATTTGCTTAAGTCACGGAATTGATCCCGATAAAATTGTTAAGGGCGTACAACAAATTTGTTTTGAGAACGCTGTTTGGGCATATACAGCCGGCACGGCCCTAGCCCTTACTAAAAAACCAACAACTGCTAGCGAAGCGTCAAGTTTAATTGGTCAAGGTCTACAAGCATTTTGCGTTCCAGGTTCAGTAGCTGATTCAAGAAAAGTTGGTTTAGGACACGGAAACCTTGGCGCTATGCTACTTGATGAAAAATGTGAATGTTTCTGCTTCCTTGCAGGTCATGAAAGTTTTGCAGCTGCCGAAGGTGCTATTGGAATTGCCCTAAAAGCAAATAAGGCAAGAAAATCTCCATTAAGGGTAATACTTAATGGTTTAGGAAAAGACGCTGCATACATTATTTCGAGAATAAACGGTTTTACCTATGTACAAACCGAATACAATTACTCTACTGGCGAATTAAAAATTGTTAAAACCCTCCCATTTAGCGACGGCGAACGTGCTAAAGTTAAAGTTTATGGTGCAGACGATGTTTCTGAAGGCGTTGCAATTATGATTCATGAAAATGTTGACGTTTCTATTACTGGCAACTCAACAAACCCAACAAGATTCCAACACCCAGTTGCTGGCACATACAAAAAATGGTCTTATGAAAACAATAAGAAATATTTCAGTGTTGCAAGCGGTGGTGGTACAGGAAGAACACTTCACCCAGATAACGTTGCAGCCGGTCCTGCAAGTTATGGTATGACAGATACTATGGGTCGAATGCATAGCGATGCACAATTTGCTGGCAGTTCATCCGTTCCAGCCCATGTAGATATGATGGGATTTATCGGAATGGGCAACAACCCAATGGTTGGCGCAACCGTAGCACTTGCAGTAGAAGTTTATTCTGCTTGCAATAAGTAATTAAAATTAGTAAAAAGATATCAAACATAATCGTTTGATATCTTTTTTTATTGTATTTTTTAAGATTATTATTTTAAAATTCGCCCAGTTTAATGAACATTAGATTTTTGCGACTTTAAATTCTTTAACCAAATTTATTATTTTTTTCTTCGTTTCACTATCTATTGCAACAAACATAACCTTGCTTGTAGCATACATTTGGCAGTCTGCGACACAAAATGCAAATACTAAATTATCTAAGTCATCAAACAATACCCTATCTTCTGGATCTAAAAATTGTATCCCTTTTATTACCATCTCGGCATTTTTTGAAAACTTTGTTATTCTCCCCTCATCAAAAACTCTAACTGTGAAAGCTTGAGCATAGGCATTTATAAGGTACGCCCTATAATTACTAACCGAGCCCTTTATTGCTTTTGGAGATTTTAGTGCATCCAAATAATCTTTATTGTAAAGTAATTTAGGATAATCTATATGAATTTTTTTCAACTTACCATACACAACAGCATAAACATCTTTTGCCATAGCGAGCTGAATTATCGTACTTAAAATTATTTCTTTTTGCTTTTCACCCGTTTCGATTTCAAGTAAACTATCAAAAATTACATCTTTTAATTTTGAAATACTTAACATTACAAGTACTGACTTTTTTAGCGACAAATCTGAAGCATAATAACAAATACTTCTAAAATAATATTCAAGTTCTGTACGATTTAATTTGCAAAAATCATCTTCCGATGTATTTTCCAAAAATGATTCTATTTCTTCTTGCATTCGTTTAGTTTCGTTTTCGCTAGTATATTTTAAGCCTTGACTTTCTGCAGTTGCAATACACCTTAATTTATATCTTGCACGCACGTTTTTAGGATAAATTGTTATAAGCGTTTGAAGAGCAGTTTTACATTCGTCCATTTTTCCAAGTTCTTCATACACTCGAGCCTGCATCTGCAAGTAATTTTCACTATATACAAAAATGCTTTTTATGTAGTTAAGTTCGGCTTCCGCCCTTTTAAACTCTTTATTTTCTATGAATATTTTAGCTAGTGCGAAATGAGCATCATCATTAAACTCGCTATATTCTAAACTTATTAAAAATTGATTAATCTGCTCTTTAAATTCTGTATAGTCTTTTGCAATACTCAAAAGTCTTTTAAGCGCTTCTATATCATCTGGCTGAATTTTTAAAACCACCATAGAACTTTTTACCGCACTTTCTATATCACCATTCATTTGCGAAATAACAGCAGTAAAATTTTGTCCTTCAATAAATTTTTTATCGCTAGATTTAATTTGTTGTAATAATTTAAGAGCTTCTTCCTTGTTTCCCTCTGCTAAACTCAACACCGCTTGATCATAAAAGAAATTTCCTTCATTAGCATCATCTAACATTCTAAGCGACGCATTATTATTTGCCCCAGCTTCACCATTTAGTTTTGTTTCTAAAATCTGACTAAATAGGTCACTACCACAAACCGAAACCCCAAAAGTTTTTTCAATTAATTTTTCATAATACGAAATATAATCATTTCCAGCAAGTGGAACTACGAACCTTTTCAATCTTTTCATTATAATATGCGGATCCAAGTTATGTACTTTTGGATACGCTATCATACGCATTAAGCAACCATATTCTCCACAAGCATCAAAAACCGACGCATAAAAAGATGCCACTTCTGGAAGTAGCACCCTTTGTAAATCTGTATCCAAATCATTATAAAGCGAAAACGCCCTTACATAATCTCTTTCTTGAAACGCTTTTCTACAATTATCTATATTTTGGTCTTTATTTAAACTTAATTTAATAACCTTTTCTTCTGCCACAAATGTTTTCCTATTATATTGAAATTATACTATTGATTTTATAATCAAACTCATCAAACACATTCTTCGTTTTTATTGCTTTTTCAATATTCATCTTATTAATTTTATTATTTTTTGTTCCTATTGCAATATTCATTTCGCCATTTTTAATTGACTCAACCGCACACACACCAAGTCTACTTGCAAATACTCTATCAGCCATACTAGGACTACCACCACGCTGTAAATGCCCTATTACTACCGCCTTGCTTTCAAGGCCCGTATGCTCATAGATTTGCTTCGAAACATCGTTAGCATTTCCTACACCTTCTGCAACCACAACAATAGAACTCTTTTTACCCGTCTTTGCACTGTTTAAAAGTTTTTTATAAACTTCTTCCATAGGAGTTACGACTTCGGGTATTAAAACAATTTCAGCACCCGCACTCATTCCAGCAAAAAGAGCAATATCGCCACACTTTCTGCCCATAACTTCTACTACACATACTCTATCATGCGCGCTAGATGTATCTCTAACATTATTCAATAAGTTTGTTACCGTATTTACCGCAGTATCAAACCCTAAAGTAAAATCGGTATAACCCAAATCGTTATCAATGGTTCCAGGAAGCCCTACAACATTTACACCCGCTTTATATAATTCGGTTGCACCAGTTAGGCTACCATTACCACCTATTACAATTATTGCTTCAAACTTAGCCTTTTTATAATTTTGAACGGCCTTATTAAAACCTTGCTCGGTTAAAAACGCTGAACATCTTGAAGTTTTTAAAATAGTACCGCCCGTTTGAATTATATTACCTACATCACGAAGTCCTAGGGTTCTATAATTTTCATCAATTAAACCTTGATAACCCCCAATAATACCAACTACTTCATAGCCGTTTACTATTCCACTACGAACAACCGCACGGATACAAGCATTCATTCCCGGAGCATCTCCACCACTAGTTAATACTGCTATTTTTTTCATAAATATCTCCTACTTTAACTTGATGTTTTGAACTCCAAGCACTGCTGTTAATTCGGATAGCATTGCCGTTGTTGGAGTTACCGAAACATTCATATTATACATTTTACCATTACTTTGAACGAGTACCGGAACTTTTCCATCTTTTAATGAAAGTATTCCCAAAATTTCGTCATTAAGTATTTGGTCTTCTATATTATATTTCAAATATAATTTTTCAGCAACTGAAATTGACTCTTCTTCAATTTGTTTTTTTAGAGTAGATTTAATTTCTTGATTCCAAAATTCTATTTTTTCTGGAACGATTATAGGCTTTTCGCCCTCTCTAATATTAACTTTACCATTAATAGTAATTATTTTATTTGGAGCCAAGTCATACTTTATTTGGTCGTAAATTTTTGGAAATACCATGACTGAATACGAACCATATAAATCTTCCACTTCTATAACAGCCATTGCTTTATTACCAACTTTAGTGTAAGACTTTCTAACTTCGGTAACAATTCCTCCCGCTGTTATTTTTGTTCCATCGGCAATACCATATTCGACATTCTTCTCTTCTTCGCCTTCGCCAATTTCTTCTTCGGTATTTTCACTTTCAATCGGCTCAAACATTGATGCATTAAATGTAAAATTTTCAAACTTATCTCGGTATGCATCTAGTGGGTGACCAGAAATATATATACCAATAATTTCTTTTTCTTTATTTAATTTTTGGAAATTATCGTATTCATCTAATTCTGGATATTTAATATCAACTATTTCATCTTCACCAAAAAGAGAAATTTGTCCAAGACTTGTCTTTTTCTTTACTTCGCTTACTTGTTTTAAGGCTTGATCATAAACTGCAAAAAGCACCGACCTATTAATCTTGAAGCAATCAAAAGCACCCGAGAAAATCATACTTTCAAGGACTCTTTTATTTACACCAAATTGATAACATCTACTTAAAAAGTCTGCAAAGTTTTTATATTCGCCATTTGCTTCTCTCTCTGCAACTATTTGGTCACACATTGTTTCACCGATTCCCTTTAGTGCTGCAAGTCCAAATCTAATTTGCTTATTTTTAACACTAAAATAAGTTTTAGACTTATTTACATCGGGAGGTAAAACCTTAATTTTTTCATCCTTTGCATGGTTTATATAATTTTTAATTTCATCGGCATTAGAAATTCTATTGTTCAAAACCGCAGTTAAAAATTCTGCCTCATAGTAATTCTTTAGATACGCTGTTTCGTATGTAATAATTGAGTATGCTGCCGCATGGGACTTATTAAACGCGTAACTTGCAAAACTTTCCATCTCGCCCCAAATTTTTTCGGCTACTTCTTGCTTTACTCCACGCTTAATGGCGCCATCTATTGCTGGCTTGCCATTTTCTGCTGGTTTACCAAACAAGAATACAGCCTTTTCTTTTTGCATGGCTTCAAGTTTTTTCTTACCCATCATACGTCTTACCATATCGGCTTGACCTAGAGTATACCCCGCCATATCTTGAACAATTCTCATGACCTGCTCTTGATAAACAATACAACCATAAGTTACATTCAAAATTGGCTCTAGTATAGGGTCATCATATGTAACATCTTGTGGATTGTGCTTGTTGTGCACATATCTTGGAATACTATCCATTGGACCTGGTCTATATAGTGACACACCCGCCGTAATATCTTCTATGCTGGTTGGTTTTAGTTCTTTTAAGAATTTTTGGAAACCTCCACTTTCTACTTGGAATACCGCTTTTGTGTTACCACTAGAAAGCAACTTATAAACACCCGGATCTTCATATCCCATTTTATCAAAGTCTAGTTCTACGCCATAATTTTCCTTTACATATTGTATAGCTTTTGCAATATCATTTAAGTTACGAAGACCTAAAAAGTCCATCTTTAAGTGACCCAATCTTTCAATATCGGTCATACTATATTGCGTCGTTAAGTCATCCCCATTTCTACTAATAGGCATAAACTTATCTACACTATCACAAGCAATTAGTACACCACACGCATGAGTCGAACATTGTCTTGGCATACCTTCTAGTTTCATTGCAATGTCTACAACTCTTTTAATATCGGCATTTCCATTATATAATTCTACAAGTTCTGGAACGGCGTAATCGGTGCCAAAATCTTTATCCCCTTCTTTTGGATGATAAAAACCAAAGGCCTTTTGAATAACGTCATGATGCTTTGCTGGTAGATTTGGAATATTTTTTGTAACCTTATCCGTTTCACTATATGGAACACCCAAAACTCTACCTACATCTTTAATAGCGTTCTTAGCTGCCATTGTACCAAATGTTACAATCTTTACAACCTTATCCGCACCATACTTGTCTCGTACATAGTTTATAATATCTTGTCTTCTATCATCGGCAAAGTCGCAGTCAAAATCGGGAGCAGTAACACGCTCGGTATGTAAAAATCTTTCAAAAAGCAAATCAAACTTAAATGGGTCAATATTTGTTATTCCTATACAATATGCAACAACTGAACCCGCACCAGATCCACGCCCTGGACCTACTGGAATTCCCATATTTTTCGCAGCATTAATATAATCCCAAACTGTTAAGAAATATTGAGCAAAGCCCTGCTTTACAATAACACCCATTTCTCTATCAATTCTTTCTCTGACAGTTTTATTATATCCGCCATATCGCTTTACAACCCCAGCATCTACAAGTTGCCACAAATAATCGGCGAACGATAATCCATTAGGTGGCATAAATGGTGGAAACATGTATTTGTTTTCGTCAATATGATCTTCTTTAAAACTATAATTACATTTTTCAGCTATCTCTAATGTAGTTGCAAGTGCGTCTAAGTCATCTGGAAACGCTTTTGCCATCTCATCATAGGTTTTAATATAAAATTCATCCGATGGAAATTTCATTCTATTAGGATCATCAATGGTTTTACCCATTTGAACACACATTAAAACGTCTTGCACTACCGCATCTTCTTTATATATGTAATGGGCATCATTTGTTGCTACGAGTTTTATACCATATTTTTTAGAATATTCATGCAACTTTTTATTTACTTCTTGTTCTTCCTTCATTCCATGGTTTTGAATTTCCAAATAAAAGTCATCCTTAAAAACTCTCTTAAACCATTGTACAAGTTCTTCTGCCTTATCATATTGATGCGACAAAATATATTGTGGAATATCTCCCGCAATACAAGCGGATAAACAAACTACGCCTTCTGAATACTTTTCTAGAGTTTTGTAATCAATACGTGGTTTATAATAAAACCCATCTCTAAATGCTATAGAGTTTAATTCACAAAGGTTTAAGTAACCTGTCCTATTTTTTGCAAGCAAAATAAGATGCGAATTTTTACTACGTGCAGTTCTTTCATGTAAATCATCTGCAACATAAAATTCACAACCAAAAATTGGTTTGATACCCGCTTTTGTACACGCATCAAACATAGTAACACAACCATACATATTACCATGGTCAGTTATTGCACACGCCGGCATACCATATTCTTTACAAACTTTAACTAGTTTTTCTATCCTTGCCGCACCATCTAACAAACTATATTCTGTATGTACGTGCAAATGAACAAAGTTCTTTTCCATAATTTCTCCTTTTGTATTCATTCTATAACTTTTGTGCGATTTCTACCAATCGTTTTAATTTATAGTTTATTCCAGATTTTGTAGCGTTTTCACCATACAAATCTACAAGTTCTATCAAAGACGCATCAGGGTGTTCCTTTCGAAGCAATGCAATTTTTTGCAAGTGTTCGGGTAAAGAATCAATTCCTATTGTGTCCTCTATTGTATTTATAGCACGCATCTGCACAATACTAGCATTAACCGTTTTATCTATATTTGCAGAAATACAATTACTTTGACGATTTATGCTATTTCGCATTTCACGTTTTACAATTTCTTCTTGAAGTCTTAAATAACTTTTTGTTGCACCAACAAAACCTACAAAGTCGGCAATAGACTCCGACTCCTTCATATATACCACACTTTTACCACTTCTTTCAACCCGTCTTGTGATAAAACCAAACTCACCCAGTAAATTACCTACTGCTTTTGCCTGCTCGGTATTTGTAAATTCCAACTCAAAGTGATAGCCACTCTTTGAAATTTTTTCAGTGTCTTGGTCACTAGTAAGCGGAACAGATATTGTTCCAACACACATAAATACTGTCATAATATATGTTTTTTTACAACAGTCTTCCAAGATTATATGGTGGTCTATTGAAGTATTTAGTTTCCAATTATTTGATTCATCTAAAGTTACAATCCCGCAATCGTTCAAAATTCTATTTCCAATATCTTTCGGAACAACAATCTCCCTAAGAGTACATTTCCCAACAACTTCTTCGTCAACTGGAACATCAATAATCGTTTCGCTATAAAGTGACTTGATTATATTTCTAACATTATCTAAAACTATTTGGTTATCTGTTTTTATTGAAAAAGTAAAACCTTCTCTATTAATAACCAAACTTCCAAGCGTATTAATTGTAGCACAAAGAGATGCCATTTTACAGCAATCACTTTCTATCTTAATTTCGCTCATTTCTTTTTTAACTTCACTTGTATATGACATCTTTTCTCCTTTATGTATTTTTAATTAACTTCATATTTATTCTTAAAATTCGGTAACTTGTTAAGATTTGCTACTCTTTCTTCTGGGATATTTGCATCCTTAATTAATTTAAGAACTCTATCTACAGATAGTATCCTGTCTTTAAAATGAGCATCCGACCCAATTATAAATTTACAATCGGTTTTTAAAATCTCTTTAATATCTTCCGTTGTTAAATTCATATGTTTTTCATTTAATTCTAAATAACAATTATTTTCAGCACACGCTTCGGCAAGTCTTTTTATATCAACTTTTATAAATTCATTTGGATGAGTAACTACATCAAACTTATATCTTTTTATTGCATTAATGTAAGCATCGGTATTTTTATCAATGCGTTTTTTGCTGTTTTTATTAAATATATTAGGCAGATAGAAAGTAAAAAGATTTTTAAATCCTACCCATGCACCCATATGTGCACCAAATAATTTTATATCAAATAGATTTTCTTTACTCTTTACAAAATCTGTCTTTCCATCGTTTCCAAGTAAATTAAATTCTAGCCCCATATACACTTTTACATTTTTACCAGCTGACGCATCTATTATATCTTTTTTTAATTTTTCTATATTTCTTTTTCTAATGCCAAAAAAGTGATTTGCTCCATGGTCGGTTATTGCGTACTCAGATAAACCTAATTCTTCCGCTTTATTAACCATATCTAAAACGCTATCTTTACCATGATTATATTTTGAATATTTTGAATGTGTATGATATATTCCTTTAACTTCTTCCATTTGTTTATTTTATAATTTCAATTTCTAATTCTAATTGTTCATTAAATTTTTCTTTAACTTTTTGCTTTGCAAAGTCAATTAAGTCCAAAACATCTTTGCTTGTCGCATTATTCGTATTTAAAATAAAATTAGCATGTTTATTTGAAATTATAGCTCCACCTATTTTTTTACCTTTTAACCCGCACTCGTCTATAAGCTTTCCAGCCGGCTGAGTTTCGGTTCTTTTAAAAACACTTCCTGCACTCCTCCCAAGTGGTTGAGTTTCTTTTCTTTTTTCCATATTGCAATTTACATCTTTTAAAATTTTTAACGTATTGCCAATTGTTAAATTTAGTCTAACTGAGATTATTACAATATCTTTCTTTGTTAAAAATTTTGAACATCGGTAACCAAATCTGCAATCTTCAACCGAATCGATTCTAATAAAATTTCCATCTAAATATGTAACACTTTGAATAACTTTACTTATATCTGACCCAAACGCTCCAGCATTCATAACAACTGCTCCACCGACTGTTCCAGGTATTCCAACAGCGAATTCTAATCCAGTAAATCCAAGTTTTGACAATAAAAACGCAACACCCGAAAGAGATTCGCCCGAAACTATTTCAAACGAAGTTTCATCAATTTGTTTTACACCCTTCATTTTTGAGGTTGAAATAATTGCAAGACTAGTACCCGCATCTGAAAACAAAATGTTACTTCCATTTCCTATTATTCGGTACGGCTGGCTAGATGAATTAAGATATTTGGTTATTTGTAAAAGTTCATCAATTGTTCTAGGTTCAGCAAAAATCTTTGCGTTACCACCAATTTTAAATGTGCAATGAAATTTTAATGGCTCATCAATTTTTATAAAAGAGAATTTGTCAAGAAGCATCTTTTCATCGACCATAATAATTTTACCCCAACTCTAAAAATTTTTCAAGAAAATTATAATAAATTATAAAAACACATTTGGTATATTTTCTATTTTGTCTATCTGGCATTCAAACATCTTAAAATTTTCATTGGTATCATAAAGTATTTCTCCCGTTGTGCTGAATAGACCAGTTTTATAAATTTGCTTTTGAACCGATTCACTAAGCAAGTTATTTAAAAATAGTTCTGCACATTTTTTTATAGTGTCATTTGACTGTTTTATAAGTCCTACATACTGAATTAAATCGTTGTATTTTGTTATAGGTTCTACTATTATGTCAGACATATCTCCTTTTTCTACCTTACGCTTAAGCCGTACCATGTCACGCATATTACCTAACAATATATTTGATTTATTGAAATTCACAAAGTCCATATACCCTGCATAATCGCCCGTACTTATTAAACAATCTTTAATATTTTCTCCAAGAGCCCGCTCTGGATGAATATACTCAGACTTCCCGTAATTGATACTATAGATATGCTTAGTTGATTTCTTTTTTACGACATCTTTGCCCGATGTAAACATTATATCTGAAAGTTTTTGATTTTCTTGAAGAGCCCCAATTTTATCTGTACTTGAAAATAGCCCATACATACCCATAATGTAACCAACCGCTTTTAAGCTATCTCCACTTTTACCACTATCTAACACTTTACTATTAACGCTATTAAATTCACCCAAGTGTTCCAAATTTTCTTCTATCAATTTACCAACACCGCTACCAAAGGATATAACATTCGGAAGCCTTCCTTCACCTATAGCAATTTTAAATTCATCAATTTTCATATTTTTAACGCAAACATAAACACCCTTATTGTTAGACTCAAACTCTCTAGCAACCTGTTCCAAAAAATCGCTCTTTGAAATGATGGCCCCACCAAATGTATCAACATTCCAAACTTCAAGCACCCCTTGAAACTCGCTTTTTTCACCCCAAAGTTCTTCGCCTGTTATGATTTGCGTTTTCTTTTTAATCATTAATAATGGCGTTACAACCATTAACACAACCACCAACAAGCATAACGCCATTAACCTTATTAAACCAAATTTACCTTCTTCATTATTCATATTAAAATAGTATGAAACTAACAATCTCTTTATGCTAAAACCAACTCTTTACAAAAATTTATAAATGGTACAAAAAAAGAATCTATCTTTAGATAAATTCTTAAAATTTGATTATTTATTTTTTAATGGTTAATAAATTGCAATACTATATTTACTTATTTTTTTAACATATCTTTATCTCTAACTTCTCTATGGAAATTCATTGCAAATCTATGAGCTTCATCACGTAGTCTTTGCAGTAATTTTCTTGCATTATTATCTGCCGGTAATTCAATTGGCTCCAATCTATCATCAACAAAAATTTGTTCTTCTTTTTTTGCTATGCTTATAACTTTTGTATTAAAACCTAAACGCCTTATCGTATTAACGGCCGAATGCAATTGACCTAAACCACCATCAATCAAAACTATATCGGGTGCAACTTTAAAATTATCCGACTTTTCCTTTAATCTTAAAAATCTTCTACTTAAAGTTTCTTCCATACTTTTAAAATCATCTGCACCAATTACCGTTTTAATCTTAAACTTACGATACTCCTTTTTGTTTGGTTCGCCATTTTCAAACACAACCATACTAGCTACACTATTTGTTCCGCTGATATTTGAAATATCATAACACTCAATTCTATAAGGTATTCTATCAAGTTCTAAAATTTTTGACAACTCTTCGAGCGACTCATTATTTAACTTCTGCTTACGCTTTTGAACCTCATAATTTTTTGCTAAAAATTCACGGATATTTTTCTCGCTCATTTCAATCATTTTTTTCTTAATTCCCTTCACTGGAACCAAAATTTTAAATCTACCTAAAGCATTTGACGCCAAAATTTGCCCCATTTTGTCAATATTTATGTTAGTCAACAATTCGTTCGGGTGTGAGTTTTGCCCATAATATTGCACCAAAAATTCTAATAAAATTTCATCCAAATTTTGGCCTGAAAGTTTATCTATAGAATAATTTTTATCCGCAATTGTCTTACCATTTCTAATTACAACTTGATTAATAGCCACCATTTCATCGACTTCTAAAATTGAAAAAATATCAATATTTGAATTTTTTGGAAGAGTTGTTAAAACATATTGTTCACTTCTATCAAGCATTTCAAGTTTAGTTCTATAATCTATTGCTTGTTCAAATTCCATATTTTCAGCACAAATATTCATTTTTTGTTTTAACATTTTTTTAACTTTTGAGTTGTCACCATTCAAAAAATCTACAACTTCATCAATAATTTTATTGTAATCTTCCGCCGTAATTTTACCAACACAAGGCATAGAACAATTACCCATATCGCCATATAAGCAACGTCTATTAGTTTTTCGATTTTTTGAAAAATCAATCTTACATTGTCTTATTTGAAAGACCGACTTTATAATTTCCAAAAACTGACCTACTCTAAGTCCAGTTACAAACGGGCCAAAATAACTAGCTCCATCATTTTTAACTTTTCTAGATATAGTAACTTCTGGAAATAATTGATGTCTATCAATCCTTATATATGGAAAATTTTTATCGTCTTTTAATAAGATGTTATACTTAGGTTTATGTTGTTTTATTAAATTATTTTCTAATGAAAAGGCATCTGATTCAGATGCCGTTAAAATATATTCTAAGCTATCAATATTAGAAACGAGCATTCTTGTCTTTAAATTTTTTTTATTATTTATAAAATACGAACTAACTCTGTTTTTTAAAACTTTCGCTTTTCCAATATAGATTATTTCGCCACTTTTGTCGTGCATAATATACACGCCAGGGCTTTCAGGCAATTCAGATAAAGTTCTTTTTAACTTTTCGTTCATGCTATCACCTTTTAATTTTAATATGAATAATTTTTACTCATTAGTAGTCTTTGCCTTTCCGCTAGTGCTAATGCCGAAATCATATCATCAATATCGCCATTCATAAAATTATCCAATGAATACATTGTGAAGTTAATTCTATGGTCGGTTACTCTATTTTGTGGGAAGTTGTATGTTCTAATTTTTTCACACCTTTCACCACTACCAATTTGACCACGTCTACGATCAGCATATTCAGCGTCCGCTTGAGATTTATAATAGTCATAAAGTTTACTCTTTAAAATACTCATTGCTCTTTCACGGTTCTTTATTTGAGATCTTTCATCTTGACACGCTACAACCATACCAGTTGGCTTATGAGTAATTCTTATAGCACTTTCGGTTTTGTTTACGTGCTGACCACCAGCACCACTACTTCTATAAGTATCAATTTCCAAATCTTTTTCATTAATCTCAATATTCACTTCGGTTTGTTCTGGCAAAACTGCAACCGTTGCAGTAGATGTATGTACTCTACCCTGACTTTCGGTAACTGGAACTCTTTGAACTCTATGAACACCACTTTCAAATTTCATTAAGCTATATACATTTTTACCCTTAATCATAAATGTACATTCCTTAACTCCACCGGCTTCTGTATAGTTACCATCAATTTCTTCAATGCTGAATCTATGCTTTTCAGCCCATAATGTATACATTCTTTTTAGTTCCATGCCAAATAGACTCGCTTCATCTCCACCAGCACCCGCACGAATTTCAATGATTACATTCTTTTCGTCGTTTTCATCTTTTGGTAACAATAAAACTTTTAGTTCTTCTTCTATCTCTGCAAGTTTATGCTTATTGTGATTTATTTCTTCGGTTGCAAGTTCAATCATTTCAGCATCTGTTTCAGTTTCTTTTAGTTCTTCGGCGTCTTTCAAGTCTTTTTCAGTCTTTACATATTCATCATACTTTGCCATAATATCTTCCATATCAGCATGCTCTTTGCAAAGCTTTTTCCATCTATCAATATCGGCAATAACTGCAGGATCACCAATTAGTTCAGTCAATTCTAAAAACTTCAACTTCATCTCTTTTAATTTTTCAATCATAACTTCCTCACTTTTTTATGGCACTTACAATTCTTGCCACATTTTCTAAATCTTTTTCAATTTTTATATCTTTAAATTCTTTACTTAGCAAATCTTTAACTGCATCACTCTCACCAATCCCAACTTCAAAAAATATATGCCCATTTTCTTTTAGGTATTTTGGCGCATCGCGAATTATTCTTTTGTAAAAATCTAACCCGTCTACACCACCATCCAAAGCAAGCATAGGCTCGAACTTCTTTACAACATCATCTAGAGTTTCAATATCTTGAGTTTTTATATATGGTGGATTTGACACTATAAAATCAAATTGTTTACCTTTAAGCATAGAAAGCAAATCACTTTTTAAAAAGTCTACATTTGCGTTTAAGTTCTTAGCGTTTTTATCAGCAACTAACAGTGCTTCATCACTTATATCAACAGCTGTCATTGTTAAATCACTATTTTCTAGATTTAGCGTTATTGGAATAATTCCACTTCCAGTTCCTACATCCAATCCGCTTCCACATTTTATAGTCTTTAAAACCGAATCTACCAACTGCTCGGTTTCACACCTTGGAATTAGAGTATTACGATTTACAAAAAAATTCCTTCCAAAAAAATTTTGATAACCTAAACAATACGCTAAAGGCACTCCAGTCAAACGGACCTTCATAATCTCTTCCGCTTTTTTGATTGCGTCACAAGACAATTCCTTACCAATCTCAATTTCTGCACGCTTAATACCAGAACACTCAACAATTATCCAGTCAATATCTGACTCATCTATAGTTTGATCTGTATCCATTTGTATTAGTCTTTTTTTTAACTCATTCGACTTCATAAGCTATACTCCATTTAATAAAAATTGCGAGATACCAAAAACGCCCTTTGGTTACCCCGCAATAAAAACAATGTAAGTACAAGATTACTGCACTTACATTTTAAAAATTCGCTACTTGTTGTTGCCGTATCTCTTATTAAATCTGTCTACTCGTCCGCCACTATCAACTAACTTCTGAGTACCAGTAAAGAATGGGTGACACTTGTTGCAGATTTCTAGTTTAATAACATCTCCACTCTTTGTGCTACGAGTAGTAAACTTATTACCACAAGCACATTCTACAGAGACTTCATGATAATCTGGATGTGTATTCTCTTTCATAATTCTCTCCTTATGTTTGCAAGTTCATTTTAACGAAGTAAATTATATATTAAAAAGGTATCTTTGTCAAGTGAAAATGTAAAAAACTCAAAATTAAAAGTTCACCGCAGAATGCAGTGAACTTAAAACACTTTTTGAAATAAATCTAGCACGATTAAATATATATTTAATGGTTACTATTCAGCGTCTTTTGCTTCATTGAATGCTTTTAGAACAACTTCCTTGATCATTTCACGAGTTTCGGTGTTTAGTGGATGAACGATATCCTTAAATTCTCCGTCTGGAGTCTTACGACTAGGCATAGCAATAAAGTATCCTTCGTTACCTTCAATAACCTTAATGTCATGTACTACAAAACATTCATCAATAGTAATTGAAGCAGATGCCTTAATTTTGCTTGTTTCGCTCTTCACCATGCGAATTCTTACGTCAGAAATTTTCATGTTTTTTACCTCTTTGCTTTTTAGTATCCAAATCTTAGTTTGGTAATTATATTTTACTATATAGTCTAGACAAAAAGCAACTATTTTAAAACACTTTTTAAATTATTTTAGACCCAAAACTTCTACTTTTCCCAAAGATGTTCAGGATATTCCCCAGCCTTTACAAGTGCCTTAATTGAGTTTACAACTTCTTCTTTATCTGCTTTATATGTAACTCCGTGCCAAACTGCGGTAGTATCCAAAACCTTAACGGTTGCAATGTTATGGCTTACAATTTCACCAACTACATCGGGTATTAAATATTCGCATTTAAGCGGATTCTTTTGGGTTTCGTTTGCTAAAAATTGTACGAAACGTTTTTCTAAATAGTTAAATATCATTGGTGAAAAACCAAACATATTCATACTAACAGGTTGGCTTCCATTAACCTCAAAAGAAGCATCCCCATTTAAAGGACTTGCAATAATTTTTCCATCAACTTTTTCTATGCTACTTTCTGTAATACTTGTCAAATAACCATCTTTTTCTGAACATACCCCTCGTTTAACAGCACCATTTTCAGTTAAAGTATTATTTACCCTATATCCCGCAAGTGCAAAAGACTTATCATCCTTAACATTTTTTAAGAAATTACCCATAACCATATAGGCATCTCTACCATAAAAATCATCAGCATTGATAATTGCAAAATTGTTATGAACAGCATATCTACAACACAATATTGCTTGTGCTGTTCCCCATGGTTTTTCCCTACCTTCTGGAACACTGAACCCTGATGGTATATCATCTAATTTTTGAAAAACATATTCAACACAAATCTGTTTTTCTACACGCTTACCAACCGTTTCTCTAAACAATTCATAATTCTCTTCTTTAATAACAAAAACAACTTTATCAAATCCAGCTTTAATTGCATCATAAATCGAATAGTCAATAATAAATTCATTGTCTTCATTAATTGGTTCGATTTGTTTAAGTCCACCAAACCTACTACCCATTCCGGCAGCCATAATTACCAATTCCATAAATTTCACCTCTAGATTAAATTTTCTATAATTTATTAACAAAAGATACATTTTTGAAGTTAGTTGTATTTTCTAGTAAACTATTATATGTATAATTTACCATATTAGTGTAAATTCTCAAAACAATTTTATTCGTTTAGCATAATTTGACCTATTACAATATCTGGCTTAACCTTTTCGCCATGAAAGTCACTTCCCATTGTAATATTTAAGTTATTCTTTTCCGCAAACGAAACTAATTTCTTTATTTTTCCTATATTGTATTTTGAATAATAACATTCCATTCCCGAAACACCAAGTTCTACAAGCGTAGACCAAACTTTTTCAGTTTGTTCTTCAGTTAAATTATTATCCTTCATTATTTGATAAGGGTGTGCAATAACAATCATTCCGCCATTTTCTTTTACAATATCGATCACCTTTCTGGCTTCTAATTTAAATGATTTTGCTTGTTCACTATTTTGCAAATATTTATCAAAAGCTTCTTGAATACTACTTACAACACCATTATCCAACAAACATTTTGCAATATCTACACGGCCAACATTACTTTTTTGCTTTAAAATTTCTACCTGCTCATTACTTAATTCTATACCAAACGTTTTTAATTGCTCTAAATTATACTCTAATTTTTTAATTCTTAATTTATCCGCTTCATTAATGAGATTAATTATTTTTTCATCTTTATGATTAATTCCATAACCTATTAGATGCATTACAATATTACCTATTTTACAATCAAACTCCACACCAGCAAAAATTTTGTACCCAGAAAGTAACATATCTAGTGCAACCTTGCTTTTACTTAACACATCAAATTGTTTGATTGTATCATGGTCAACTATTCCAATTACTTTTAAATTAGCATCCTTAGCCTTTTGCAAAACTTCGTCAACCGAATATTGTCCATCTGAACAATTTGTATGTATGTGTAAATCTACATTTTTTAATTCCATAATATACCCCTTAACAACGAATCATTATTACTTAACCAATATTTTTGTTACTATTTAATTTTACAGCCAAAACACATTTTTGTAAAGCGATTTACAAATACCAATTTTATAATTAAATGATAAAAGCACCAGCCTTGCGGTCCGGTGCTTTTCATCCTGGAGCTGATGACGGGAATCGGACCCGTGACCTCCGCCTTACCAAGGCGGTGCTCTACCGACTGAGCCACATCAGCATTTGCACGATTACTCGTGCTACAATTTATGACATTTAATTTTGCATTACGCAAATCAAAACCTTACCAAGACTTTGATAAATATCACTTTAATAAGTATATAATATTATAATCTTTTTGTCAATCACTTTGTTAAAACATTTTATTATTTTTGGCAAAGTATATGAACTCTTTCTACGTCGTCTGTTTCACTTCTCTTTTCGAAGTTTATGTCTATAAAATCAATTTTAGTGAAACCAACTTCTTCTAAGGCTTTTTTTACAGCTTCAGTAGGAAAACCGGTTTCAATCATCTTATCTGCGGTTTTTCTATAAAGCGACTCATTTTCTCTAATGTAGTAAACTTCATCCATGATACAAACACCATTTTCGTTTGCAACCTTTTGAACATAATCTAATGTATAATCTTGCTCAAAAATTACTTTTTCCCATGTATTCATAGTCTTTTCGCTATAAAAGTCAAATAAAAGTCTTCCACCTTCATTTAAGTGATTAAAACAAACATTAAAAAATTCTACCCACTCTTCAAACTTTAAAAACATATTAATTACATCATGGTTACAAGTAATTAAATCAAACTTTCTACCAAGGTCAAAAGTATACAACTTATCAACCTTTTTAAATGTAATGTTTGGGTACTTTGTTTTTACATAATCTAGATACCCTTCTGCATTATCTATACCAACGCAATCTTTAATAAAGGTATTGCAAACATTCAAAAATTCACCCGAACCCGAACATACGTCTAATACGCTGTCTATTTTTACTCCGCTATCCGACAACTTCTTTTTTAGGTTGTTAGCAATTTTAAAAGAGAAATATCCTTGGCGTCTACTCCATGCTTCAGCATACCAAATATCAAACTTAAATTTGTTACCACTTTGAATTTCTGTAGAGTTTAAATTCTTCTGTAAATTATTTTTTAATTCCATTTCATCACTCCTAACTTTCTAATTATAGTATAGTAAAATTTTGCATAACTGTCAAATATAATTTGGCTAATATCACTTAAAATTATATCAAATTTTTCTTAATGTTAAACTATCCGCAAAAATCTATATTTTAAAATTTTTAAACATTTATCAAACCTTAACCTTGCAAATTAGGTCAAATTTTAACCATTTTGAGCAACTTTATTTATTCTCGAAAAACTAATCAACCTAAAATGCAAGTTTGTTTTAGGGGTATAAAACAAAACTAATTTAAAGCAAAAAACTCTGCCAAAATTGCAGAGTTTTTTTAGTTAATCGAGTTCGAACGCACCGGTATACAATTGATAATATCTTCCCTTTTTGTTTATCAATTCGTCATGTGTACCCATTTCCAATATTTCGCCATTGTCTAGAACTATAATTTTATCACTATTTTGAATTGTACTTAATCGGTGTGCTATTACGAAAACAGTTCTACCTTTCATAAGAGCATCCATACCCGCTTGCACTATTGCTTCCGTTCGGGTATCAATACTAGATGTCGCTTCGTCTAGTATCATAACAGGAGCATTTGCAATAGCTGCTCTTGCTATACTAATAAGTTGTCGTTGACCTTGCGAAAGATTTGCACCATCGTTTATAAGCTGGGTATTATAACCTTCTGGAAGCCTTATAATAAAATCATGCGCATTGGCAAGTTTTGCCGCTTCTACACACATTTCATCTGAAGCATCCAAATTACCATATCTAATATTATCCATAACGGTGCCACTAAATAGATTAGTGTCTTGTAAAACCATTCCTAGCGACTTTCTTAAATCACCCTTTTTAATCTTTGTAATATTGATACCATCGTATCTAATTTTTCCGCCTTGAATATCGTAAAATCGGTTTAATAGATTCGCAATAGTGGTTTTACCAGCGCCAGTTGCCCCAACTAAAGCAATCTTTTCACCAGCTTCTGCTACTACACTTATATTTTTAAGAATAGTCTTTTTTGATGTGTATCCAAAAGTTACATTCTCAAGTTCTATTCTTCCGTTTAAATCGGTGTATGTTAGTCTTCCATCCTTGTGTTGATGTCTCCACGCCCACACATTAGAATTGTAATTCACTTCCGAAATATGTCCGTCGGAATCTTTTTCAATGTTTACAAGTTCTACATATCCGTTATCTTTCTCTTCTTCTTCATCTAACAATGTAAATATTCTATCAGCACCTGCTAGAGCCATAACAATATTATTGACTTGTTGAGAAACTTGCGAAACATTCATGGTAAAGTTTTTACTCATTGTTAAAAATGAAATTAGAGTACCCGTAGTTATAACCGAAGTAATACCAATAATACTAACATTTGGAACTTTTAATGCTATTAAAACACCACCAATAAACGCAAGCAAAACATATACAATATTGCCAATATTACCCATAATTGGCATTAATATATTTGCAAACTTATTAGCGTTAGAACTATCTTCAAATAATTCTTCATTTATTTTATTGAAGTCATCAATTGATTCATCTTCATGGTTAAAGACCTTTATAACCTTTTGTCCGTTCATCATTTCTTCAATGAAGCCTTCACATTTAGCTATTGATTTTTGTTGTTTGATGAAATACTTTGCACTATTGCCACCAATTTTTTTGACAACCATAAGCATAAAAATAACGGATAAGAATACTACAAGCGTCAACCACAAACTAAACACACACATAATACTTACAAGAACTACAATAGTAATTGCAGAACTAATAAGATTTGGCAATGTTTGTCCTATCAACTGACGTAAGTTATCTACATCATTTGTATAATAACTCATAATGTCGCCATGGGCATGAGTATCAAAATAACTAATTGGCAACTTTTCCATTTTAGTGAAACACTTTTCTCTTACGCTACCCAAAAAGCCTTGCGTAATTTTAGCTCCTAGTTGGGTATAAATTACACCAGATATTATCGCTAAAACATATATACTTCCAAGCGTGATTATAATTTTAAGAAACTCCGCTTTTACCGAATCATACCCATTTTGAAGTGCTGGAGTAATAACATTATCTATAATTCTTTGTAAAAAGATACTAGATAGCGAACTTGCAATAGCAGATACAATCAAACATAAAACAACAAGCATCATTTGCCATTTGTATTCACTAAAAAGCATTTTCAAAAGCCTTTTCATGGTGCCTTTTTTTACTTGAGGTTTCTCGCCAAACTGACGACGCCTTCCCATGCCTGCCATTACTTATTTCCCCCTATCTTATTCTGAATTTCGTAAATTTCACGATAAATATCGTTCGACTTTTTAAGTTCTTCGCTAGTTCCAACACCAACTATTTTACCGCCATCTAAAACTATAATTTTATCTGCATCTTCAATTGAAGATATCCTTTGTGCTATTATAATTTTTGTAACGTCGGGAGCCTCATTTTTTAGTCCCGTTCTTATTAATGCATCCGTTCTTGTATCAACCGCACTTGTACTATCATCAAAAATTATTATCTTAGGGTCTTTAAGCAAGGCTCTTGCAATACATAATCTTTGCTTTTGACCACCCGAAAGATTTGCACCACATTGTTCAATATAGGTGTCATATCCCTTTTCAAATTTAGAAATATATTCGTCCGCTTGAGATATTTCGCAAACTCTCTTCATTTCCTCGTCGGTCGCATCATTTTTGCCCCAACGTAAATTTTCTTTAATGGTACCACTAAACAAAACATTCTTTTGCAAAACAACCGCAACATTATCTCTAAGTGTTACAAGGTCGTAATCTTTCACATTTTTATCTCCAACCAAAAGTTCACCTTTGGTTACGTCATAAAGTCTAGAAATTAAATTCACAAGAGTTGTTTTACTACTTCCCGTGCCACCAATAACGCCTATAGTTTCACCCGATTTGATTTTTAAATTAATATCACTCAACACATAATTTTCAGCATCTTTACTGTACTTGAATGATACATTTTTAAATTCTATATCACCATTATTAACTGTTGTTATAGGATTTTGTGGATTGGTAATATCTGGCGCTTCATCTAAAACTTCAACTATTCTTTTGGCACTTGCTATACTCATAGTCACCATTACGAAAATCATTGAAAGCATCATAAGACTTGAAAGAATTTGCGCACTATAAACAAACAAACTTGAAAGTTGTCCTACATTTAGTTCACTTCCACCGCTTTGAACAATTATTTTCGCACCAAAATAGCAAATACAAAGCATTACTCCAAACATTGCAAAATACATAATTGGAGAGTTTAGAGCAACTATTCTTTCAGCCTTTGTAAAATCATGCTTTAATTCATCCGATTTAGAATCGAATTTTTCAATTTCGTAATCTTCTCTAACATAAGATTTTACACAACGCATACCTTTAACATTTTCTTGAATACTTGCATTTACTTTATCATATTTTTTGAACACCTTGTTAAATGTTGGCATTGCAAAAAATATAATTAACGCTAAAGCAACAACAAGCACTGGTACCGCAACCGCAAATAATAGTGCAATTTTTGGACTTATAAAAATAACCATACATACCGAAAATATAAACATAAATGGAGCACGAACAGCAATTCTTATAATCATCATAAACGCTTGTTGAACGTTACTAACATCGGTTGTAAGCCTTGTAACCAAACTACTAGACGAAAACTTGTCTATATTCGAAAAAGAAAAGGTTTGAACCTTACTATACAAACTTCCCCTTAAATTTTTAGCAAAACCGCATGACGCAACAGCACAAAACTTACCACTAAGCACACCAAATGTTAGCGAAAGAAATGCCATTGCTATCAAAATTCCGCCATACAACAAAATTTGAACTAGATCGGCACCCGCTTCTATTACCGTAATAAGTTTACTCATAATAAAAGGAATTAAGCATTCAACAATAACTTCCAACGCAACCATTATTGGAGTTAAAATTGTTTCCTTTTTGTACTGACCTATATTTTTAGCCAATTTTTTTATCATTTTATCACTTCCCTAATTATTTTATTTGTCAACTTATATATTATATGAATTAGAAATTTTAAAGTCAAGCACATAAAAAAATAAAAAATTAAAAAGATGAGTTTTTCACTCACCTTTCACATATCTTTACGGTCTTCTAACGCCTTTGAAAGCGTAACTTCGTCGGCATATTCTAGATCTGACCCTATTGAAATTCCCTGCGCTAATCTTGTTACTTTTATTCCAAGCGGTTTTAATAATCTTGCTATATACATTGCAGTAGCTTCGCCTTCTACATCGGTATTGGTTGCCATAATAACTTCCGCTATATTTTCTTCATTTATTCTCTTTAGTAATTCATTAATTCTAATATCATCGGGGCCTTTACCCGCTAGCGGACTAATAGTTCCATGTAATACATGATACCCAATAGAATAACCTTTTACCTTAGAAATAACGGCAACATCCTTAGGTTCTGCAACAACGCAAATTATATCGCTATGAGTATTTTTACAATGTGCACAAATGTCTTCATCTGAATAATCTCCGCAAACTTCACAAAATTTTACTTTAGATTTTACATCTAATATACTTTCTGCAAATTCGCGAGCTTCTTCTTCGCTCATATCAATAACCGAGTACGCATATCTTTGTGCGGTTTTGTTTCCCACGCCTGGCAACTTTGAAAAACTATTTATAAGCTTTCCTATCGGTTCTATTACGTATGCCACTATTACATCAAACCCCCAAATCTACCCATTTTGTTTTGCTTTACGCTTTCAACTTTTTCATGAGCATCCTTTAGAGCAATCATAATCATATCTTCTAGCATTTCAACATCATCTGGGTCTACAATCTCTTTATCTATACTAATGCTGGTAACTTCATTTGCACCATTCATAGTAACTTTAATTAAACCATTTTGTGCAATACCTTCAACTTCAGTTTCCTCAACTTCCTTTTGTGCTTTCAACGCTTCTTCTTGCATCTTTTGGGCTTGACGCATTAATGCTTGCATATTAGGTTGTCCGCCACCAAATTTTCCAAAATTTCCCATATAAATTTATCTCCTATTTTATAATTAATTTATCGCCAAAAAGTTCTCTAAGTTTTTTTGATATACTATCTATATCACTTTTTTTTATTGATATTTCTATTTTTATTCCTAGCTTTTTGCTCACACTTTCTATTTTAGGTAACACACTGCTTTCCTTTAAACATTCCGTCATTTTATTTTCTGGAACTACTATTAATAATGTATTATCATTTTTATTAATTTCAATAGTTTCTGCAAGAGCAGAATATGTCATCATTTCTGAATTAGTTCGCAATTCTTTTAAAAGTTCTCCATAATACCACATAGCATTTTTTTGAACGGCCGAATTTTGTGTTAAACTTTTAAAATTTCGGCTTATTTTTTTTTTATCTTCAAGCGGAACTTGAAGTTTTTTCTCTAATATTTCTATTCTTTCTTCTAAGCTAATGGCACACATTGTCTTTACCATTGTAGTTTCTAAAACTACTTTTGGCTGAACGCTATAACGCAACTCTTGCTCTACCGTACTTAGTTGCTCAATAGCACGAACAATTATTCCGTAATTTTCCTTTGTTGCCTGCGTCTGCATTTTTTCAAAAACATCTTTTGGCACAATTACCATTTTGTTTGCTTTTTCAGGTATTGTAAGTATTACCAACAAATCTCTAAAATATGATATTAAGTCCTTACTTAAAACAAGTGGAGGTTTCCCTTCATCTAATATTTTATCTAACTCGTATAATACTTTTCCAATATCGTTTTTTAACACACTTTCAACAATTTCAAAAAGTTTATCCTTTTCTATAGCGCCTATTATTTTTACAACATTATCATAGGTTAAGTTTCCGTTTGCATACGAAATTACCATATCGGCAATAGAAAGAGCATCTCTTACACTACCTTCACCGGCTCTTGCAATTAGTTGAACCGCCTTTTCTTCGTATTTCACCTTAGAATCGTCTAAAATTTTACAAATTAAATCGGTTAATTTATCTAACGACACAAGTTTAAAATCAAATCTCATACACCTAGAGAGAATAGTTGCTGGAAGTTTATGAACCTCTGTTGTTGCTAAAATAAACACGACATACTGAGGTGGCTCTTCTAGTGTTTTTAGTAATGCATTAAATGCACTTGTACTAAGCATATGGACTTCATCAATAATGAAGACCTTATACCTGCCGTTTACTGGCGGATATTTAACCGATTCCCTTAATTCTCTAATTTCATCTACACCATTGTTACTTGCTGCATCAATTTCTAATATATCCAAATTCTGTTCATTTTTACCCAAACAGTTTTCGCACTTCCCACAAGCACAACCATTTACAGGACTCAAGCAATTAATACTTTTTGCAAATATTTTTGCCGTTGTAGTCTTACCCGTACCACGACTGCCTGTAAACAAATAAGCATGACCTATTTTGCCGGTTTTTATTTGATTTGCTAACGTGTTTGTAATATGCTCTTGATCTATTACATCTTCAAACTTTTGCGGTCTATATTTTCTATACAATGCTAGATATGACATATTTTAACCTTTTCCCTTTATCTTATTTTTAATTCTTTGTAATGTATTGTCTACACTTTTTATTGATTTATTTAATTGTAACGCAATTTCCGATTGTTTGCAACCTTCTAGATATAAGTTTAATACACTTTTTTCAAACTTAGATAACATTATGGAGATAGAATTTGCCGTTTCTTCTTGCTCTATTCTATTCATAACTATATCTTCCGGCGTATCAATTCTAACTTTCTCTTTACCTAATTCTTGGCCTTTTTCAAACCCGTCATTTAATGCAACAGAATTGTTTAGAACACTATTTTTTTTACTATTGTCCTTTTTAATTGCGTCTAAAATTTGACGCTTTGCACACATTAAAATAAAACTTTTGAAATTGTCTGAATTTATACCACCACGAGTACTATCATACGCCCTTATCCCATCAATTAAACCGATCATACCTTCTTGAACAAGGTCATCCAAGCTACCACCAACAATAAAATATTTGTTGGCTATTCTTTTTACATCTGACAAATTCTCAGCAATAATTTTTTCTAATTCATCATTTTGAATTTCCACAATTACTTCAATTCCTTTCTTTGTCTAATTGCCTCATAAGTAACAATTCCCGCACTTACAGATGCATTTAGCGAATTAATTTTTCCGTACATTGGTATACTAATAATTCCGTCAGCAATTTTACGAGTAAGTTCAGAAACGCCAAAACCTTCAGAACCAATAACTAAAGCAATGTCGCCTTTTAAGTTTGTTCTATACATACTTTCGCCGTCCATATCGGCAACAAACACAAAAACGCCCATTTCTTTCAGTTTTTTAATTTCGTCATTAATATTGGTAACTCTTGCAACCTTTACTCTAGAAACCGCACCAGCGCTAACCTTTGCAACCGTTTCGTTTACCGAAACTGCTCTATGTTTTGGAATAATTACACCACTTACGCCCGCACATTCTGCAACTCTTAAAATACTGCCCAAATTATGAGGATCTTCTATTCCGTCTAATATTAATAATAGCAAATCTTCTCCTTTGCTTTTTGCACTATTTACAATATCTTCTACATCAGAATACACAAAATCGGATGTAAAAAGTATCATACCTTGATGCTTTTTTGTTGCAGATTGCTCATCCAACACTTGCTTATTGCAAAATTGTATTTTTACCCCACGCTTTTTAGCAAGTTCTACAATTTCACGGTCTTCTATACCATTTTGAACGAGTAATTTATCTATGGTCTTTTCTGTTTTTAATGCTTCACGGCAAGCATTCTTTCCTTCATATTTCATCTAATTATTCTCCTTAAAACATAAATCTAAAATTTCATTTAATCTAACATAATTATTTGTTAAATACAAATATCCCAAAAGTGCTTCAAATGCAGTAGCATGGCGATACTCTTCTATTGAAAAGTTTTTTGCATGACTATGGATATTGGTGTTTCTTGCACGCATAACTATATCCTTTTCTTCTTCATTTAAAGTATCTATTATACGAAACAAAAATTCACGCTGTGAATGTGCGTTTACAAGTTTACACGAATTGCTATTCAATGCATTAACCTTACTTTTAAATAGGTCTAGTTTTTTTGTTTTTATGTAAAACGAAAAAAAAGTATCACCCACAAACGCTAACACCAATGGGTTTAACATCTTTACATCCGTCTTTTTATATTCAGTTAAAAACAACTTTTCTATATTCTCTTCCATAGCATAAATTATATCAAAAGTTTTTTAATAAATCAAGAATTAATATAGGTTTATGTATTACGCTAAAAAGTTTCTAACTTAAAACTAATTAACATATCATATCACTTTCTAGCATAATTTTAAATATGAAACTAAAATACGAACTTAAATATGTTTCTTTAGTGCTTGTAAGTGTTGCACTTATTTTCTCTATATGTATATATAAAAATTCAACATTTTTTGCAGTTAAAGCAAGTCCAAATATCGGGTTAACCATTGTAATTGACCCCGGTCATGGCGGAATCGACCCTGGGTCTATTGGTAGAAAAACCAAAGTTGCCGAAAGCGAATTAAACCTGAAAATTAGCAATAAATTAATGAATCTATTAAAAAGTGCAGATTTTAATGTAATCTTAACCCGTACTAATAGTGATGGTCTATACGGCACATATTCATCGGGATACAAAAAACGAGATATGCTCGCCCGCCAAGAAATTATAGAAAAATCTGGAGCATCTCTTGCTATTTCTATTCATATGAATAGTTTTACGACTTCCGCAAATCGTGGTGCTCAAGTTTTTTATAATACTCTTAATAAAAACAGCGAAATATTAGCAAAATCCATCCAAGAGTGTTTCACTAAAGACCTACCAGAAAGCAATAAAGGTACGGCATTAGGCGACTATTTTATTCTAAAGTGCACTGAAATCCCAATAGTTCTTTGCGAATGCGGTTATCTTTCAAACCCATCGGATGAAGCACTTTTAGTAACTGACGAATATCAAGAAAAAGTTGCTTACTCTATCTATAAAGGCGTTGTTAGTTTTTTAAGCGTTGGCAGTTCCGCTATTTAAAATTATATCAACCCTATTTATCATAATTTTGTTTAAATACGTTTACCTATAAACTTAACATTTAATTAACTTAAAAATTCAGACTCTTTTTGCCATCTCTATTTTCGATTCTTTCCTATTTTATTATTTTACATAATTACCCATAATGACATCATGGCATATTTATAAAAATATGCCATTTTTAATACTAAAATCTCAACTATTTGACTTTACAAAAAGATTGTTGTATATTCAAAATAAAAGGGATGATTCATATGAACAACTTAGATATTTTTTATTTTGACAATGAAATGGGAGAATTTGACGAATTTAACCCACGATATGTTATGGAACAAGAGTTTGTAAAAAGCATAATAAAAATTTTAGCAGACAATGAACCATACTCTATTTCCGTAGAGAAAATTGCAGAGAGTTTGAAAATTTCAAAAGAAAAAATTTTAGACGCAATAAATTTATTAAAAAATATATCTGCAATAAAAATAGACAACAATAAATTTTCTCTCAATTTTCCGTTTTTTACATCTGCAGATTGCAAATTAGTTAAAAAAGTTGTTATAAACAATTTAAATGAAACTAAAGATTTTTGGTTCACTACTGTACACTCATTTGGTCAAAAGCTCAAACATTTATATCCTAATATTGATGAAAAAGTATCTTTATATCATATTTTGTGTGGAAAAGTTTTTGATGGCTCAATTTTTAATTACCTAGAAAAAAGAAACCTTTTAAAACAATCTTATCCCAAAAATAATGAAAGAGATTTTATGATTATCGGATATGAAAATAGTAACTATTGCAACAAATTCAATTATGACCTATTTTGCAGTTTTAATCATGCAAGGAGTGAAAGCGACTCTCTTTCAAGTTTTGGCAATGCCTATGGTAACAGATTTGATTTTTTTAGATATTTTAAACTTCGAGAAAAGAATGGTCTCTATGGGAAATTTTGTGACATAGACAATTATTTGAAAAATTATTCAAACCAAGAAATTACATCAGGTTCATTAAAAATTATAAAACAAATAAGAAAAAATTCCTCAGTCTTTCCTAAAAACGAGTTTTATCTTTCTTTAAAAAATTTTGGTTATATTAATGAGAAAGACGAAATAAATGTTCCCGTCTTTGACAATTATATAGAAAAATGCTCGGAGTTCAGTAAATTTGTTTTTGAGAAAATTGGAGATTTTGTATCTAAATCGTTAACGGAAATTAGAAATACTGTTATCGATTTGCAAATTTCTTGTGTAAGACATGGCGTAAATATTGACGAACTCTGCAATGAACTTTGGCACATTTACTTCGGACTATTAAACAAATTTTTAATTGATAAAAAAATTGTTGCATTACCACAAAAGTTTTTTCATCAAGGAAAGTATCTAAAATGCATTTATCTTTCCAAAACTTTTAGATAATGATCTTTATTAAATTCTTCTTCCATAGCATTTTAAGAAGATAATTTAACTTGCTACATACTTTATAATTAAACTTAAAAGATTGTCTTTTACTTAAAAATAATTGTTTAAAGATTTGAAAAATCAGTATTTTATGATAAACTAATATTGAATATGGAAAAATTAGTTTATAAAAGAAAGATAAAACGATTTAGCATTATATGTTTAATCATTGCATTTTTGTCGTGCTTTATAGTACCTAGTAAGCATACAATTGTTTATGCTGATAATATTTTAAGTTTAAACCTTAACTCAATGAGTGTTGATGATATCTCTCAAATGGAGAAATACAATAGTTGCGATTATGATATAGTAACCGCTAATCTTGATCAAGGCAGTACAAATATTTGTTGGGCTTATGCAACTGCAAGTGCATCCGAAACCTCGATACTAAAAGATAAACTAGACAACAACACAAAAGACACCTTGCGTTTTTCTCCAACACAAATTGCATATCGTACACACAATAGAGATGCTGACCCGCTTAATAACACTATTGGGGTTTACAACGACAATAAATGGAATGTTACAGGAAGTCCGTACAACACATTTCTAATGCTTTCTCAATGGTGTGCCCCTGTTTCTGGAAATGTTTCAGCAAAGGATGACGCTTATGAAAATAATTTGTATAGGCTTTTGGATGCTGAGCAAATTGACTTCTATAGCACTGGTGAGTATCGTATAAATGAAATAAAAAGAGCAATTGCAAAATATGGTGCCGTAACTGGTTCATATTACAATGCTCGTGAAACATATTATTACAATACAAAAGGCGAAACTCGTGACGGAATTTCACACGCAATAACTATTGTTGGTTGGGATGACACAATCCCCGCAAGTAATTTTCTACCAAATTCTGCCAGCCAAAATGGTGGCTGGTTAATAAAAAATAGTTACAACTCTCTTCCTTACTTCTACCTTTCTTATGATAGTAGTGTTGGCAATGTTTATGGCTTTAAGTATGCAAACAAATCGGAATTTGACTTTAACTATTTTTATGATAATGTATCTGACGCCCCAATGAAAAGCGATAACAATTCAAAATGTGTTTCAAATGTATTTATGGCGAAGAAAGGCGATAACATCCATAACGAATATGTAAAAGCGGTTAATGTGGCAACATATGGATACAATATCATTTGCAAAGTTAAAGTTTATACTAATTTAACCGACACCAATAACCCCGAAAGCGGAACGCTTGTCTCTACTGGCGAAAGAATTTTAGATTACGGCGGTTATCATACAATTATATTGGATAATTTAGCAAAAATTGATAGTGGCTCTTATTATTCGGTTGTTGTAAGTGTTAGTAGTAATAGTGGCGGAAGTTCATATATTTTATATGCTTTGAATTCAAGCGAAAATACATATTACAAATCTTCAAACGGTTGGAACAATTATCGTTATGCTGGAAGAATAAAAGCCTATACCATATTGCAAGAAAAAGAAGAAAACGAAAAAATTGATATTTCTTCAGCCCACTGTAGTACTACTGCTCCCCAACCTTTCACGGGACAACCAATTTGCCCACAAATAGATATCACTTTAAATTTCAAAACCTTAACAAAAGATGTTGATTATACTATCACTTACCAAAGCAACACAAATGTTGGAACTGCTGAAATTGAAATAACAGGAATTGGAAGTTATACCGGAACTATAAATTTACAATTCGAAATTATACCGATTAACGTACCTACAAAACCTAATAACAAAATAAGTATTCCAACGCATGCAACTACACTATCCGATATTAGCTTGCCTACTGGTTGGCAATGGGAAAACCCAAATTTGCTAGTAGATAATTTAACAAGTGCTACAGCTATCTTCGTAGGTGAAAATAAGGATAACTATAAAAATACTACCATGGAAATAACATTACAAAAGGATAATTCAGCAAACCAAAATCCGGATAGTTCAAATGATAACAATAATGACACCAACCAAAATGAAATCACAAAGGGTACAGAATTTATCCCAATTATTATTGTTTTAGTGGAAATTTTGCTTACAATAACAATTCTTTTATTAATCTTAATGATTAAGAAAAAGAAAAATACAAAATAACATAAAGACTTATAATTTTTTTAATAAAATTAGTTTGTCCATATCCTATCTTGTATTTAATATTTATATTTAAATCATAATTACTATTGTTTATTTAACTCAGTAATCTAACTTTCAGACATTAATTTACTTTCATTTAATTTTTCTTTTAATAAAAGATATAGTTTTTGTTTAAACGAAAACATATTTTGGAGATCTAAAACTTCCTTTAAATACTGCTTTCTTATGTTTAGTGGAATTTTCGTTAAATTCGCTCTAATTAAAATATTTTTTGGAGTATCATCAAACGCAACAAATTCTATCATTTCAATATTATAAGACATTGCCTTAAGCAAGTTACATCTTATTATGTCAGTAAAGTCAGAGGATATTCTCTCCTTAATTAAGCCATACCTTGTAATAATAGGTAACTTGTTAGGAGATATTTGCTTATTAACTTCATGCTGGCAACAAGGAACAGAAAAAATCATTTTTACATTCCAATTTATTGCATTAAACAACGCATAATCGGTTGCTATATCACAAGCATGTAAAGTTATAATCATATCCACATCCATTTGTGGTTTGTAACCATTAATATCCCCTATCTCAAAACGCAAAGACGAATACCCATATTTTTTTGCTGTATCATTACATTTTCTAATAACATCTTCTTTTAAATCCAATCCGACCATAGTAATATCTATATTTTTAATATATCTAAAATAATAATATACAACAAACGTTAGATAAGATTTTCCACATCCAAAATCCACAATATTTATTGATTTTATATTATTATTTTTAATATAATCATCAATCAATTCTATAAACCTATTAATTTGTCTGTACTTATCATACATTGATTTTACTATTTTGCCATCTTTTGTAAAAATTCCCATATCAATTAAAGGCTCAATAATCTCATTTTCTTTTAATATGTAATTTTTTTCTCTATTATTGTTAACCATTAGTTTAGTATAATTATTGTTTTTAGTTTTTGTTAAAAAGATCTTATTCGCCTTTGAGATTTTTATCATAAATTCAAATTCAGTAGAGAAAATGTTTATTTGCTTAAAATTGTTAATATAATCACATATCGTATCCAAAACTGCCAATTCATCAATATTTGCGGTAAAAGATCGTCTATCGGTATAAGAATTTACCATATAGTGATTTATCTTGTTTTCTAATACGATTTTTTTGTATTTTTGATTTTTATCAATAGAATTACTAACTATTATTTTAGCTATTTCGTTTTCTCTAATAATTGTATTTATTCTGTCTTTAAATTGCATTCTATTGATTTCCATATTTAACTCCAATAAAAAATATCCATTATAAAACACTTTTCACTTATTAAATTTTATCGCTGTTTATAGTTTGAATGGTCTCATCTCTTGGTTTTGATTTTCTTTTATAAATTACAAACATTATGCAACCAATAATTGATACTAAGATTGTTGTACAATCGAAGCAGATTGCAATAATTGATAAAAATATACAATCGTAAATTAACCATAATGTATTTACAACAACTGACAATATTCTATATACAAAAATATCTTTTTGCCAGAGTGAAAAAGTGCAAATAATACCTGCTACTATTGCAATAATTCCCGTCCAATCGTTAATTGTTACTATTCCCGCAACCGCTAAAAGAATTAATATTATACTAAGCGAAAAAATATTTTTAGTTCTATTATTTTTGTCATCTAAAAATAATAGAATAGCACGTATAATATTTACAATATTAACTGCAACCCCTGACCAAGCACCAAGCATACTATAATGCACCAAAAAGAAAACCGCACCCGTCATACAAAATATTAAAATAAGATTTCTATTTTTTATTAAATAAGTAATACCCAAGAATATAAATGCCAAAAGACCAAATATTTGGGCAATAATGTATTCAGTCGTCCACATAAACTTACCTTTTATAAACAAATAGTAGATTTTGGTGCAAGGTCTAACTTTGCAGGCTCAACACCTTCAATCAAATTATAATAGCCTTGACTTGCAATCATAGCGGCGTTGTCTGTACATAGTATTATAGGTGGATAAATTACTTCTACACCCTTACACTTCAATCGTTCTTCTAACTTTTCTCTTAAATGCAAATTAGCACTAACTCCTCCTGCCAGTACTATTTTATTTAAGCCAGACTTTGTTATTTCTTCATCAACACTTTCGACAAGTTGACTAACCGCCTCATCCTGAAACGATGCACAAATATCGGGAACCGAAATTTCTTCGCCACGCTGTTTTGCATTATGAATATAGTTAATTACCGCAGTTTTTAATCCGCTATAAGAAAAATGTTCGGTATTTTTGTAATCATTTTTAGTAAACTTTATGCAAACCTTTCCACCTAGTGCTTGTTTTTGAATACTTGGTCCCCCGGGATATGGTAGCCCACATTCTCTAGCTACTTTATCAAACGCTTCACCTATTGCATCATCTGCCGTAGTTTTTATAAGAGTCTTCTTGGTATGGCTTTCCATTTTAAATAATGCTGTATGTCCACCGCTAACAACCAAGCACAAAAATGGTGGTTCTAAGTCTTTATGTGCCAAAAAGTTTGCACTGATATGACCTTCTATATGATTTACGGCATACAATGGCTTTTTGGTTGTGTAACTTAAGGCTTTTGCAAAACTTACACCTACTATTAATGCACCTAAAAGTCCCGCTCCATAAGTAACCGCAATAGCAGATATATCATCCATACACACGCCCGCTTGCTTTAATGCTTCATCCAAACAATATTTTATGTTTTTGGTATGATTTCTGGAAGCAATTTCTGGGACCACCCCACCAAATAATTTATGTATATCTATTTGAGATGATATTACATTACTCAAAACTTCTCGCCCGTTTTTTACGACAGCCACCGAAGTGTCATCACATGAACTTTCTATTCCTAGCACTAGTATATCTTTTTCCACTTTACATATCCACCTTTAAAAATGCATTAATAAAATCTTGAATGTTGCCATCTAAAACCGCCGTAGTATTTGTATCTTCTTTATTTGTTCTATGGTCCTTAACTAAGTTGTATGGTTGCAAAATATACGACCTAATTTGACTGCCCCATTCAATCTTTTTATTTTCTCCAAGCCTTGCTTGTTTTTCTTGTTCTTTTTTTGCCATATCCAATTCTAATAATTTAGAATACAACATCTTCATTGCCATTTCTTTATTTTGAATTTGGCTTCTTTCATTTTGACATTGTACAACTATGCCCGTTGGCAAATGTGTAATACGGATTGCACTTTCAGTCTTATTTACGTGCTGACCACCCGCACCGCTACTTCTATAAGTATCGATTTTTAAGTCCTTATCTAAAATTTGTATGTTTACACTATCTTCTACAAATGGTGAAACTTCTACCGACGCAAACGATGTGTGTCTTCTAGATTGTGCATCATATGGCGATATTCTAACCAATCTATGCACACCCTTTTCCGTTCGCAAATACCCATAAGCATATTCGCCTTCTACTAGTATAGACATACTTTTAATTCCCGCACCATCGCCCGCTTGATAGTCTAAAACTTTGGTTTTGAACCCACTTAACTCTGCATACCTTAAATACATCCTAGCAAGCATTTCAGCCCAATCTTGAGCCTCTTCACCACCAGCACCCGGATGCAAAGTTATAATTGCAGGGCCATCATCACATTCTTTGTTTAAAAGTGTTTCTATCCATAATGTATTTAATAACTTATCTAATTGATTTTTTAGTTCATCAATTTCATTTTCAGTTATGCTCTCAGAGTCTTCATTCATAGAAAACAATTCAATGCCCGTCGCAAAATCATCTAAAGCGGTTTTACATTTCTTTAAATTTTCAAGCTTCTTTTCTATTGACCTTTTTTCTTTGTTTACTTTTGCGAAACTATCGGCATCCGAATAAAAATTTGGGTCTTGTTGCAATTTATCCAGTTCGGCATTTTTTTCTTCCAATCCACCAAATCTTGAACTAATTATCTCAAAACGCTTTTTGTATTCACTATATTCATTGTTTAAATCAAATGTGTTCATAAAAATTTCCTATATTAAAATCATTCACTATTTTAACACAAATTTAACCATTTGTCTATATAAACTATCGACTTACACGCTTGAATACAAAAAGATGTAACAAAAAGTTACATCCTTTATTCTTATTAATTAAAATTATTAGGTTGAGTATTGTTGCCCCCTGTAGGTTGCTCAGGTTGAACAACTTGATTTGGTACTACTTGTGGCTGAACAACTTGGTTTGGTGCCACTTGTTGTGTTGCATTATATGGCTGACTTGGCTGACCCACTGGCTCAGTATATTGTGTACCCATTTGACCTTGGCTTACATTTTGAACTGCTGGTTGTACATTTGGGTTTTCAGCACCTTGTGATTGCACAAACTGACCGCCTACTGGTTGTGCTTGATATCCGCTTGGTTGCTCCGCTGTTTGTACAGTTGGAGTTACTGGGATATTTGGTTGCATATTTACATTCACTTGTGGTTGACTTTCAGGTTGAACATATTGACCCTGTGCTACTTGTGGCTGAACGTATTGGTTTGGTGCTACTGGTTGTGTAGCATTATACGCTTGACCAGTTTGACCCACTGACTCAGTATATTGTGTACCCATTTGACCTTGGTTTACATTTTGAACTATTGGTTGTACATTTGGGTTTTCAGCACCTTGCGGTGTAACACTCTGCCCGCCTACTGGTTGTGCTTGATACCCGCTTGGTTGCTCCACTGTTTGTGCAGTTGGAGTTACTGGGATATTTGGTTGCATATTTACATTCACTTGTGGTTGACCTTCAGGTTGAACATATTGACCCTGTGCTACTTGTGGCTGAGCGTATTGATTTTGTGCCACTTGTTGTGTTGCATTATATGGCTGACTTGGCTGACCCACTGGCTCAGTATATTGTGTACCCATTTGACCTTGGTTTACATTTTGAACCGCTGGTTGTACATTTGGGTTTTCAGTACCTTGCGGTGTAACACTCTGCCCGCCTACTGGTTGTGCATTTTGGTTCACTACAACTTCTGGTTGTACAAAGCCAGTGTTCATATTCGTTTGATTTATATTTTCTACACTCGTGTTATTTTGAACACCGCCACCAATCTGACCATTATACAAATCACTTTCAGATACTTGGTTTTTAGAATTTTCCAAATTTGTTTGAGCAATATCCAATGCTTGTTGATTTTTTTGTGCTTCTTCACGAGTTTTTTCAAGCAACTCTTTTTGCTTTACAGATTCTGCAATTGCTCTTTCTACATCACCCATATCTCCACTTTCTAGTGCCTCAGCAAAATCAACCGTTTTCTTAGAAGTAACGTCTTCAGTAACTTGTTGTTCTTTTCTTCGAGTTTCAGAAATTTGGCTATAATCCATTATTCTTTCACTACCGCTTAGAACCGCATCAATATTCGCATCAAATACTGCAAGGGCTTCACCAACACGTAGTATTTTATCTTGGTGTTCAAGCGAATCGGCAACGCATGACCCAATACATCTTAAGATTGCATAAACCGCACCATTACTTTTAATGTAACTACGTTTTATTACATCTTTGTATGAGTCAATTTTTTTACAATATTCACGGGTTAAATATTCTGCAACGCCTTCTGTCATTGCTCGACGAACTACCAAGTAATGACTTTTGCGTTCAATGAATTTTTTAACCGCATCAATAATTGCCGAAACCTTTGCTTCATCAAACCATATAAGTTTATCTGGTTTCCCTTGTAAATTTGAAATATCTAACTTTTGATTATTTTTCATAAATTATCCTTATTTAACAATTAGTTGTTCAAAATCATTTAAAAAGTTAAAATATAACTTGTATAAATCTACCCTATTAATAATTTTACCAATTTCGGTCATTTTTATGTTAGCATACATATCATAAACTTTTTGTTTAAACTTTTCAATATAATTTACACGCTTTAATTCCGTTTCAATTAAATACCAAATATAGTTTAAAATAAATTGCTTTTCGTCTTCGGTTGCGGTACGCTCTGCGAACCTCTCACTATCGTAATCAACCCCAAAATTATCCTTTATAAACTTTTCATAAGGCTCTAGTTTTTCTACCATAGAAAGATAGTAGTTGTACATTCTTACTTGGTCGTTTTCTCTTACAATATACTTATCCCTAGAATCTGAAGACAAATCTCCGCAATAAATATCAACCAATTCACTATATTGATGACTATCCGTTTCTTTATTCTTTTTTAGAGACTCGGTAAGCAAACTAATTCTACTAACTAGATCTTTATTACAATTCTTCTTTTCTATAGAAGATGACGACATCAAACTCCAGCCATCAATTTTTAGTGCTTCGGTACCCTTGTTCTTTACATCTTGAACTCTTGCTACTCGATCTGCTTTCTCTAGTTTTTTAACAAATTTTTTATTTCGATAGTTATCATCACCAACTGGCTTATCAGCAAAAGTATTATCAATTCTTAAATAATAACTTAACTTATCCGAACCTTCAAACTTGCCGTCTACTAAATTTACAAATTGCATTGATTCAATATAACTATCGTAATTTGCACGCTTTTCATCTAATTTTTCGCTTAATCTTGCAACCGTCCAACTATACCTATCTATCAATACATAAACTGGATATATTGCTTTGTAACTTTTTCTAATAGATAACTCTACAATTAGTAACATTAATAACCAGCCACTACAAAATGCAGGTGCATAAACAGATGTAATTTGAGACCACAAAGAACCTTCTAAAATTGGAGATTTTAAATAATTTAAAACTCCATACGCTCCAGCTAGTATACAAACACCAAAAAGGATTGGTGCTACATAAAGCATCAACTTCATTGCATGAAACTTAGACCTAATTGTAGGTTCCAAAGCCTTCATCTCACTGGCAGTGTAACCATCCCCACTATACGTCTTATATTCCTTAGTTTTAAAATCGTTATCCACTTCCTTAAACTCTTTGTATAATGCAAGCGAATCGTTTTTAACTGACTTTATATAAGCATCAATAATGTCATCCAATTCTGTAATTGATGGAACCTTTTCAGTGTTCCCAACAATTTCACAAGCCATACGTTTTAATTCAAAAATATCGAAAAGGGGAATGTCCTTTCCGTAGTTATTTTTGATATGATCTCTAATAGCTGTTTCTTGGACACTCTTCCCCTTTTGATTTAGGTCATTATAGATTCTTATAAACATACAAACATTTTTCATTGTTTGAAGATCTTCAATAGAATCGAATCTATACATATTCACTTATTCTCCTAAAATTAATTTCTCTCCCCCGAAATTATTTTAGCCCAGAATTGTCAAATTTCCTAATAAAAACATTGATTATTTAAAATTAATTATTTTACTTAGATAAATTTTTGTTTTAATTTAAAACAATAATCTTAAATTACATTTCTCGTTCTTCACCATTTTCTTTACCCATCTGTTGTAATGCAATATACAAGGCAATTAGTTCATCTTGTGGTTTTTCTACCGTTCTTGCAAGACCCAATTTCTTACCTACTACATCTTTATATGATGGATCAAATTCTTTTATATAGTTCTCCATATCCTTCAATGACATCTTTTGCTTAGTTCCGTTTTTATATGTAACTGTTATCCTACTATTCACAATAAGTAACTTAGCAATACTCTTTTTAACATTCACGATAGTTTCATCTAATTTTTTTTCAAAAAGTGTATGTTCATCTGGTCGCTTATCTTTTGCAGGTTCAGTTTCAGGTTTTTCAGGTTGTTCAGTGCCTGTTTTATCTCCGCCTGGGTTCGCACCAGTATCCTTAGTTGTATGTTCATCTGGATTTCCTGGTAGTGTAATTTCTTCTCCTTGTCTCGTTATTATGGTCATGCCTGTCTCATCGATTGTATGTTTTTCTGGGTTTCCTGGTAATGTAATTTCTCCCCTTTCTCTCGTTATTGGGATAATACCTGTCTCATCGGTTGTACGTTTTTCTGGGTCCCCTGGTTGTGTAATTTCTCCTCTTTGTCTCGTTATTGGGATAATACCTGTCTCCCCGGTTGTATGTTTTTCTGGGTTTTTAGCTGGTCCCAAACCTGGAGTTTCTCCATCGCCAAAATTCTCTTTTCCGACTTGTTGGCTTACTTGATCTACTATCTGTGTAATTAACAAATTGAAATTTTCATCATTTAACCCCGATCTTAAATCATCTAATGTTAATTCATCTATCCTTCCATCTATTCTATTCTTAATTTCAATAATCGAATCATCAAAATATTGTAATGCACCATTTATATGTTCTTGCGAAATTCCTTGAATTTCTCTAAGTTTATTTTCTAGAGTGGCTTTTTTATTGTTAACTTTGTCGCCTTTTTTAAACCAACTATCGTATAAATCTTGCATAGCCCCAGCATCTTTTCCGACTTTGTCAAGTTCACTTTTTAAGTCTTCAAAATATGTATAAAAGTCGCTGACCACATTATCGAGTATATCTAGAGCCGATATATCAACAATACTATCTACATCGGCAGAAGCAGTACGAATCTTACCTTCTAGCTTATTTGCTAAACTAATGTAACCATTTTTATAATTTGACGCAAAGCAACCAATATTCTTGTCCATAAAGCCATTATACATTTGTTCAAATGTTTTTGGTGCATCTTGAATTTCATTTTTTGCTTCAGTTCGTTTACTATTCAATAGTACCTTTTTATTTTCATAAATTTTTTGTATTGCATCATTCTTGGCTTGTTCTGCATCTTTAATAATTGTTTGTGCATCTGTTTCAAAGGTCGAAGCATCTGTTAATTTGTCAATTTGACTAAAGTAACTATTTGTATTTTTTGTATCAAACCCAGCAAGTAGCATTTCAACATCACCATTGAATATTTGATCAAGGTAATCAGACGGGATATAGTTCTTGGCTTCTTCAATTTCGTTATAGATATTGTCTATTTTATTTTTCGCATCCGCTTGTTTTTGTTTAAGCTCTGCATTATCTTTTTTCTGTCTTTCTAGCTCTTTTTTATTTTCTCCAATTTTTTCTAATGCATCTTTTTTAGCCTTCTCTGCTCTATCCACAATTTCTTGGGCTTTATCTTTAAAAGTAGAAACATCCGTTAAATTGTCAATTTGCTTATAGTAACTATTTGTATGAGTTTCTTCAAACTCGGCAATCAAATCTTTAACATCTTGAGTAAATATATTGTTTAAGTCAGCATATGATACGCTTTTCTTTGCATTTTCAATTTCTTTATAAATGTTTGCAATTTGCATTTTTACACGATTTCTCTGTTTATTATTAACAGTGGTCACCTTAGCCTTTGTAGGTTTGCTCTTACCAGAGGTTTTTGCATCTTTTTGTAATTTTAAATTAGCTTCAATTTTATTTACTTCCTCTGAAATCTTTTTAAGATTAGGCTCCGTTCCACTATTTAAGCCATCTATGCTACTTTTTACATTATCGATTTCAGTATCAATAGCTTCTTGAAACTTTGACAATTCCCACTTGTTACCGTCTATATTTTCAAATTTATTACCATTATTGGTTGCACTTTCTAAAGCCTTCATCAATCTTGCTTTTTGTAACAACAATTCGGTATATTTACCAATTCTTTCAACTTCTTTTTTAGCATTTTCTCTTTCTTCTTCAGTTTTTGTAGGGTCGTTTGAAATATTGTTGTTGTTTTCTATTGATTGTTGATAAGCACCACCATCTTTAACTGCTTCAATAATGGCCTTATATTCACTAGCCTTAGGGTTGGTATCTGCAAGTTTTTCATTTTGACTAGCCCAAACCTTTGCAATTTCTGCTTTTGCTAAAATTACTTCATTGCCGATATTTCTTTCTGTTTGTTCTAATTGTGCCTGTGTATCATTTTCATGTAAAATTATGTTGGTAGCACTATACCCATTGGTTATATTTTTAATATTATTGATTCTATTTTCAATTTGCGGATTAGTTGTAATAGTATCTGGCAAAGTTTTTACAAATTCATCAATTATATCATTGTTTGCGGTTATTGCATTAACTGTTTTTCCAGCTTTTTTTGATATATTCGCAACATCAAAGCCATCTGCTTCGGCTTCCAATCTTTTTGCTTCCACTAAATCACTTGCAGCTAAGTCTACTGCACTTTTGTTCTTTAGTTCTTCAAGTTTAGTAATTATATTTCGTTTCTCTGCTTTTACTCTATCACTTTCACCTTTGCCAATACCAGCGGTTAAATAGACACATTTACCATTTTTTGTAACCACATCATTGTATATTTTCTCAATATCGGTTTGAAATCCGATTCTGTCATTAGCAATCATTGTATTAAGAGTAGAAGAAACACTATCCTTGCCTTTAAAATTAGCGTTTGCTAAGGTATTTAATTCTCTTTCTAACTGCGCTTGTTCAGCCAATAATTTTTGTAGTTCTGGTTGTCTTTTAGCAGATAATGCGTCTTTTGCATCTTGTAATTTTTTTAGTCTTCCATTTTCACCAAATAAGCCTCTAGTTCCACCTATTACACCTGTTGCTAGTGTAGCAAGCCCAGCAAAACCTGTGGTAAATACACCACCAAGCATGGTGATACCAGCAATTGCTGGAAGCACTGCAGTTAGCACGACGGTGCCAGCAAAACCTATTGCACCCCATAGCGCAAATGGTCCCCATGCCGCACGTCTTGCATTTTTTACCGTTCTTACTGCACGGTTATATTCTGCTACGTAATTTTTTTCTTCATCAATCTTTTGGTCTATAGCATCCTTTTCCGCTTTTTTTGCATCAATTTCAGCAGTAGCGTACGCCCTAAAGTCTTCACAAAGTGTTTTTTCATCACTTTCATTTGGAACTTCACCAAGTCTATGATTTCGGTTTAACGCTTTTGCTTTTTTTAACAAATCAGCACCACTGCTAGACCATCCAAGTTTTGAACATACTTGATCAGCAAAAGCTTCTTCACTTAAACCATTCGCTTCGCCTAATTTTTTTCCTTTATTGTAGGCATGAATAAAGTTTAGAAGCATGTTAAACTCAACGGTGGTACTAATACCAACGTTTCCATCTTCAAAATCTTTCTTCTCATAAGTTGCCATTATATTTTCTCCTTTTGTTTAAATATGTTTTTATTTATATTATTTTTTATTCACATATTCTAGCATCTATCTAAATAGGCTTGCGAATCACTATCCCAAAAATCAACACTATCCGGTCTTTCAGAAATTGTTTTAGTACAATTTATATTGTCTATCTTTACTTTTTGCACTTTTTCCATAAATTCTTCATATGTTGATGCATTTAATCTGTTATGAATGTACAAATATTGTAAATATTTTGCAAAGAAGTTTCTCCACTTTAGATGATTGATTTTGCTTTCATCATCAAAAATCTCACTAAGTTTTGACACACCCCTAACAACGTACGATTCTGCAGTGTTTTGTTTATTGATGTTGTCCAAGTCTTTTAATTTCTGCACTGCGTTTTCTTTTTCTTTTTTCTTCTGCTCTTGTACAACTTTTGCGGTTTGTAAGTTCTTTGTTGCGGTTGAGACTTCTTTTTCTTTCTTTTTGTATGCCTTATCTTTATTTGCCCATTTATACGATTTGTTTTTATCATTTTTATGAGCATCTTTTACCGCATTATACTTATAAACGCCATAAATTGCGAGTGCTAAACTAGCACCACCGCTTAAACTAGAAACTGCCATACCTACAACTGTCGTAATGGTTCCAAGTATTGCAGAAGCAACGAGCGGAGCTAGTACCGCAAGCCCTAACATTACCCAACCAGCAACTCTAGCAATTTTTCTAGAATAAAATTTAATCTTTTCCCACTTTGATGGCGGTGATGCATTTTTTAGAGCATCCTCTGCTTCTTTTTCTTTCTTGTCGGCTTCAGCAAGTTCACCACTGGCTTTTTTCTGTCTTTCAGAAGCTTCTGCTTTTTTATAATCCTTGTCAGCGTTATAGGTTTTTGTGATTAATCCAGGAACCTCATCGTTTATATTGGACCATAATTTAAGAGAAATATCTTTGATTGCATTTTCTATTTGAGAGTGGCTTGATCTTTTTAAACCTAGACTTATCTTACAGGCTTCTACTTCGTCTTTTTTTGTAGGATCATTTTCAGCTTCAAGAGCTTTAAGTTTTTCTTCTAGCGCATCTACTATTCTTTTGGTTTCTTCTGCTTTTTGCTTTAATTCCTTAATTTCATTTAAGTATCTTTTTATGTTCTCTACACGAGCATTCAATTCGCTAGCCGCAGAATCATAGACACCCTTACGCTCTTCTAGGGTCGTAATAGAATTATCCGCCATACGCAAATCCCCCTTATTACTTATGCGAACTAGTCTAATTTTTTTGTGACAATATTATAACATAATAATGGTAAAATTGCAATACCTATACCCTAAAAACACGCTTTGTAAGTCAGTTGTACTAGTTTAGTATACCACAAATTATAATTTATACCAAACAAAAAAGTTTCGTTTAATAATTAAATATAAAATTTAAAAAATAGCACCAAGGGAATTACCCCTTAAAATGCTATTTTTATTAATCTTACGCGCCCTTTCCACAGCAATTCTTATACTTCTTACCAGACCCACAAGGACATGGGTCATTTCGACCGATTGTTGATACAGTATTTTTTACAGTTCCTTCTGCTTTATGTTGCATTTGTACTGGACGACGATTTGTTGGCCCATTAATTCTAATACCTAGCTTTATACCCAAAAGGTTATTTGCTACTTCAATACGCATACTTTCAATCATTTCTTCAAACATATTGAAGCCTTCTTGCTGGTAAATGGTTACTGGGTTTTGGTTTCCGTACCCACGAAGCCCAACGCCTTGGCGAAGTGCATCCATTTCGTCGATGTGAGCAATCCATTTTTTATCTAGCACCATAAGTAACATTTGACGCTCTACATCTTCAAAATTAATTCCTTGAGATTCAAACTCTTCACGCTTTTCTTTAAATTTTAAAAGCGCACTCTCTTCTACAATTTCTTCAATTTCCTTTTTAGAGTGGGTTTCCAAAAACTCTTCGGTTATTAGGTTGGTTCCCGGTTCAACCAAACGCCTTTCTAACGCCATATTAAAGCCGTCAATATCCGCATCACTAACCTTTTCAAAGTTCATATATTCGTCTACTACGCTACAAGCCGATTCGCTAACCATATCCAAAATTTTGTCATGCATACTTTCTTTTTCCAAAATTTTGTTTCTTTCACGGTAAACTTCTTCTCTTTGCTTATTCATAACGTTATCAAATTCGACAACCGTTTTACGGATACTATAGTTTCTCGCTTCTACCTTCTTTTGAGCAATTTCTACGCTTCTTGAGAAGAATTTCATTTTTATGCTGGCGTCTTCTTCTAGTTTGAACATTTGAGCCATCTTTTTAAGTCTTTCACTACCAAAAATTCTAGCAAGGTCATCATCTGCAGAAATATAGAACACGCTAGAACCTGGATCGCCCTGTCTACCTGCACGACCTCTTAACTGGTTATCAATTCTTCTACTTTCGTGACGTTCGGTACCAATAATATGAAGACCGCCAAGGGCCTTAACTTCTTCCTTTTCTTTACTAACTTGTTCTTTAAATTCAGCCAAATACTTTTGGAATTTTAACTTAGCTTCTAGAATGGTTTCATCTGTAGTTGGAGCGTAAGACACTGCACTTTCAATAATCTCATCGGTGTAGCCTTCTTTCTTCATCTTGTCTTTTGCCATAAACTCAGCGTTGCCACCAAGCAAAATATCGGTACCACGACCAGCCATATTAGTTGCGATAGTAACCGCACCAATTCTACCCGCTTGTGCTACAATTTCGGCTTCTCGTAAGTGATTTTTTGCATTTAGGACATTATGAGGAATCTTTTTGCTTCTAAGTATTTTGCTAATTTCCTCACTCTTTTCAACTGTAATTGTACCAACTAGAACTGGCTGTTTACGGTTGTGACAATCAATAATATCATTTACAATAGCCTTAATTTTTGCATCATGACTAAAATAGAATTCATCATTTTCATCTATTCTTATCATTGGAAGATTAGTTGGAATTACAACAACATCAAGCCCGTAAATTTCTCTAAATTCGCCTTCTTCGGTTTTTGCAGTACCAGTCATACCGCTCATTTTTTTGTACAACTTAAAGAAATTTTGTAAAGTAATAGTTGCAAGGGTACGGTTTTCTGCCTTAACTTTTACGCCTTCCTTTGCTTCTATGGCTTGGTGCAATCCGTCACTAAATCTTCGACCAACCATAATTCTACCAGTAAACTCATCTACAATTAACACTTCATCGCCATTTACAATGTAATCGTTATCCAACTTCATTATATATCTAGCTTTTAAAGCGTTGTTAATATCATGGTAAATTTCAGTATTTTCAATATCTGAAAGGTTTTGAATATTGTAATATCTTTCAGCTTTTGCAATACCAGTTTCTGTTAAATGGATACTCTTTTGCTTTTCATCTATAGAATAGTCTTCTTCTGCTAAATTCTTAGCAAAACGGTCAGCAACAACATATCTATCACTACTTTCTCCACTAGGTCCACTAATAATTAATGGGGTTCGAGCTTCATCAATTAAAATACTATCTATTTCATCGACAATTACATATTCATAACCCCTTGCAAGCATTTGGCGTTTATCTATTGCCATATTATCTCTAAGGTAGTCAAAACCAAACTCACTATTTGTACCATAAACAATATCACATGCATATGTTGCACGCTTTTGTTCTGGTGTTTGAGCAGAATGTACAAAGCCAACAGTCAAACCCAAAAAGTTATGAACCTTGCCCATCCATTCAGCATCTCTTTTTGCAAGGTATTCGTTTACAGTAACTATATGAACTGGCTTACCACTTAGTGCGTTTAGGTATGCTGGAAGCGTAGAAATTAAGGTTTTACCTTCACCAGTTCTCATTTCGGCAATTCTACCTTGGTGCAACACAATACCACCTAGCAACTGCACGTTAAAGTGACGCATATGCAAAACTCTAGTACTAGCTTCACGCACAACAGCGTAAGCATCAGGTAAAATATCATCCAATGTTTCACCCGTTTTTAATCTTTCTTTTAAAACATCCGTTTGATGACGGAGTTCGTCATCGGACATATTTAAGTATTTATCTTCTAAAGAATCTATTTTATCTGCAATCTTTTGTAGCTTCTTTAAACTTCTTTTATTATCTAAATTTGTAAGAAAACCCATTGTAAATCTCCGTTTATATGTTTTACCCTTTAATTGTAACAAATCTACACCAAAAACTCAACATAATTTGACTTCGTTTTTGACTTTTTATGACACTTTTACATAATTCCTACCCTATTTTAATTTCCTTTAAGAGGGTTATATTCATTTAACCATATTTACCCAAAAGAAAAACCATTAAACATCCAAGCGAAGTGAAACCATGAAAAGTCCACTTCACTAAGTTTACTTTTCAAGTTCACTCCCCTAGGTTTAACGGTTTATCTAATTTACGGTAAATTAACGGAAAGCCGAATATATTGCGAAATACTCATCTTCTTACACCAAACCTTGTGTGTTGCTTAATTTAACATTTTTCCTTGATTTTTACACAGCAAGATTTCTACTATTTCACCAAAAACAATACAGAAACACTCAAAATAAAAACAACTATTATTTTTTTTTTGCTATACACTTTTATCTTCTATAAAATATTTTGAAATTAATCAAACTTCAAATTAAATATATTTAGCAATTATTTAATGAACTTGTTTCTGAATTATTGTATTTTTCATACATTTCATCAAATGGTTTACTAAAATTATACGTTTTAAAAAGTTGTTCGGAGTAATTATCCACACTACAATTTACAAATTCTTTAGGTTTTTTCGAAATATATTCAACGATATCGTCGGTAATTACCTCTACTCTTCCTTTGGAAGTTAAAATACTAAAATTATTGTCTTTTTGCTTAATATACAAGATACCGGTTCGTTTTTTGTAAATAAAAGTAAATCTTTTAGGTATGTCTATTTCCGTCATCAAATTCATATCTACATTATGATTTGTATAATTTTCTATTTCACCAATACACATTTTTAATGCCTCTTGTTCATTTCTTCCGACACCCGCAGCATGTCCCCAATCACCAAATTCATCTTGAAACATAAGATCACTTTTTGCACAAAAAGTTTTTTTATTAAACATTGTGTCTTCGCTTAATTCAATAATAATTTTAAACTTGTCGACCAAAACCTGTATATGCTTATATCCATAATCATATTTCATAGATGATCACCTTAATAACCCAAAAGAGACTATAATAATTTCTTTCGCATTCATTGCCATATGGATGTAATAATTCCCAACTTCATATCTAAATACATTTGCAGTAGCTCCTGCGACCTGCCGAGTTGCTGGAATTCCGTTTTTCACAACCTTTTGAGCTGTTTTAGAAGCCAATTTTAAATAAGCATCCGTATTTTTTGCCCCAACTTCAATACCATGTTTCTTAAAATGAAAATCTAAACAATCATCAACTGAATTAAATGAACCTTTACCAAATCCAACAGTCATTCGAGAGCCAACACCCATTATAGTTCCAACAGCCCATCCTGTTAAACCTCCTAATGCTGCACCTCCAATCAAACCGCCAACAACAGCCCAAATTTGTACTTCTCCCGTTTCTTGATAAGAAATCACTCCACCAGCAACACCGCCGGTAATACCGCCAGCTACAGCACCTGCGGCAATACAAGCACCTAAGCCGGCTCCACAGGTTGCAACAACTGCAGCCGCAACCGCTGATACAACAACGACAGCAACAACCGCTACAACAACTTTTTTCCACAACTTTTTAAACCAACCACAATTAGCAATCATTCCCGCATCTCGCATTTCACTTAATAGAACACTTTCGCCATCAACATCTAAATAAGCGTCAATTTCTCCATTTTCATTGTAAAATGCAATACCCTGAATTTCATCAATTTCTACTACACCATTTGAATTAATCGCTTCGGCGGATAAAGTTACAATTCCAGTTTCGGCATCAAAGCTGAAATTATATTTAACTTGCATTTTCAGGTCTTCCTGAAAGTCAGTATCAGAAACTAAATCAAATTCCTCAAAATCACTTAAATTAAGTGTTTGATACCCCTCAAATGTAGTTAAACCACTCTCAGTTTCTAACTTCGCATTTTCAAATTCATCAAAAATGCTTTGATAATCCATCTTATTTTGTTTCACTTCAATCGTTCTAATAGCATTTGTTTCTTGAGCTGTTTGCCTAGAATCAATATAACTAGGTATGCAACATACAAATCCACAAATAATAACCAAAAGCAATGAAACAAATATAAAATTTTTCTTTTTAATTTTTGACATATTCTCCTCCTTTTCAAAAATTGTAAATTAAAAACAAATATTAATTGTTTTCAATATATTTCAGTACTGCATTGACGGGAATACAGTAAGAAATACCATAAATGATATTATTAGATTGGTCTTTTAATCTAAATGATGTAATACCTATCAACTTTCCATCTTTATCAATCAAGGCACCACCACTATTTCCATCTGAAATAGTCAAGTCGCACTGAATAACATTTCTTGTTATATTGTTATACGTAACATCAATGTGAGGAATAGCAATATAACCTGTTGTGAAAGATATTCCGTAATTACTCATATTTCCAACGGCATAAACTTTATCACCATAATTAAGAACGGAATCATCGCCAATCTTTATCGACCTTAAATTTCTATTGCATGTTAGTTTAAGCACTGCTATGTCTAATTCTGAATCATATTTAATTACGCTCACCTCTCTAAAATCTTGCTCATCAACAAGCCTAATTGAGATTTTATCGAAAACATTATTTTGTCCAAGTTTTTTATGCGTAACAACATGTGCATTTGTAACAATCATTCCATTGTTAGAAACTATAACGCCAGAGCCATAACTCATCCCCACATCATCCGTCTCCGCCATTATTTCAACCACTGAATTTTTTGCGATATCAAAAATGCCACTAGCCGAAAGTGGCTTAGTGGCAAAAAAATAAATATTGAATCCAAAACTAACAATACTAATGATTGAAACACAAATAAATACTATTAAACATAAACATTTCTTTTTCATAACCAACCCTAATTATATCAAAAAAAAATTATATGTCAATCAAAATTAAAAAATATCTTAAAATTGGCTAGACTTTAACTCAATTATTTTGAAGTAAAAATTTCTTTCTATAAAACCTTAAGTTTATCTTTTTATTCCCGACTATAAATATTTGTTCTTTTTCTAAAACCATTAAACATCCAAGCGAAGTGAAACCATGAAAAGTCCACTTCACTAAGTTTACTTTTCAAGTTCACTCCCCTAGGTTTAACGGTTTATCTAATTTACGGTAAATTAACGGAAAGCCGAATATATTGCGAAATACTCATCTTCTTACACCAAACCTTGTGTGTTGCTTAATTTAACATTTTTCCTTGATTTTTACACAGCAAGATTTCTACTATTTCACCAAAAACAATACAGAAACACTCAAAATAAAAACAACTATTATTTTTTTTTTGCTATACACTTTTATCTTCTATAAAATATTTTGAAATTAATCAAACTTCAAATTAAATATATTTAGCAATTATTTAATGAACTTGTTTCTGAATTATTGTATTTTTCATACATTTCATCAAATGGTTTACTAAAATTATACGTTTTAAAAAGTTGTTCGGAGTAATTATCCACACTACAATTTACAAATTCTTTAGGTTTTTTCGAAATATATTCAACGATATCGTCGGTAATTACCTCTACTCTTCCTTTGGAAGTTAAAATACTAAAATTATTGTCTTTTTGCTTAATATACAAGATACCGGTTCGTTTTTTGTAAATAAAAGTAAATCTTTTAGGTATGTCTATTTCCGTCATCAAATTCATATCTACATTATGATTTGTATAATTTTCTATTTCACCAATACACATTTTTAATGCCTCTTGTTCATTGCTTCCGACACCCGCAGCATGTCCCCACGATTCTTCATTAGTATCCCAAAACAGTAAATTAGACTTAGCAGAATAACTTGTTTCCTTAAACATAGTATCTTTACTTAACTCAACAATAATTTCCTGAGCCCCCGCCATCAATTGTAAATGTTTATATCTATAATCGTATTCAATCATATATCTCTCCTACAACTTCATTGTCTCTTTTGCAGTTCCATAACTTGCAACATATTTTTCTTTGACTAGTGGGTCTTGGTTTGGCACTTGATGAATAAGGACCCCTTCGTCATTTTCTCTATATTTCACTTTCATACTATCAAAAAATGGTTGTCTAAAATTATTCAAAGATAAATAGTCGTCTGCTGACATCTCAAAGTTCAGTGCTTGCAAGTTTTCGTCAATATGATGCATATCGGTGCACTTGCATAAAACTTTTATGCCTTTGTGCTTAATTATCCAATTAAGAATAATTTGGTTTTGCGTCTTGTTGTATTTTTCGGCTAAATTAAGTAGTATAGGATAGTTCATTTTTGCTGTCCTATTTCTTCTAAGTGGTTGGTATGCTACAAACGAAGATTTAGCTTTGTCCAAAATTTCATTGTCTTCATAAACTTTTGTTTCAAGTCCAAAGAAACCTTCAAAATGGTCGAATGGACCATATTTTTCGTATTCTTCGGGAGATAAGTTGCTCATTCCAATATATCTTGTTTTGCCTTGTTTTTGTAAATCTTTAACAACTTTTAGATACTCACAAGGCTCAAATCCTTCCTTTTCCAAAAAGTCCAAAGTTGCACCATAAGTAATGCAGTCAACATAGGTCGTATTTAATTTTTTCATATACAAATCAAGAAAATTATAAACATCATCTACATTTTTTACACCATAAGTCATTACAACATTGATAAAAATCTTTTCTCTATCTATTTGCTTAATAATAAAGTCTGCTACAACATCAAGACTCTCGCCAGCAAGATAGGAAGCATTACACTCAATGGAGTTTTGCCCGTTCTCAAACGAATACATCAAACCTTTGATGTCTTTATCATAATTTGATTTTGAAATAGTCCAAGTCCCAATGCCTATTGGGTGTAGGTCTTTAATATCTAACGCTTTAACTCCTTTAAATTTCTTTTTCTATATCCAACAAATTATCTGTTTGTATTACTTTGTTCCAAATTTCTTTGTTTTCGCTTTTTGTTTCATCAGGGTTAACGCATAATGTCCTAGCGCCTGACTTGTATACCCATTCATCATTCATACTATTGCCAATAAATAATATATCTTGGGCTGAATAACCTTTTCTCTCACAAAGCTCCTTTACATAGGTTGCTTTGCCTTCATGGTCATATTTAGTTCCGACAATTTCGGTTATGTTTCCGTCATTATCAAACAAAAATTCATTAGCCTTAATGCAAGTGATATATTTTTTGTTTTCACCCAAAACTTTTTCAATAACCGAGACAATGTTTCCGCTGACAATGTGTAATTCCAACCCATTTGAATATAGGTGTTTTATCAAATCTTCAGCACCTTGAATTAAGGACATATTGTCTGTAAGATTATCTAGTTTTTGTTTGTTAAATCCTTTCTCCTTAAATGCTTCAAGTGTGAATTCGCACCATTGTTTGTGGGTTATGTTTCCGCTCATAAATCGTTTGAAAAGACTTACATAATAAGAGTCTGAACCTATATCATAACCTAAACTTTGCCAAATCTTTTTCCAAAGATTACCTTTCTTTTCGGTCAGCGTTCCGTCAAAATCAAATATTACTGCCTTCATTTATTTCTCCTGATAATTGTATTTGCCGATTTGGTTGGTGGAAAATTGCATTTGACCAGTAAGCAATGTGCGAAGTTTATCTATGCCAAGGTCGTATTCTAGGTGGAACCCAAGGTCAGTCATTTGTGCGTGTAGCAGGTCAAACTGCTGTTGCTCAGAATAGCCCTTATCGAGGATTTCTTCGTTATACACATAGTCCACAAGACCAATATTTTTTATTTCTTGTAATTGGTGCCAGCATCTGCCTTTTTTGTATACCCAATCGGTCTTTTCGGTGTCTATTATAACATCAAACCCGTTTTTGAGCAAGAGATTGCAAATATCTAGTGCAGTTTTAAAATCTGCTTTGTATTTGCCTTCGGGGTATTCATCTCCTAGTAGTTGCAAGTTCTCAAAAGTTTCAAACCCACGAAGACGCACCATACTGCGTTTGATTTCTTCTTCGCTTTTGCCTTCAATCTCTATCTCTATATTTTTTCCAAAATACACATCTCTTGTGTGTGCGGTTTTAAAAGTATTTACAAAGCCATTATCTAACAAAATTTTTTCTGCTTCTTCTTTGCTCTCTCTAACTTTAAAACCCGCTTCAACTTCTATTGCCATTTTGTTCTCCTTTATTTTTCAATCGTTCACACATTAATCTCAACAATTAATGTACCAAATCTGAGTATTTACATCCACAAAAACTAACTAAAAACAGCTTTTATCTATGTCAAATCCAATTGGCGAACAACTTGGCACAAGTGGAAGTGGCAAATCTTCACTTGGTGGTATTTTAAAAGCCAAACTAATAAATGCCGTTATATTTACACCGCTTGTCACACAAATAACCGTATCGGCATCATCGTATTTATCCACAATATCCTTTAAAGCACTTCTAATTCTTGTTTGGCACTCAAGCCATGTTTCCGTTTTTGTAATTGTTTTATCGCCGGCAACAGCATTAAACACATTGTTAAATTCATTAAATCTAGGTTCATCAAATATTGGAACCTTTATATATTTATTGATTATCTCCGCAGTTTTTGCACATCTGTAATATGGCGAGGTGTAAATTGCCTTAACGCTTGAATGTTCCGCCATCATTTTCATAAGTTCCGCCACTATTTCGGCATCCTTTAAACCTAATGGTTGAATTTTGTCATCTTGACTTGGAGGGTTACCCTTTTGTCTTAAAGCGTGATGGACATAAATTATTCTCATCGTTGGTTATATTTCTCCTTTTGCGTTATAAATTCCATTTTGATTTTTGCAAGTAATAATTAAAGTTGAATTAAATTCCTAAGCCTTAAGCCCTCTTCAACTTCTATTGCCATAATTTTCTCCTTGGTTTTTTATTTTAATGTAAAGCCTCCGTCTACAACCAGAACTTGTCCAGTTATAAATGTAGATTTGTCGCTTATTAAAAATTCAACTGCATCTGCAATTTCTTCCGGTTTGCCAACTCTTTTGATAATTGAATAATCTGTTGTCCAACTTGGGTCGTTACCAAGACTTTCGGTTAGCGGGGTATCTATCAAACCCGGAGCAACTGCGTTTACTCGAACGCTCTCACCAAGGTGTCTTGCAAAAGATTTAGTCAAAGATATAATTCCAGCCTTAGTTGCCGAATATATGACCGCAAAAGGTTCGCCAATTATTCCGTCAACAGATGTTAAATTTACAATGCTTCCGCTTTTCGATGTTTCTTTTATGAGTTTTCCAAATATTCTCAAACATCTAAATGTGCCTTTTAGATTGACATTGATTGTTTTGTCTATATTCTCGTCTGTAATATCTTCAATGCCACAAGGTGTAGGGATTATGCCAGCATTACACACAAGACAATCCAACTTTCCATAAGTCTTAACAATAAACGCTTTCAATGCCTCCATGTCCTGTTCTTTTGTTATGTCTGCTGTGAAAACTGCCAGATTATCTTTTGTTCCAATTTCTTTTTCAATATATTCTTTTAAAATTTTTTCACAATCTGCCATTACAACAGTGTAGCCACTATTAAGCAATTTTTTAGACACTGCGAGTCCAATGCCTTTCTTTGCACCGGTTACAAGTGCCACCTTATTTTCAAACATAATTTCTACCACTTGATTTCTTTTAGTAATTTTTCAAATTTTTTGCCGTAACCGGAATCGGCATTGAAATGTCCACCGTCTTTAATATCGATTGTTTTGTCTGCAATGGTGTTTGCAAAATCCTCTAAATCTTTAAGTTTAACATAAGGATCATTTTCACTTATAATGCAGGTTATATAGTTACAATGATATTTAAAATCTTTTAGATTATCTACAAACATTGTAGAATTTACCATATCGTAATCGCCACCGTCTACGATTGCATTGTTAAACCCACTTATTGAAAACATTTTATCTATGTACAAGTTGTTTTTCATTAAATATTTAATTGCAAATATTGGACCAATACTTCTGCCAATAAAAACTGTATCTTCGGTTATTTTATTTTTATATTTGTCTAGAACTTTCGACCAACTCTCAAATGTCTGCACTCCAACGCCAATAGGAAGATCCACACAAATAGCTTCGCAGTCTTTTTCCAATTCGCTTTTTAGCCAAGGCAAATAATGTTCTTTGCTATCTCCAAAACTGCCATGAATTATAAAATATTTTTTCATAAAGACTCCTTAAATATAAAGTGGAATAGTCTAATGTTTTATAAAATTTTAATTCTTATATTTTCATTATAACATAAAACATATCAATTTGTATTGAATTTTTAAAAATTTGTATCCTACACTTACTTTAGATTTTAGTCTTATTGTAAATTTAACAACACTAAAAAAATAACAAAAAATAGAAAGCCAATTTTTTTGGCTTAACTATTGTTTGCTAAAAATACTTTACTAAAAATACTTTTCTTTTTATCTTTATTGTTATGGAAAAGTGTTTTACCGGCGGTTAGAACATAAATTTTATCAGGCTCTAACTTTCTAAGAGTTTTGCTTAATTCGTTTACAGTGGCACCAGTTGTATAAACGTCATCTATAATTAAAATATTTTTACCTTCTAATGATGTTTTATCGTTAAGCTTAAAAACTCCTTTCATATTATCAAACCTTTCTTTTCTGGTTGAGTGCTGTTGCGTTTTACCACTATCTATTCTAACAACTTTTTCACCACAAACTTCAATTCCTGAAAGATTTGAAAATTCTTCAGCCAGCAATTCGCTTTGGTTATAACCTCTGGTCTTCTGTCTTTTTTCGGATAAAGGAACAGGAATAATTAAATCTACTACAACGCCCCAATTCAAAAATGTTTCATACATATATTTTGCAAAATACTTTGCCAGGTATTTAGCATTTGCATACTTTATTGCAAGCACTAGTCTTTTGGCGTCATTGGTATACTCAAAACTCGCCCGTGCTTCGTCAAAATCAAACTTTGTTAGTTTGCAGTCGTCGCAGAAATTAGTGATTGAGTTTAAGGGTGCACCGCATTTTGCACAAATATTTTTAGTATCTAAAAAAGGAAATTTATTTATACAATCTTCACACAATCTTGTTTTTGAATTTGAATCAATCTCATCACCACAAACAATGCAACTATAGTCAACAAATAGAGCGTCTTCTATTGTTTCACCGATATCTTTTAAAAAATTTATAACTTTTCCCACTTTACATTATCCTTTTCACTAGAAATAGTTCGTTTATATAAATTTTAATGTTAAAACTTATAATTTTCAATTCTTTTCCATATTTTTGTAAAAAACTATTCGCTTTTTTCTGCAAGTGATAAAAACTTTTTGTCGGACTGAATGCTTTGTGTTACAAACTTTCCGTTTTTAAATAATGCATAAGTTGTTACTGGAGCCGGCACATTCTGGGCATCTTGCTTGGTTGTAATATGGATAGTTTTTAGTGGAATATTGTGTTCTTTTGCAGTATTTTCAACAACTGGAACCCAATAATAGGTAAACGGACATTGGTCGGTATAATAGATAACAAACCCTTCACTATCACTAATCTTTGGGTGCTTTGCACAATCTTTAAATTTTGGAGGTTCTACACCTTTGACCAATGGCAAATACATTAATGTAACTCCGCAGTCAGATACGTCGGCAAGCATAAAACCTTTGTGAGCAAGAAATTTTGGGTCGGCTAAAAATTCTCGTTTACGTCCTTCGGCACATAAAATACAAAGTCCCTTTTTACCTTGCTTTTTAGCATCGCTTATGCACTCGTTTAGAAGATCGGTAGAGTATCCGTGCCCCTTAAGAGACCCCGCCACCCATAAGCAGTTTATATACAAGTACCCATCTGCACATATAGGTACCCACGCATTTTCAGCTAGTATATATTCAATAAAACATTTACCCCTTTCTTCACTACGTAAAAATACTAACCCTTCCGAAAACCGCTCTTTCAACCATTCCTTTTTAGTAATGCTTTGCTTACCCGACATCGCACAACAAATATGCTCTTTATCTATGTTTTCTTTAGTTATTCTAATATAATTCATTTATTATTTCCTTTATTTCTTTTTTTATTATAAAAAACACCTTGAATAAAAACTCCACACCTTACTACAAGCAACTATTTTACAATATTTCCCACACAAATGTTGCACTATCGTTTACATTGATATCGTCTGGCTCTATATCAATATTTGCCAAATTTGAACTAGCTTTCATCATACACCTATCTACCCTATAATCGGTGTTAGAATATACATTTATATCTCCCCAATTATATTCTATAGAAGTGAGTTCTCCAAGTTTTACTCCCGAAGCCAAACAAAGAATTTCCGCCTTTTGTTTTGCATTTTGAACAGTTGACGTTAATAGTTCGTTTTTTACAATCGTAGAATCCTTTATAGTAAAAGCTATAGAAAATTCTGGCTTTGCTAAACATACAGAAATTGTAGACAACACTTTCGAAAGCTTAGCCATATCTAAATCAAATTCCACTTTTAAATTATGATTACATACATATCCATTAAAAACGCTCTTGTATCTACCATCAACATCTTTTACATTTTCATATGCCGTTTGCACATTAAAATTAGTTGTTTTAACAGCAGACTTTTCAAACCCAATATTTTCAAGCGACTTATTTAATTGTTCAATTTTTTCGGATGCAAGTTCCATTGCCCTATCATATTCTTTTGCTTCCGTTTTTAGTTTCATTGAAACCACAATAAAATCAGGTTTAACGGTTACATTTCCAACCCCTTTAACTGTAATTGTTCTCATAATAATAAACCTCCAATAATATTTTACGTTATAATTATACCATTGTAAAACCAAAAGACAAATAATATCTAACATAAAAATGTTAGAATAGAATTAAATAAAAAAATAAGACTATAAATTTAACCTATAGTCTTATAAATTTGAATTTGTATGATAATCCCTTTGACAAATCTTAAAAGTGTATTAGGGTTGATGCACATGTTTTTGCAAAAGACACTTCGAACTTATATCAAACAAAACATCATTTTTTATTATTAAATAGGTATTCCTTTCAATAATCAATCTTATTTATGTTTTTTTGAAGAAGGCAATTCATCATACATAGCATTAAAGAGTTTTGCAAAGAATTCTTTATCTTCAACATTTTCTACCAATAACATTTCCTTTGCACCAACATAAGGCAATTCGTAAGTTTCTTCTGGCATCAACGAAATTACCGATTTGACTGGCTTTACAAGAAACCTATTGTTGTAGATGCCACCGATTATTTTCCCGCGGTAATACAAAATAAACTCTCCCATCATAGGTTTATATGTTATTCCATCTAATTCTGCTAATTGTTCTAAAACATATTATAAATAATCTTTGCTTGACGCCATAGTGAAACTTTAAACTCCTACTTATTATTTTTTTATGTAAATATAAATTCTTTTAATTTCAAAAAAATTTGAAAAACAAAAATCGGTCTATAAGAAGAACTTACAAACCGATTAATTGGCTCCCCCTGTTGGACTCGAACCAACGACCTATCGATTAACAGTCGAGCGCTCTACCGACTGAGCTAAGGAGGAATATTGTTTTCTAAGATTATGTCTTAGAACACAAACAATTATACAACATTAAGTTACATAATGCAACCATTTTTTGAAAATTTTTTAAAAATTTTCTAATCGATAATATTTTTAACTCTAATTTTGATTGCACTAGGAACAATTGATATATTTGAAACATTATCTTCACTAAATTTTCCGATAAATTCTTCGCCATCAAGTGACCACATTACTTTATTGCGGTCATAAATTCTAACATTTTTAGCGTGTACATATTGCATAATGTCTGAATTCCAATTTTTCTTTCTAAATATTCTAACTGCTTTTACTAATTGTAAAAAGTGCTTTGGATTTCGTATCATTAGTAGTTCCATATAGCCATCATTAAGTTTTACAAAGCCATTATTAAATTTTACAATTCCGCCAACCGAATGAGTATTTGTAACGGCAACAATTAAAAAGTCATCATCAATTTCTTCCCCATCAACATCAAACTTTAATCTCATTTTTCTAAATTCGAACAACTCTTTTATTCCAAAAAGAACATATGCCCATCTACCAATTTTATTTTTTAAACTTTGGCTTGCAGAATAAGAACACTTTGTAAAAAGACCCGCTGCTGCTATATATGTAAAATATTCGTCATTAAACTTACATACATCAACAAATTGATCGGTACCTTCAATAATACAATTTATAGCCTTTTTGTAATTTTTTGGTATTCCAACCGAACGGGCATAATCATTTACCGAACCCATTGGAATATATCCAAGTGTTGTACCACATTGACTAAGCATCAAACCATTTAATGTTTCGTGCAAAGTCCCATCACCACCAACACAAACAACTAGTGTTTCAGCACCTGCATGTTTTGCAAATTCTACAGCATCGCCCTTTTTAGTCGTCAATTTTAGATCAACCAAAAAGCCAGCATCTTCAAATCTCTTGACTATTTTATTGGATAGTTTAGATGCCTTCTTTTTTCCCGAATTTGGGTTTATGATTAATAGTAGCCGTTTTTGTTCCATATACAATTATATTAACATAAATTAATAAATTTTGCAAGCAAAGGTTAATGTAATATATTTATATATTAATCGTTTATTAACTCAATCTTCATCCTTTTATTTGAGAAACCTACCAACAATTCGTACATACTACATCCAGTGTAATCTGCTAACGTTTTTAATGTTAGTCTTTCGCTTCCATCTTTTCCAAGTATTGTAACTTTTTGTCCTTCTTTTATTCCTTCAATATCGGTTAAATCAATCATAAACGAATCCATACTAACTCTACCTACAATTTTTGCTATTTGCCCATTAATTAGTACCGTTCCTATATTTGAGAGCCTTCTATTAATTCCGTCCACATAACCTAGTGGAACAATTCCAATTTTCATATTTCGGCTAGCAATCATCGTTCTATCATAACCAATGCTGGTATTTTTTCTAATATTTTTTATGCTAACTATTTTTGATGTAATTGAAATGAACGGTTTTAAATTACGACTTAAACTATCATCCATTCCATATAGTCCAAAACCCATTCTTACCGCATTAAAATTTAAACCATTATGATTAAAAACTGCATTTGTATTTGCCAAATGATAAAGTAAACAATCGCCGAATATACCTTCTGCTACACTTACAAATTTATTAAAACGCTTTTGTTGTTTGAATATAAATTTTGTATCCGCTTCCTTAGTTGCAAGATGAGAAAACACTCCAATAAGGGTCAATTTATTATTGTTTTTTATTTTCTCCAAAGCTCTCCGAAATTCCGAAATTTTAGCAATTCCAAAACGAGACAACCCACTATCGACCTTTATTTGCACCTTTAACGGCACTTTTATCTCCTTTGATAATTTATTCAATTCTTTTATTGAAGCGATTGTTGGGGTTAATTTATAATAAGAATATACCGATAAAAATTCAATATTTATTGGTGCCATTATAAAAATTTCTTTTGTCAAACCCGTATTTCTAAGCTTAATTCCTTCTTCTAAATTTGCAACTGCAAAGGCATCTACCGAGTGATTTATTATTGGTGCAACAACTTCCGCCCCTACAGAATAAGCGTCGGCTTTTATCATTGCAATAATTTTTGTATTTTTATTTAACTTCTTTTTTGCTTGCTTGATGTTATTAAGAATTGCATTCGGATGAATTTCATAACTCGAAAAAGAAAAAGAATCTGACATTATTTACCCTCATTCAAGTATATGACAAGAGTAATAATTTGTTTCCCAAATTTAAAGCAAACAAAAAATTGCACCAAAATTAATTCAAATGCAATTTTCTGTTAAAATAGATTATATGCAAAATATTCAACTATTCTGCAAAAATTTTCCCACGATTTCTAATTAACATATAAATTAACCAAAAACCTGCAATACCTACAAGTGCATAGATTATTCTTGCAAAAATACCCACGCCACAAATCCATGTTACAAGGTTAAAGGTAAACACGCCAACTAAAAACCAGTTTGTAGTACCAATTATACTTATAATTAGTGCTATTAAAGTAACTATTGCCATAAATGTTTCTCCTTATAGCAATAGTTTAGGTATTTATATTATTTTTATACAAAAAAAATACTAGAAATTTTCTAGTATTTTTATATGTGAACTAAACTAACCCGCCAGCATAAATTGTATTTAATATTAGGTAGGTAATGCAAAGAACCATCATAAGTATTGCAATTATAATTGTAAACTTTTTAATTTTGCCTTGCATTGATTGACCCTTGTTGCGATTGTAAAAAGTATCACTTGTATCACCAGTTATACCTTGAATACCATTTGTGTTACCTTGTTGAATTAAAACTGAAACAATCATAAATACAGAACAAAGTAAAAGCAATGCAACAACAATTGTTTTTATGATAGGAAATGAATTAACAACCCAATCTGGTCTTACCTTATCTTCTGCTAGTAAACCAAAAATATTTTTTAACATCTTGCTACTCCTTTTATAATGTACAAGCATTATAACACACAACGCCTGAAACTTTCAACACTTTTTAAACTTTTTTTATATAGAAATAAAATATGAAAAATACTACAATTGACACAAATGACAAAAACAAATAAGTTTTCTTTAACGCCTTTTCTTTTGCAAAACTTTCCTTTGCAAACATATCAATTATAAATATACAACCAAGAAGCGCTAAAACACATATCCCCACATATGTTTCGCTTTTTTGTTTTTCATTTTGTGCTAGTAAAAATTGTATTACAGATACAAAATTGTAAACCATTTTATTTACCCCTTATCTGCAATAAATTATAACACATTATGTGACAAAATTCAATAGGTTTAGAAAATTTATTCCTTGTTAGAAGCCTCTATAATTTTAACCCACTTGTCAACATTCATACTAGCACCACCGACCAATACACCGCCTACACTTCTTTCGCTTAGTATTTCCTTTGCATTCTCTTCGCTAACGCTTCCGCCGTATAGAATACGCATTTTTTTAACAGCTTCCTTACCATACATTTGGCGAAGAACTCTTTTTATTCCGCTATTAACATTACTAATCTCTTCAAGAGTTGGAGTTTGGGCGGGATGAATCCCGTCAGAAATTGCCCAAAGAGGTTCATATGCTACAACCACTCTTTCAGGTTCGGTTACACCTTCAAAATCTAATGTTAGTTGCTTTTTTAAAACTCTATATGTTCTATTTTGTTCCCTTTGCTTTAAAGTTTCTCCAATACATAGTATAGGAATAAATCCGCTATCTATTGCCTTTTTCAATTTCTTATTAATCTTTTCATCGGTATCGTTATCAAACTGCCTTCTACTGCTATGACCAATAATTACATAATCTACGCCAACTTCTTTTAACATTACTGGAGAAATTTCGCCAGTGAACGCACCCTTATCTTCATAGTGCATATTTTGTGCACCTATTCTAATTGGCGTTCCGCTAACTATTTCGGTTGCTTTTTGTAAAGAAAGAAAAGCTGGGCAAACTAGCACTTCATTTTTTGTTTTTGGCATTCTTTCCTTTAACTCATTAAAGAACTCTTCGGTTTCTTTAATAGTTTTATTCATTTTCCAGTTACCGGCAATCAATAATCTTTTCATTTACTTACTCCTTAATTTCTTACATCTACTGTTCTGAATAGTTCCATTTTAGAAAATCATCTTTTTACAGCTTGATTTTCTATTACTTTTGACTTGCATTTAATTTGCTATAATCTATGGTCATTCCGTATTGCTCATCGTCAAAACAAGTTTCATCAAATTCAAAACCCAACTTTTTATATAAGTTGCATGCAGGAATATTTGTTTTATCAACTTCCAATGCAATTTTGACTGGTTTGTTGTCAAGTGAATTTTTTATATAATCAAAAACCATGTTAATAAGTTGTGTCGCTATCCCTTGTTTATGATGACTCTTCTTAACTCCAACATTCACAATATAGACACATCCGCCAAACTTTTTTGATTTCAAATTAATAGTTATTATACCAACAATTTCCTTACCATCGAAACAAGCAAATGTTAGATTGGTATCGTTAAATAATATCTCTTCGAATATATCATAATCGTAAGGTATTCCACCCGTTGTTTTTTCAACTTCATATAGTTGGTCAATCAACTTTTTAGTATCATTTTTATCTATTAATACAAAGTTATAATTTTTCATTGACTTTTACCTTAACTATTAATCTTTATCATTAAGCATAGCAATTCCTGGAAGAGTCTTACCTTCCAAAAATTCTAGAGTTGCACCACCACCAGTAGAAATATGAGTTATCTTATCTGCATAACCACTTTCTCTAACTGCAGCAGCACTATCTCCACCACCAACAATACTAACGGCACCACTCTTTGCGATAGCCTTAGCAATAGCAATAGTACCCTTTTGGAACTTTTTAAATTCATATACGCCCATTGGACCATTCCAAATTACAGTTTTCGCATTTTTAATTTCTTTAGCGAATGCTTTGCGAGTCTTTGGACCTATATCCATACTCTGACAATCTGCAGGAATTTTATAAGCTGAAACATTCTTTGCTTTTGCATTTGGTGCAAACTCTTTTGTTACTACAGAGTCGATTGGTAATAGCAATTTAACATTTTTCTTGTCTGCTAGTTCCATAATTTGTTTTGCAAGGTCAACTTTATCCTTTTCGTATCTACTAAGACCTATCTCTCCACCCTTCGCTACAATAAATGTGAACGCCATTGCACCACCTATTAAAATAGTGTTAGCTTTATCCATAAGAGTGGAAATAACGCCAATCTTATCTGACACCTTTTTGCCACCAAAAATAACAACGGATGGTCTATCTGGATTAACTGTAACCTTTTCAATTTCGGTAACTTCTTTTGCTACTAAAAATCCTGCAACGGCTGGAATAAACCTTGCAACACCGGCGGTAGAAGCATGTGCTCTATGTGCAGTTCCAAATGCATCTAATACAAATATATCTGCAAGTGACGCTAATGCACGAGAGAAATCTTCATCATTTTCCTCTTCTTCTTTATGAAATCTAACATTTTCAAGCATCATAACTTCGCCTTCTTTAAGGTTAGAAGCTAATTCATGAGCACTTTCGCCTATTACATCAGAAGCCATCTTAACTTCTTGACCCAATAGTTCGGTAAGACGTGGTAATACTATCTTTAATGAATATGTTTCATTAAATACTCCACCCGGTCGACCAAGATGCGAACACAAAATAACCTTAGCGTGATTATTTATAAGGTATTTTATAGTAGGAATTGCAGCCACAATTCTTGTATCGTCAATAATGTTATTTTTATCATCAACAGGAACATTAAAGTCTACTCTTACTAAAACTCTTTTTCCTGTAACATCTATATCTTTAAATGTCTTTTTATTCATAATCTTTTCCCCTTTACAATATGTATATTTATTGTACCAAAAATAAACCAGCATTGTCAAATAAATGAAAGGTGTTTACGTCTTGTCTTCTAAGTATTTTATCATTTCATCTATTGTGTTTAGTTTACAAATATCAATTCTAAGTTTTGTTGAATTATCTAAATTCTTAACATAAGCCAAAATATGTTTTTTCATTTCCATTGACACACTTGTATATGCATTATTTTTTAAAAGTAAGGCGGAATGTTCTTTAATTTGTTCAATCTTTTCTTTAAGTGATAAATCAATGGTTTTGTTACATTTAATTTCTTCAAAAATTTCAGGTCTTCCTACCGCACCACGACCAATCATCACTCCACTTACACCGCATTCTTCCATTAAATATTTAAAGTTAAAGTAAGTCAAACAATCTCCGCTCGCAATTACGGGTATACCAACTGCTTTTGTTACTTCCTTTAGTTTTTCCCAATCGGAATGCCCAGCGTATCCTTGATTTCTTGTTCTTGGGTGAAAAGTTATAAAACTAGTCCCCGCCCTTTCACACATTTTTGCAAAATTAATATAAACTAAATTTTCATCACTCACACCGCTCCTAAATTTTACCGAAACTGGCTTAGTTGTATTTTTCACACAAGTTCTTATTATTTCTTCTGCAAGCGAAATATTTTCCAAAAGTGCCGAGCCTTCACCGTTTTTTACAATTTTTGGTGCCGGGCAACCCATATTTATATCAATTATATCAAAATCTTTAACTAAGTCTAATTTTAGTACTTCTTCAAAATCTTTTGGGTCGTGTCCAAAAAGTTGTAAGGCAATCGGATGTTCACTTTGGTTCGTTTCCATAAGAAGTTTTGTTTTTTCACTATCGTGCAATATTGCTTTAACACTAACCATTTCTGTAAAGACTATGCCCGCACCATATTTTCTGCACAACGTACGAAAACCAATGTCGGTATAACCCGCCATTGGTGCAAGTAATAATGGATGTGTGTTTAAATAATCTTTTATATTAAAATTTTCCATAACAATATGATACTACAAAAGATTATTAAACACAATCAATTCAAAGAAAAAAAACAAAAGGTCAAAGTAAGTCAAATTAAATTATTCACTTATTGCAGTTTTTAACTCTTTGCCCGCTTTAAAGGTCATTACTTTCATTGCAGGAATTTCCATTCTCTCCTTGGTTTGCGGATTTGTGGTAATTCTGCTCGCACGATTTTTAACACCAAATTTACCAAACCCCGAGATTTTTACTTCTTGTCCGTTTTTCAATTCAGCCTTTATAAGTTTACCTATTGCAAAAAGGGCTTCCCTCGCCTCCTTTTGTGTTAAGCCTGCTTCTGTGCTAACGCCTTTTATTAAATCATTTTTGTTCATAAATTTATCTCCTTAAACTTATTTTAATAAATGATTTACTTTTTATCTTAATATTATTCAGTGTTTTAAATTATTATTTGTCTTAATTTTTTTTACTGCGATAATAGACACATAAATTGTAAAAATTAAAACCAATATTGTTAAAAATGCAAATATTATGGCTATAATGTAATTTAATTTGATTGCATATAAACTATAAAGTAGTCTAATACCTACAACTACACCCGAACCTATTAATATGCTTAACAAATTTTTTATTGAACCAAATTGCATTCCTTTAATGCACATAAATATGCTATTTAGGAGTGACAGAATTATATAAAACAATACATTAGATAACTCTACGCCAATAATTCCGAGTTTTGGAATGATAAGTATTTCAAATAGTAGTTTTGAAACTGATGCTACAACTAACGATATTATTGGAAGATATAACATTTTTTTGCCTTGCAGTATTGTTGATTGAATTTGAGATAACCCAGCAAAAAATATACCCAAAGAACCTATTTTTAAAAGTGTGCAAGATAAATCGAATTCCGTCGAATCTAATTTTGCACCATACACCAAGGCTAATATTTCGTTTGAAAAAAGTAAGAAAGTTACACAAAACAATGAAACCAAAAACGTCGTAATAGTGATTATTTTTTTAGATTTGTCGGCAAACTCATCGGGATTTAATTTTACAAGGTCGGGCAACAACAAAACGTCTATTGCAAGAAATGCGGAGTTTGGCAAATTAATAAGCGACGACACTGCACCACGGCTAAGTCCGAATAATTTTGTTGCAGAAATATGAGAATATCCAATATATTCTAGTAATCTAACTATTAGCGTAGAATCTATAAATTGAGTTAACGGTAAAATTATAGAAGTAATACTCGCAAGAATTGCAAATATCCAAAACTTCTTTGTGTCAAAATTAGATGTTTGTTCGGTATATTTTTTTTCGTGATTATTTATTACTGCTATTGTATAAAATGATGCAATAATTGCACTACAAAAAATTCCCAAAAACACGCCAAGAACGGCATAAATTAAGCCATACGGCAATAAAATATACGAAAATAAAACCGCTAAAATAAGTTTAGTAATTTGCTCAATAAAGTCTGAAACTGCATATTTGGTTATGAGTCTATATCCCCTAACCGCACCACGAAATACCGAAAGAACGGACACAGAAATAATAGTTAATGCAACGCCAAAATAAATTATATATAAATTTTCATTTCCTTGCAACAAAGCAATTTGTTTACTAAAAATTACTATAAAAGTGGCAATTATTCCCGCTATTAAAATTGAAAATGCAACGGCATATCTAATAACTCTTCTATTTTTTACTTCGTTTCCGCTCGCAACAAACATAGTTAGAGCAGTCGAATTACCTACCGAAGATAAAGTATAAGAAAACACAAACAAAGGAAACGCCAATTGGTAATAACCTATTCCAATTGTCCCAATAATGTAAATTATGATTATCTTAAAAAGTACACTTGCAATTTTAGAAAAAGCACTCACCGTGGTGAGTGCTACTACCCCTTTGTAGTTAAATATTGCACGAGAATTCTTCCACTGCATACGATTAGTATGCTAAAAAAAGTTCTTAAATATTTACTACTTCTAATTGTATTTTAATATCCGCTGAAGCAATACTCTTCTTTGCATCTGCATCTAGCCACACTACAATAGTTACTTCAAGATTTTGAACCGATTCTCCCTTAGTTAGGCAAGCACCAACGTCACTCCCTTTAATTGCCTTACTCTTCTTGTCTAACACCGCAATTCTAATATTATCCAAATTTTCGTCTTCGCCCGCAGTTAGTGAGCAGGATACCAATTTTATACACCAGTTTGTTGTAGTATTGATAAAGCAAGTGGCATACGCACCTTCTGAACCTATATTATCATTAATTGTTGATGGTACTTGAGTTGTATTGTCTTCTTCGCCCGTCGCTGGTCTTACTCCAAGCCCAGAGGATATTACCTTTAACTCCGTTATACTTTCGCCCGATTCATTTGTTACACTGGTATTATCTTTTGCGAAAATTTCAATACTTTTTACTTCTACTTTTTCTTTTTGAACTTTAAACGCTGAAAGCGTTGCACCTACGCAAATAATTAGAACTAAAATTAAAATTCCTGTTATTGTTGTTGCTATCGTCTTCTTTTCCATCAAAACATATCTCCTAAATATTTAATTTAAGTATTGACAGAAATTTTTCAAATAAACAAAAAACCTAACGAAACTTCGTTAGATTTTTGCTATATGTATAAATTATATTTCTTCTTCGTGTTTTTGATTAACAATTTCTCTCCAAGCAGTAATAGATGTAATGATACCTAAAACTACAACAACGGAAAGTAATATTACAGAAACCACGTCAAAATGCCTAATAACCGCACATACAATACTTACAGCTAAGCAAACAATAACAGTTATAATGCTTCCTATTAATAATTTTTTTGTTACCATTTCAACCTTCCCCCTTAATTGTGTTAGTATTATAACACATTATGTAAAAAATTTCAATAGGTTACTAATAAAAAGTTAATTTTTTTTTAGTTTGTAAACAGTTACACTAGCATTTACAAACACCTTCTTTTCAATCCTATCGTTATTAAATTCTTTGCGAACTAAATCTTTTAGAACTCTACCGCCATGATAACCATGAATTATAGCTAGTCCATCTATATTTCTATCTGCCATTTGTACTTCGTAAATTATTTCAGATAATGCTTCTTCTCTAGTAAGCCCGTGAAGGTCTATCTTTTTTATATTGCCATATAAAAAACTATCATTCATAAATTAACCTATAGTGAAATGTATAGTTTTTGTTAAGTTAAAGAAGCCAAATTTTATTTGCAATTTTCCTTTAATAGAGCCTTCTACTGTTATATCTAAAATATTTTCAACATCCGATATTGTAACACCATCACCAAGGTCTAAAGATTTTAGCGTAACACCATCTGTTTCGTAAGTGGTGTCGCATTTTTTGTAACTAACTGTACAAGTAACTTGTTGGCTTTTATCGTCAGTTGATGTATCCGTTGCAGAAGAGATATTTAATTTATAATAAGAACCATTTAATTTAAATATGTAATAAGTATTATTATCGTTTGCTACTTTTGCTAAACTCTCTGCAATATTAGAGTTGTCGGAAAATGCCCCAACTACTCTTATAGCATCTTTTTGATTTGCAATATCGCCTACGCCATTTCTGAAATCAACGCCCGATTGACTTGACTCATTAATCAATTCTTTAAATTCATTACCATTAGTTTCATATAAGTCATCAATTGTAAACCTTACATCACGTGAGTTTTGGTTTGCAATCAAACTACTATAACTTGATACATATCTAGAATCCCAATAAGTTGCAAAGAACTTAAATCTTACTAGAATGTAGTTGTTATTGTAAGTATTACTCATGGTAGAATTAACTTCTAATTTAATTCTTTTCCCTTCGTTATATACTTTAATAGAATTACCTTTTTCATCGGTAAATAAATTGCAAGGACTTCCATCTGTAGTGCTAACTGTGTAAATTCCAAGAATACCCTTTTCGATACCCTTATCAATATTAGACCTTAATAATATAGTGTAACCCTTTGAAACTGCATATCTATTCATACTGGCATCAACTACTCTAATTGCACCAGTTTTACTATTTTCATCTAAATCTAAACTATTATCATCATTACACTTAATTTTCCAATCTTCAATAGCACTGCCATTTACACTTAAAAGGTTTTGTTCAAAGTATTTAACTTCTATCTCACCCTTATCACCAGTGTATTTATGTGTAAATGTAAATTTATAACTTGTAGCATCATCAGATACAAAACCTTCGCCAGCTACAATTCTATAGTACTTAGAACCATCTTCCTTTGTTATTGTAAATACAACCTTTCCGCTTGCATCCTTATATTCAGCTGAATTACTTGTGCTACCATAATCAAATAAAATATGTGCAAGTTCGGTGTCTGTGCTTGTTGCATTTGTGTCACTAACGCTTACTCTAAAATCAGAAGCATTAAATTCACCAATGTTTTTAAATGCTTCATCGTATGCAATATTAATTTTTGCATAAAAGTCCCCAATACTTGAAGCACTTGTTGGGTCTAAATAAACAATATTTTTGTGATTATCGCTAAATGATAGTCCACCACCTTCAGATTCGTGTGCAAATTCAAATTTCAAATATGCCTTTCTTTCAACCAAACTAATGGTAATAGGAATGTTCTTTGAAACTACCGAACCCTTGGTTGTATTTTGATAAATACCTAAATAAACGGTTACAATTTTGTTATCAATATTTGTATATGGAACTACTACAATTTTTCTATTTTCAGCATCTATCCATACATTTTGGATAGCGTTTTTATCAAAACTTGTAACTTGTAACTTATCCATATTGCCATCTAATGGGCTAATTTCAAATGGAATATAATGCTCTAAACCATCTTTTTGTATTTCAATAACTTGGTTTGTATTAACATCTACAACTTCGTTGTCAAAATCATATATAGTAACATTTTGTACATCAATACTTTTTACTACAATATCGCAACTATCTTGTATGCTAGACTTTGATTTGCTTTTTACTACTATTTTAGCAGAACCTTCTCCAACCGCCTTAATCTTTATTTTACCTTCTTCGGTTATGCTAACTTGTGCAACGCTAGAATTAGATGAACTTACGCTAAACGCTTGGTTTGCGTTAGATGGATATACGGATACATTGTATGATACTTCGTCATACTCTGGGTTTCCTACATACAATTCAGAATACGCCCCGCCGATTGATATATCCTTAACTGCGGAACTATTAATTTTATCAAAAATAACATAACCCACTATTCCAAGGACAACGACTATTGCAAGCACTAACATTACCTTTGGGAAGGTTATTTTACTCTTCTTTTTACCTGAACTTGTGTTTGTATTTTTTTTACTCATCTACACTTCACCCATTTTCTATTAGTATGTTCATTATTAGTTTAATTATTTTATAAAAATAAGTCAAATAAAAACAACACCTTTAAAAGAAAACAAAAAAAATAAAAAGGTTCAAACCAAACGGAATAAACCTTTTATTCGTATTTTATGATTAGTTCATATAACTAAAACTTCTTAAATCTGTTTCTTGTCCTGCAATATTTATTTTACCATAAGTTTTCATTGTTAAGTCGCCCTTAGAAATACTGAATTGATTAGTTTTTCCAAAACCCGCAACCGAACCGATTGTGTAATTTTTAACGGTTGAAATATCGGTCTTCACATTAAACTTTACCTTAACGCTAGAAACGGTTACCTTTGATAGGTTAACACTTCCCTTTCCACCTTCACTAATTGCAATTAAACTACCAAATACACCAAGGGAATATTTTTCGTTTTCATTTGAAGTATTAGCGTTATTTACGGTAATAACAACCGATGTGTTACGTAAATCTAACTTACCCGTTTTATTTATGATACCAACTACACCACTTGCAATATATGATTTAGCAGAATACGCTTTACCTTCAACTTCTGGGAGAGTTCTAATTGTAGAACTTACATTACAATTAAATACATTTGTGCTTCCTACAGCAAAACCAATCATACCAGAAGCATTAATTGTATCATATAAATTAACCATAACATTAATGTTACTAATAGTACTATATTCTTCGGCATAAACTACAAAACCGCTTACCATATATGAATCTGTTTTCGATAGAACTTTCTCTTCTTTCAAATTGCTTAATCTTGCACAATAAATTTCTGCGTACATATCGACATTTCTATCTTCAGTTTCAGACGCATAATATATTCTACCAAAATTACTATAAGCAAAGCCACCAGCTTGGTAAATTGTTTTTAGGCTAACATTTGCTATGTATTGCTTATCGAATTCTTCGTTATAATTTATATCGCTATGATTAAATAATACGAAGCCTGTTGCAATATTTGCACTAATATTTGCGTTTTCTACTGCTGAATTTGTTATTGTACCATAGTTTGTTGTTACAAAACCTGTTGCACATATATTAACTATTTTTGTTCCTAAATCTTCAGAGTTTATAGTAATATCATTTACATAACAATTTGTTATTTCATTACCTTTATTAACTGTGCTTACAAAACCTGCAATATTAACTTCTTTGCCCTTCTTTAATACAGCTGTTAATTTAGCATTTTTAACGGAAACATTAATAATTTTACAACTATTACCAGCACCGCCAACTACCCCAATAGCACCAGCAACAACAGATTGTTCGTCATCAGAAACTTTAATTGTAGGACAAACAATACAATTTTCAACTGTAACATTACGACCTGCTCTACCTATAAACCCAGCAACACTACTTGAAAGTACCTTTTCGCCATCCATAAAACCAACGCCTGTAGCATCGATATTAGCTTGTACATTAGTGTCTGTAATTTCAGAATCCATAGCAACACCAACAAGCCCGGCAACTGGACTATCGAAAATTCCATATGTACTAGATGCGTTTAATGAAGAAACAATCTTACCATTTACACGGATACCATCTAATGTAACATTTTCAATATATCCTGCTAAAAGTGCTACACTAGACATACTATTAATTGACTTGAATTCTTCTTTTGATTTAAAAGCCTTAGTGTCTATTTTTGATGTATCAATAGATGCATTATTTAAAGTTAAATTCTTAATTTCGGTTTTTTGTGTGCTGGTTCCAGCAACTACGCCAAAGAAACCTAAAAGCATTGATTTTGATGAACCGCTGGTAGAAATATAATTTTTAAAATTACTTGTATCAACAATTATCTTCATGTTGTTAATTTTAAACCCATTACCATCATAGTGCGACATAAATGGATAACTTAAAGAACCTAAAGGAGTCCAATTTCCACCATTGTAACTAGAAAGATCTAAAGGTGCCTTTTGAACATAGTAAACACCACTATTTTTCTTATTAAAATGATTTACTAAATCTTCTATTCTTACAATAACGAAAGGATTATCTTTTGTACCATTACCTTCATTGTAAACATTAATATGTAATGTTATTTGATTGTCATTTAATATAATTGTTGCAGAAGCTTTACCTTCACTAGTTGCAGTAAATGTGCCATTTTCATTTTTTGTAATGAAAGGGAAACTTTCACCAATTTTTTCATAGTTATTTACAAAGTATTCACTATCAACAGTGTCACCAACTAGATAATATAAGTGCTTATTGTATTTATTATATTCAATATCGTCCGCAGTATCGCCACCAAAATTATCATCTGGTTGAGTAATGCTAGAATTGTTGCCATTGTCATTAGGAACGTTTACATCATCCCCCTTTGGTTTGCTTGCAATGGTAAATATAACAAGGGCTGTAACTACTAAAATAGCAATTATAGATGAAACTATAAGTATAATTCTCTTTTTCATAATATATATCCCCCCGAAATCTATATTATATTGTGCTGAAATTATACTACATTTACCCAAATCTGTCAATACCATTTCACAAAAAAATCACCCAAATTATTCACAATTTGAGTGATTTCTTTAATTGTTTTTTACGCGGTCACATTTATTACATGCACAACTACTTCAGTTGTGTAAGTCTTTTCGCCATCGGTTACCGTTATAAATATTGCACCTTCACCAGCCGTATTATCTAATGATTTTAATGTGAATTTATTTAAGTTTTCACTATCTTGTATCACTTCAATAATTCCATTTAAAGATGACGCATCTATTTTTACTCTTGCAGGTTGTGGACTTGTTAAATTAAATGAATATGCATAAATGAATAAGTCCATTTCTTTACCAAGTAAAATTGTTACTTCGGTTGTACCGATACTTGGTAGTGTTTCAATAGTTTGACCATTAATTTCTTCGGTAGTAGCTGGGTCTACTGAGCAAATAACACCATCTAACTCTGAACGGATATAGAAAGTATAAATAAAGTAAACTCTATCTTCAAAGTTTTCTACCCCGTCTGTGCCTTCAGACGTGTTATTTTTAGCAACGTAACCTAAAATATAAAATTCAGTATCTATGTTTTTAGGAACATTAATAACCTTAAAGCTATTGTTTCCATACTTTGAAATATATCGATTACAATCGGAGAATACACGACCTTCTCTTGGTATATTTACATCGTTTAGCATCTTTAAGTAAACAGTCTTTTGTTCAATAGTTCCATCATTGTCGTAATTTAAGAGTATGTATGCTTGTCCGTTTTCATCCTTGTAAACTACCAAATTTGAAGATAACTCTTCAAAGTACAAAGTTCTTTCAGCACCTTCTATTACTTTACTTGTAGTTGCACCATCTTTTACTACTTCATCATAATAAGTTAAGTCTAATGAGAAGATTTCGCCATCATTAACTATTTCCGTTTTATAATTGTTTGTTTTTGTGTATATTGGAACATACAACTTCTTTACAACTGTGGTAATATCTGTACCCGTTGTAGCATCTTTATACTTAATTATTGGCAACTCGTCTTCACCAATTTCGGTTTCTTCAATTACTTCGTTTTCATATTCTATGCTTTCGTCAACTGCATATACCCATTTAATGTTGTAACCAGTTATAACTTCTTCGCTTCGGTCTTCAAACTTAGCGTTATCTTTTGCACCTACTTTTACAAATCTCACGGATGCTTGTACCGAAACGTTAATAACAACGCTAATTTGTTTGCCGTCTTCATCATAGCAAGTTGTATCAATACAAAGTCTTTCTTCCCCTTCCTTTTTAGGAATTATAGTAAAGTAGTATACATTATCAACTTGCTCTACACTTAAAATTTCAAAGACATCGGTATTTGAACTATAAATATTTATAGAATAATCGTCTTTTTTATAATCGGACGCATTCATAAGTAAGGTGTAACACTCTATTCCCGTTCTATTATCGGCATCCAAAATAAGTTTATCACTACCATCTCTTGATTCCAAAATTGGTTCATTTCCCTTGACCTTATTTACAACCAATTTACCTGTGGTAGAATATTCATTTACATAAACTCTACAAGTCGTTTTAAGTTCGCCTTTAGCAGTCATTACGCTTGCGGTAATATCTGAATAAGGTGTACCTTCTTCACTTCTTATGTTGTTATCTATTGCACGAAGTATACCTTCACTTTCGTTGATAACTTCGATGTTATCTGGGTTAGATGATGTAAATTTTACATTTTTATTTGTAATTGCACTATTGTTTTCAATACCAGCAAGTGAATAGATAATTTCAAGTTTTACATCTTGGTCTACTGCAACAGTTGCTGTACCTGAATAAGGTAAAGACCTATCCGTTACTGGAGTAATTCTTCTATCGGTAGTATCCCATTTAATTTCATCTGGGTCAATCTTTGTTACGATTTTACAAAAGTCTTCATATCCTCCGTCAATAGTACGAACGACAACATAAGCTTCGCCCGAATCTTTAATTGTTGCAACACCATCCGCACTTACTGAAACTATGTTTTCATCCGTGCTCCAATAAGACACCTGTCTGTTAGTTGCATTACTAGGGTAAACCTTATGTTTCAAATCTACTGTGTCACCAATTACAGCGTAAACTTCATCTTCGTAAAAGTCTACACCCGCAACAGAAATAAGTGTATTGCTTCCACAAGCGGAAAGAACTACACCCGACACACATAAAAATATTAATGAAAATATTACTTTTAAAAATCTTTTCATTTGACTCACTACCATTTTTATTATTTATTCATTTCTTCATTTAATTTATCTACAAGTACTTGAACATCAAAGCCATGTACCATAGATGCTTCTTCTAGGGTTTCCGCTCTTGAGCAAGGACATCCTAAGCAATGCATACCAAAACCCATTAGTATTTCTGCAAAATTAGGATTTATGGTTAGAACTTCATCTAATGTCATTGTCTTTTTAATTTCTACTTTCTTTTTCATATATGCTTCTCCTATTTAGTATTTGTTTTTGTTGATTTTTTTATTGTAACAGCTTCTTTTTGTGACTTTGCTTTTTGCTTATAGTCTGTTAAAGCCTTAATTTTTTTATTAACAGTTTTTTCAAGTTCGGTTCTTTTTTCTTTGTTCTTTTCTTTTTCTATAGTGTTAACTAATTCTTCCACTTCGCCAATTACTTCTACAAATTCAGCTTCATTTTTAATTTTTTTAGACTCCGTAGCATCCTTTTGAGCTTCTAACTTATTACTAATTTTTTCATAATTTTTGATTACATTTTCGCTTGTTTTGTCTTGCACTGCTTCTTTACCCAATACTCCGTTATTTAGATTGTTTAAACCAGCCGAAGAACCAACTCTCACTTCTTTTGCAACAACTTCCCTTTTTCTAGCCTTTTTCTTTTTGTCTAAAATTGTTTGAACTGTTTCATTGGTATAAACGGTACTAATTAACCCTACCGCATTACTTTCTAATCCAAAAAGGTCTTCCATATCAATCTTTTCATCCAAAACATCAACTAAGTCATAAAAAGTATCTACCAAAGTGCGATATTGTAAGTTACGAATAGATGTATACACATAGTATATCACCATACACAAAATATAAAACATAAGTGGTAAAATTAATGCATCGGCAATTAGTGTATTGGTAGTAACTACCGAACTCTCACCCCCACTAACAGTGGACCCAATTAGTGAAAGCGAAAACAAAACAACTAACCCTGTACATACAAATATTGCACTATGCATCAATGACCTACATTGACGACCAATTCCACCATTTACTTGCAAATCTACACATTCATTTTGGTCTAAATAGTCACTTGCTTTACCTTTCTTTTCGTTTTCAAACTTCTTCCATTTAAAACGGAAGGCTATAGGAAAAGTTGCAAAAAGAGATGAAAGGCCTGAGTAATTATCCCTATTTATTCCGTTGTTTTGTACATAGTTAATAACGCTCATAAACTTTCTTTTTAGAGATATATGGTTATTAATTAATAACGAAATTGTACACCAAACAACTAGTAGTGCAAGTAGCACCACACATACAATACATGTTAAATCAAGAGTTAAACCCGCACTTAATACCTTAAATACTGTTCGTATGCCTTCAAACATTTTACTTCTCCATAATAATATATAATAATTCAGCATAAAAATTATATCATGCCAAAAATATTTTGTCGAATAAAAATTAATATTTTTATCAATTTACAAAAAAAATTAATTTACTTCTATAAACTTACCTAATGTAAACGAATAAATAAATTTACCTTTTATTTTTACACCAAAACTTTCAGCAATTACATCGGCATAAAGTTTTAATTGAAGAGAATATTTATCTAAATAATCTTTTGCATTTTTAAAGTTATTTGTTTTGTAGTCTATTACATATGCTTCACCATTTACAATGGAGATAAAGTCTATAACCCCTTGTAAAATTGCATCTTCGTCAACTACTTTCTTCATATCCTTGTTGTAATCGGTTTTAGAAATAAATTCTTGCTCTCTAAACACCTTACCCTTACAAAGCGTTTTAAATAGCGGATTAGTTAAGAGGGATTTAATCTCTTCTACCGACACTAAGTTTGCGTCAACCTCAGCAATATCCCCATATTTTATTAATTTGCGTATATGGGAAACAATTTCTTCGCTTGTTGATGCATTAAAGTCTATCGTTTGCATAATTTTGTGATAACTATTACCTTTTGCAATTGCAGTAGTATTATCTAGACCAACAAAAGCCCTTGGAACAACATCGCCATCGGATAAAGCCAAAAGTTCTGAAACGCTTGTTTTTACCGACCTTCTAGTAGCATCGGAATATGGATAAACAAAGGATAATACATTTTGAATGGTAGAAACGAACTTTTCGTTTGGTTCGGTAAATTTAAGTTCTTTTGTATTTTGTTTTCTCTCTTGCGTTTTTAATTTTGCCATTGTATATGTTTCTACATCAAAGTCTACAAAAGAGTTTAGTCCGCCATTCGCCCTTGCATTTACAACTGGCATTATCCAGTCCATAAAAGTTTTGGCGTCGCTAGCACTGGTTGATTTTGACTTTTTAACAAAACCAATAACATATAAATTTTGAACCGCCCTTGTAAGTGCCACATACAAAAGTCTTAATTTCTCTTCCAAATTTTGCATATTTGTTTGTAATTTTATTGCATTAAGTGGCAAAAGTGAGCATTTGGTTCTAACAACAGTATCTTGATAAGGAATACCTATTCCCAACTCTTTTGAAGGTATAAAATCACGGAGTGCTTGCTTATTTAGTAATTGAGTTCCAGCACCAATTAAAAATACTGCTGGATACTCTAGTCCCTTACTTTGATGAATAGTGGTAACCAAACAAGCATTTTCATTTGGTTCACTGGCAAAAGTGATTTCATTTTCTTCAACGCTTTCAAGATAATCTGAAAGTTTACTATTATAACTTTTTGACCCTACATAAGTCAAAAACTTATTCATTAAATTTAGAGTATACTTTCCATCTTCCGTTTTTAAAACTCTCGTTTCAAAATCAAGCATTGATATTAATTTTTTTAGAAGTTCATCCACCTTCATAAATTTACTATAAAAAGTTAAAGTGTCAAGCATACAATTAAATTTATTGAGCTTTTCCTTAGTTTTTAAAGTAAGTTTCGAAGTATCACCTTCAAAAAATGCTTGATAAAAGAACTTTTTTTCTCTGTTATTCCTTCTAATTTCGCTAATTTCGTTTATAGAGAAATCTGAAAATACCGATTGTAACACAGTAAATAGCGGAATATCATTGTTTCTATTATCGGCAAGCATCAAAAAAGAATGCAATGCATTTATATGTACATTTTCAAAAATGTCTTGCTTTATATCCGATGTATAAGGAATACCATTTTTTTCAAGCACTTTTAAAACATTTTCTAGATATTCCCCTCTATTTTGCGATAAAATTGCAATATCTCTATATGTTAAAGGTTGATTATCTCGTTTTTTTACTCTTACTCCGCTATTTAATAGTTGCTTTATATTTGCAGATAAAACTTCCCCTTCAGCTTCTGCTTTTTTTATACTATCGCTTTCTTCTTCAATGTGATTTTTTACGCTATAAACTGGTAAAACATTTTCGTTTTCTTCGGCTTTTTCTTTTTCTGGCTCATTTAAAATACATATTTTTACTGGTTTTATTCCATTTATTACACCCGTCGAAACTTTTGAAGTTGGAACCACAAACATAGCATCTTTATAATAGTTTACTCCACCAAATTCGGGAGTCATACTACGCAAAAATACTTCATTAGAAAAATCTAGAATATCTTTATGACTTCTAAAATTGGCATTCAATTTAATTGCCTTTGAGTTTTTTGTAGTAGACTTACCATACAGATTATACTTGTTGACAAAAATTTCAGGTTCACTTGCTCTAAATCTATAAATACTTTGTTTTACATCACCTACCATAAATAGATTATTTTCGCCAGCAACACCCTTTATTATTGCTTCTTGTATAGCGTTTGTATCTTGATATTCATCTACAAAAACGTATTTATATTTTGACCTTATGTTTTCTCTAATTTCTGGAATTGAAAGCAATTTGATCATATTTTGCTCAAGATCCGAAAAATCTAATGCAACCTTTTCTTTTTTTAAATCACTATAAATCGTTTCAAACTGCTTTACTATTCTATACAAATTTATTAGATGTTCTTTTGTCACAGCAAGTTTCTTTGTTAATAACGTTTTATCGTCTTTTAAATATAATTCTTGTGCTTGATCAAAAAGTTCTTTTGTTGTTTCCTTAAAATCATTTACAATAGGTTTTAAATAAATGAACTCGTCTTTTAGTATTGGCATATTAGGCACTTTTTCTAGTGTTTTTAACGTCTTTTGATTTTCGGTGAACTTGTTTTTTGATTTTACTTTTAGTAAATTTACGCAAAAACTATTTATGTATGCTACAAGTTTTTCGTTTTTTAAAAGTAAATCATCATTTAGTAGACCTTCAGCAATCTTTAACTGTTTTTCAAAACTTTTGGAAATTACATCATTTATATATTTTGCACACACATTTTCATCCAAATTTGGAGTGTATGACTTCTCTAAAATTTTATTAAACCAAGCATCTGAATCTACAATAGTCAACAAAAATTCATAAAACTTGTTTATGGTATCTTTAAAATTATCTTCTTTTCGATTTACCGAAAAACAGTCTAGCAATTCAAAAAAGTCTTTGTCGTCATTATTAAAAGCGTCATCAATAAGTTTTGCAAATGCTTTTGCTCGTAAACTATTACTCTCTTCTTCATCAATTAAAGTAAATGCTGGGTCAAGTCCTATTGCATAAAAATAAGTTTTAAGCATTTTTGAGCAAAAACTATGTAGTGTACAAATACTGGCAGAATTAACTTCCAAAAGTTGTTCTTTTATATAGTCATCCTTGTTTTCAACTTCTTCTAGCCCCTTTACAAGTCTTGCTTTCATTTCGCCAGCGGCCGCCTTTGTAAAAGTTACGACTAAAATATTAGAAACTGAAACTTCCTTTCTTTTAATCATTTCTTTTATTCTTTCTATCATTACAAAAGTTTTCCCAGACCCTGCAGATGCAGAAACCAGTAAGTTATTTCCTCTATTTTCAATACATTCAATCTGTTCGGCAGTAAGTTTTCTTTCTTCACTTTTTTGCTTTTGTGCCATTACTATTCTCCTTAAAATATGCAAATTCAGAAAATGCAACCGATTTTACCGTTCTTGGAACTACTTGACTTGCCGAATTGCCACAACAATTTTTGTATTCACAATGCTCGCACGCAGGTTTATCGGCAGACTTTGTAGGAGATTTTTCAATATATCCCGACAATATCTCTTTTACTGCAATTTTGCTAAGTTCCACACAATAATCTAATACTCCATTAAATTCTTCTTCGCTTAAAATATGATTTTGTTTTTTTAGAACCAAATTGTCCGTTTCTTTGATAGTTTTATCTGGTTTTAATGTTGCAACTAGGCAATTACTTGATAAATTATTTGCATTTAGTTGAATATCCATATTTTTTGCCAGATTGGTGTCGTCTTCAAAGTATCCTTGTAGCTTATAAGTAGATAAAAATGTTCCCAAATCTTCTTCTATAAATACATTTTTAATTGGCAAATAAAATGCACCAACGGGCTTAAATTTCTTAGTTTTTAAGGCATTCAAATACATAAATAACTGAATTTTGTTACCATAATATACATTTTTTGCCTGTAGATCTATTTTTCCGGTTTTGTAATCTATAACCCTGAATGTATCTTTAAAGATATCTACTCTATCCACTTTACCTTCTAATTTTATGCCATTTCCAAGGTCTAATCCTTTAACTTTACCCTTTTCGCCGAACATAAATTCTTCATACTTTGGCTTAAAATTGCAAACTGAATATTGGTAAGTTAAAGCATCTACCAATCTTTTTGCTTCACTTTTTAGCGACGCAATAATGTGTTTATTTTTAGCAATCGCTAATTTTTCGGCATCAAAAACCATATTGATTAAATTTTCAATTTTTCTTTTGCGTAATACTAAATTTTGTTCAGATAAAAACTTATCTATATTTTTTACATAAAGTTCGGCAATTTTGTGTAATATGTTACCAAAATCTATGCTTTTTAATAAACTTTCTTCCCTTTCTCTAATTTTCAGTCCATAATTCGCAAAGAACTTAAATGGACATGTAAAATACGCTTCCAATTGAGAAATACTTGTTGTCATATTTGGAAAGAAAAATTCTTGTGGTGCTGTTATTCTATTAATTTTAGGTAAAATTGGTTTTATAGATGTTTCGTTACATACATTTAAGCCTTTTAACGCATAAAAAAGGTTACTTACTACTGGTACTGTGTCTAACATAGTACTTGTATTTTCATCACTCAAATAGTCCAAAAGTTTTTTATATGCTACACTTTTTGTTGAAAATTCATACGCAAAACTACTTTCTCTATTATCTTCATCAAAAAGGGTACGACGCCTTCTATAACTTTCAAGCGTCATAATCTCCATCGTTTCTCTAGGGTCTTCCCTTTTATAAAAGATTTTTTTTAGATCTAGCACTGCTAAACTCGGACTTTGCTCGGTTAAACTAGCGTCCATTTTAGGATACGTCACATACATTTTTTCACCGAACGACGCAAGCAATGATAAAAATTTATATCTTTCACGTTTATTTATTGTTTTTATAGTTGGTTCAATCTTCTTGCCTATTCCAGAAGATAATTCGCCTATTTCGCTATCCACAATAATACCACAATCTTCCACAAGTTTTGGCATTGCACCATCCGTCGCCCCAATTACAAACAAATTTTTTGGAGAAACAAACTTACTGGTACTTGCATCACCCACAAAAACACTATCCACAAATACTGGAATTAAGGATATTGTTTCGCTATCTATTCCACTTGCAAGTATTCCATAAAATTCATCAATAGAAAGTGAAAGATTTCCCATTATTCTATCAATTTCTGAAACAATATTAGTGTATTTTTCCAATACTTGTTTAGATAATTCAGCCTCTAGACTGTTATTTTGTTCTTGCAACTCTACAATAAATTTATCCAATTTTGTTGGAATATCAAAGCAATCAAAAATATAGTAAATTGCACCACAAAATTCATGAACAGTTTTACAGTTCATTAATTTATCAGATACTTTAATCAGTTTTAACATTAAACTACTTCTGACCTTTTCGGCAATCATTTTGTCGGTTATAGGTCTTTCTCCGGTCGGATCTTCACCATATTCAAAAGGCTTTTTAAATTTATCGTAGTTTATACCATACTTAATGCAATAATTTTCAAAGATATTTAATTCGTCTATATTCTCGCCCGAAAAATAATTTTTAGATAAAGCAATACAATCACTGGTTAAAAAATGTCTTCTTAGCAAATGAAAAATTTGACTAATAAACTGAACCAATGTATGAGAAGACAACTTTTCAGGTTTTTCAATATACACCGGGATATTATACTGCTCAAAAACAGTTTTAATAACTTTGCCATAAGTTTCTACATCTGAGCACGCAACAAAATAATCTCTATATCTTTGCTTCTTTTTTATTACATTTTTTCGAATAACTTCAGCAACAAAACTCACTTCTTCGGTTATATTTTTACATTCAATTATGTTAATCTCATTCCCTATCTGCATTTTAGTATATGGATACGCAAATAAGTTACGTCTAATATGGCTATTGATATTAGTTGAATTATCTTTTATTTCAACTTCAGTATAATCAATTTTTAACTCTTTACAAAACGACCTAACACTATTTAACATTTCGGGCTCTATAATATAACTATTATTTAACCCAACGTTCGAAACCGCACCAAAAGTACATTCTTTTGCCGTTTTGGATATTGCTTTTAATACTTCTAGCCCCGAACTTGTAATATTGTCAAAACCTAAAATATAGCAAGCACTTGTTTTAATTAAATCGCTTTTTTTTACTAATGTTGCAAGCAACAAAAATCTATCCGACGCATCAATTAAACCATTTTCTTGAATATATTTTTGGTACTCTGAGTAAAGCAAAAGTATATCTTGCATCTTAACCTTGAGTGATTGGTTAACCTTATTATTTGCTTTTTTCAAGAAGTCTTCGGGTGTAACACCGCTATTTTTTAAATTGGAGATTGTATCAAAAACTTTTTCCGCAAAACCCGTTGTCTTTGCCGTTTTATTGAAACACACTAGTTTGGTTTGGTTTTCAATAATAATCTTTTTAATAATCATAACGCCAGATTCTTTTGGCAAATAATTATCATTGGACTTCACAAACCTTTTTAACAATCTTGAAAGTGTTAAAACTTGCACATTTGTTATCGCTTTTTTAGTGGAACCATTTAATACCGCTTGTTCAACGGTTAGCGACAATTTTTCTGGCACAAGCAAAATAAAGTTTCTATCATTATCTAACGATTTTTTAGAAACTTCATCTACTATACTCTTTAAAATTACATCATGTGTTTCAGCAGTAATTATCTTCATTTTCAATATGTCCTATATTAATTTTAGCATAAAAAGTATACAGACACAAGGAAAATTAACAATTACCTTTGTCGCTAAATACTTTTTCAATTATCGCTTTTTCTTTTGGCAAGTTATCTATTAGTGCCTTACAGTATCTAAATTGCACCCTAGCCCTAATTAGGTTTAAATTAGGTCTTAGCAAATCAACCTTAAAGAATACATCTCCATTAATGTAATCTTCTAAAAATCTACAACCGAGTTCAAATGCAATCGCAATAGGACTAGTGCTTAATAATTGACGTTCGAGTTCATCAATCTCATAATTCAATCCCTTAAAAAAACCACTAGTAAATGCTTTATATGAAGCGAAGTTTACACCAACTTTATCCAAATTTTCTTCATCTTCGGTCGCTAGGTTTGCAATATATCTAATTCCATCTGCAAAATCATTAATCACAAGCCCTGGCATACAAGTATCCAAATCTACAACGCACAAATATTTATTGTTTTCGTCTAATAAACAATTATTTAATTTTGTATCGTTATGAACTACTTGCGTCTTTAGTTTTCTAGAGTCTCTAAGTTTAGAAATTTGAAATATATCTATCCCCTTTTGTTTGGCGTACCTTATAATATTCTCAGCTTCCAAAATTTCATTTTGAATCTCTGAAACTCTACCGCACCTATCACTTTTTACTGCATTCTTAAAATGCTCGTATTTATATAGAGTATCGTGAAAATGCTCATCGGATACTACTACTTTACCTTCTTTTATCCCACGAACTAGCCTATCAAATCTACCAAACCCATACGCTACTTGAAAAATAATATCTTCATCCCGAGAAAAATCATAAGAAACCGAATTTTTAATGAATGGATATACCCTATATACAAACCCCTCGGCGTCTTTAATGGAATTTTGCCCGTTTTTAGTTTTTCTTAAAAATAAACAATTCTCATTTATACTTTTTAGATAATTTCCAACCGCTTCAATATTTTGTAAAACCTTATCAATATTTGGAAGTGCGACCGAATTTAATTTTTGTAACAAAAAACTGCCCTGACCTTTAGTTTCCACCTTGTATGTTCTATTAATTAACCCCGCACCAAATGGAACAATTTGGGTTACATTAGTTATTTCAAACTCATTTAATATTTGTTCTAAATTTTCCATAGTTCTCCAATAAAAAAATAAGGTAATAAACTTTACCTTATTTTACCAAAAAACTAATTAAATTAACAACTAATTTTCTTTAACTTGTACTTTTAATTTGCAACTAACTTCTGGAAATAGCTTTACTAAAACTTCGAAGTTTCCTAAGCTTTTTATTGGTGCAGATACTACAATTTTCTTTTTATCTATGGTATAACCCATTTTTTGCAATTCGTCACTAATTTCTTTATTGGTTACCGCACCAAAAAGTTGACCATTCTTACCAGTTGCCATACCAATAACAACTACTACATCTTTTAATTTTTCAGCAACTTTTTTACATTCCGCCTTTTCTAATTCATAAGCTCTAGCTTCAGATTGCTTTGCTTGTGTATTTTCATTTATATTTGTAGCATTTGCTTCTACTGCCAAACCTTGCTTTATTAAGAAGTTCCTTGCGTATCCGTCGGCAACATTTACTACATCGCCTGCTTTACCAACATTTTTTACTTGCTTTTTTAAAATAACTTTCATAAGAATTTCTCCTTTGAATTAATTTTAGCAACAAAATAACCTTTTGTCAACAAAACATAGGTAATAAATTTATTGCTTTTGACAATAATAAAATAAAAGGAGGTTTTTATGATAGATTTAAAATGTAAGTGTGGAAAGTGTGAGTTTAATGAAAACTGCAACTGCCGTGCAAACACAATAAAAATTACTGGTACATCCAGATGTGCAACCTACACCCCATCTGACGACCGCTCTAGAGCCGAATTTAGCGATGAAATATCTCAACCACTAGTTCGTCCAAGTGTAGAAGTTTTGTGCGAAGCAAAATGTTTATTTAATAAAAGCGGTAAGTGTTTGGCAAATGGAATATCCATTTTAAGAGAAGACAATTCCGCCGAATGTGGCACCTACCTACCAAAGTAAATGAAAAGAAATATACCCAAATATGTTGGGTATATTTTTATATTGTTATAAAAAATTATATTTCTCGTACTAAAATATTATAGTTAACTATAATATCACCATCTTTAAACTTATTTAAGGTTTTTACAGAATTTTCCTTCCCTACTTTACTAAAGAACTCTTGAGAAGATAACGCAATAAACTCATCTCTTTTTACTGGTTTTGCATATTCTTTCCAAATTGTAAAGCCTTTATTTAAACAAGATTTGTTACTTGCAATATTGTCTTTATGAATTTTCGCAAAAACAAATTTAAAACCTTTATCTTTGATTTTTGCTAATAAGTAATCTATTAACTTTTGTTGAATTTTATTGCCCCTATACTCAGAATGTACCATCGAAAAACCTATCTCTACGAGTTTTTCGGTGTCATAACCTGTAGGAAATTCAATTTTACCTATAAGTTTACCGCATTTGTAATCTAGAGAAGCAACACCCACTAATTTATAACCAGCAAAAGCCCCTACAATATAGAATCTTGGATTTGCAATAATTTGTCTAACCGACTCTTCGTCATATGGCATAGGTGAAAACCATTCCAAATTCTCAAGATGTGCATACATATCAATTATTAAATCAGAAAATTGTTTTGAATCTTGTTCACTTAATCCCCTAATATTAACTTCAACCATTCTAAACCCCCTATAAATTCATTAAACTTTCATGCTTTATCAATGCTTGTAATTATACAAAATTTAAACAAATATTTTTCATTCAACATAAAAATAAAAGGTATAGAAAATTCTACACCTTTTACTTTACTAATTACTTAAGCTTTGCAACAGCGCCAGCTTCCTTGAACTTAGCAACCATTTCTTCAGCAGCTTCCTTAGCAACGTTTTCCTTAACAACCTTTGGAGCTCCGTCAACAAGTGCCTTAGCTTCACTTAGTCCAAGACCAGTGATTTCTCTAACAACCTTGATAACTGCAATCTTGTTTGCACCAACTTCTGCAAGTTCAACATTGAATTCACTCTTTTCTTCTTCTGCAGCAGCAGCGCCACCAGCAGCAGGAGCAGCAACTGCCATAGCAGCAGCGCTAACACCAAATTCTTCCTCTAATGATTTAACTAAGTCGTTTAGTTCAACAACTGTAAGTTCTTTGATTTCGTCTAATATCTTCTTAATATCAGCCATTTTAAATTCTCCTTTTTTTAATTTTAATTTAATTTACTTGCTAATAAATTAGTTAGCCTTCTTAGCGGCTTGATCCAAAACAACTGCAAGTGAGCGGATTGGATTTTGTAACATACCAAGCAATTGAGCAATAAGCACTTCTTTTGAAGGGATAGAAGCAATCTTTTTAACTTCGTCATATTCCATTGCTGTACCTTCGATGTATCCGCACTTAGCCTTCATAACTTTGTACTCTTTTTCTCCGTCAAAAACGATTTTTGCAGGAGAAACAACTTCTGTTGCACTTGTAGCAAGTGCAGTTGGTCCATCAAAATGCTTTTCGTCTAACTTGATTCCAAGTTCATCTAAAGCAATCTTAATAAGACGGTTTTTGTAAACTCTGTATTCGCAACCATTTTCTCTAAACTTGTTTCTTAGAGCGGTATCCTGTTCTACAGTAAGACCTTTGTAGTCTACTAATACAACAGACTTAGCGTTTTGAATACGTTCCTTAATTTCAGCAACAATGCCGTTTTTTAACTCTCTGTTTGTTGACATAATTACCTCCTTGAAATTTTGCGAAACAAATAAAAATTCTAGATTTGCGTCAAGGAACACAATTCTAGAATATTAACCAATCTATACTCTATTAATTTAGTTCCTAAGCAAGATTTATGATAATAATTTACCACTTGCCGTCTTCGGTACTAGAAAATTATCTATTTACGTGCAATAATATAGCATACAACCAACCATTTGTCAAGTGTTTTTTTTCTTTTATTAAGCAATAATACAAATAATATGATTATTCGTTGATTTTATTTTACTATATAACTAATAAGTTGTAAACAGAAATTTATGTACACAAAATCCGCACTTGAAACGTGAAGTTTTGTTTTATAGTATAAAAAAATAGAACGGATTAATCGTTCTATTTTTATTTGGCATTAGCCAATTCTGTAGTTAACCTTGATTCCAGGTCCCATGCAACTTGCAACGGTAACACTCTTTAAGTATTGACCCTTTGCAGCTTGTGGCTTAGCCTTGATGACTGCGTCCATAAGTGTATTTAGGTTTTCTACTAATTTTTCTTTACCAAAGCTCTTTTTACCAATAATAACATGGATAATGTTATTTTTGTCTAGTCTATATTCAACCTTACCAGCTTTAACATCGTTAACAGCCTTAGTAACATCGGTTGTAACTGTACCAGACTTTGGGTTTGGCATTAAGCCCTTAGGTCCAAGAATTCTAGCTATTCTACCTACAAGACCCATCATATCTGGGGTTGTGATACAAGCATCGAAATCCATCCAGTTTTCATTTTGAATCTTAGCTATCATTTCTTCTGCGCCAACATAGTCTGCTCCAGCCTTTTTAGCTTCGTCAGCCTTGTCGGCCTTAGCGATAACTAAAACCTTTAATTCTTTACCAGTTCCGTGAGGAAGAACAACTGTTCCTCTTACTTGTTGATCAGCGTTTCTACCATCAACACCTAACTTAACATGAAGTTCGATAGTTTCATCAAACTTAGCCGTTGCAGTGTTTATAGCTAGTTCTACAGCGTCTTCTACATTGTATAGTTTAGACTTTTCAACCAACTTTCTTGCAGCTTCGGTTCTCTTTCCGTGTGTCATAATATGCGATTCCTCCTATACTTATTCTTCCACGGTAATGCCCATGCTACGAGCAGTTCCCTTAACCATACTCATTGCAGATTCAACGCTAGCAGCGTTAAGATCCTTCATCTTGGTCTTAGCGATTTCTTCAACCTGAGCAAGAGTTAGCTTTCCGACTTTTTCACGATTTGGTTTGCCACTACCACTTTCAATACCTAATGCTTTCTTAATTAGGACTGCAACTGGTGGGGTCTTTAAAATGAATGTAAATGAACGATCTGCATAGATTGTCATTACTACTGGGATAATTAATCCAGCTTGTTGTGCAGTTTTATCGTTAAATTCCTTAACGAATCCTGGAATGTTAATTCCATGAGGTCCAAGTGAACTACCAACTGGAGGACCTGCTGTTGCCTTACCTGCAGGTAATTGCAACTTAACTACGGCTTGTACTTTCTTTTGTGGTGCTGCCATAATATTCTCCTTTGTTCAAAAATTGAACACTTTGTGGTTTTTTCGAGACATGACAAAATTTATCTCTCCCACTATATTTTAACTATTTGACCTAGCCAAATAGGTAAAACCTAATTAAATAACTTCGATTTGTGCAAAATCTAGTTCTACTGGTGTAAGTCTGCCGAACATAGAAACGGTAACCTTACACTTTTGGTTTGCAGAGTCAACTTCAGTAACTTCGCCTGCAAAACCTTCTAATGGACCCATTACAACCTTGACTTTATCGCCAACATTAACACTAAGATCCACATTAACCTTTTCAAGACGCATTCTTCTAATTTCGTCTTGAGTTAAAGGCAATGGTCTGCCCGCAGGACCACAGAAACCTGTTACCCCACGAGTATTAACTATTGTATGCCACAATGAGTCCCTATATCTCATCTTTATAAGAACATAGGTAGGAAACATTTTGCGTTGAACAACTTTACGTTTTCCATTCTTTTCTTCAATAACGTCTTCCATAGGTATTTGAACTTCTAGAATATCGTCTTGAAGATTGTTTGTTTCAACAACCTTGTATAGGTTATCTTGAACCATATTTTCGTAACCAGAGAAAGTATGAAGAACATACCACTTTGGTTCTTCTAAATCTTTATTTTCTTCCATAATCTATCTCCCTATTCTATAATGATGAAAGTAGTTTAATAATGTAACTTATTAAAAGGTCAAACCCAAATACAACTACACCAAAAACTAAAACAACGCTTAAAACCATACCGGTTTGTTTCATTGTTTTACCAAATGAAGGCCAAGTAACCTTTTTTAGTTCGGCAAATGTTTCTTTAATACGGCTACGCTTAACTTCGCCAGATTGTGATTTTTTTGCATTTGCTTTTTTGTTTTCTTTTGGTTCTTTTTGCTTCTTTACTTTATTATCTTTCATCTTAGGTTCGGTTGCTGGCTCTTCAACAACAGTTTCTACTACATCCTTCCCGATAGACTCAGTTTCTTCTGCAATAATGGTTTTCTGGTTCTTCTTTGACACCTAAAATACCCCCTAAAATAAATAATTACTTAGTTTCTTTGTGTGTAGTATGCTTTTTGCAACGTGGGCAATACTTTTTCATTTCGATACGATCTGGGTCGTTCTTTTTATTTTTGTAATTGTCGTAATTTCTTTCTTTGCATTCTGTGCATTCTAATGTAATCTTTGTTCTCATAAAAATTTTCTCCCAAAAAATTAACACTTCCTACTCGGTAAGTGTTGTGCATACAATTTAACATAATTTTAAGACTTTGTCAATACTTTTTATTACAATCATCCAATCTTTTTGAAAAATTTTTCACAAAATTTATGCATTTTGTACAATGCAGATTATTAATTGCGTAATATTTTTGCGAAATTAATACTTAAACACTTCTAATCAAATTATTGACAAAACTCACTAAATTGTTTCACTCCAACTTAATTTTAATGAAAAATTTAACTTCATCAATAATTATTTGTTAAAAACTAAAAATTTTGTTACAATAAAGTAAAAAAGCAAAGGAATCAAATTTTTATGAAAAGATATATACTAAGCATAGATGAAGGAACCACAAGTGAAAGAGTTATTCTATATGATTGCACAAAACGAAAGATTGTAGACAACCATCACCTACCTATTTCGACCACCTACCCCAAAAGTGGTTGGGTTGAACAAGATGCAACTCAAATATGGGAAAGTGTAAAAACAAGTTTAATGTTTTTGGTTAAAAAACATAAGCTGACCGATAAAAATACCTATGGAATTTGTATTACTAACCAGCGTGAAGCCGTTTGTAGTTGGGACTCTTTGGGTACCCCACTTGCTCCAATAATTAGTTGGCAATGCAAAAGAACCAGCGATATTTGTGAAAGAATGAGCGATGATAAAAAACGTTTCTTAAAACAAAAAACTGGCTTAATTTTAGATAGTTATTTTTCGGCAAGCAAGATACAATGGTTATTAGACAACGATAAAAGCATACAAGAAGCAAAGGAAAACCAAGAATTACACTTTGGCACAATAGATAGTTATCTAATTTACAAACTAACCGGCGGTAAAATGTTTGCAACCGACACAACAAACGCTTGTAGAACGATGCTTGTAGATATAGTTCACCCATTTGAATATGACCCCGAATTACTTGCATTTTGGAAATTAAAAAACGTTAAATTGCCAAAAATCTTAAATAGCATTGATAACTTTGGAACCGAAATTGAAACAGGCTACAACCTACCTATCCTTGCTGTAATTGGCGACCAACAATCTAGCCTTGTAGGTCAAGGTTGTACAAATAAAATGGTTGCAAAAATGACTTTTGGAACGGGCGGATTTTTGCTTGTAAATACTGGAAAAACCATAGTCACCGAAAACGAAAATTCATTAAACACGATTGCTTATTCTATGAAAAATAAAACTACTTACGCCGTAGAAGGAAGCATTTTTAACTGCGGAAGTGCAGTAAATTACATAAAAAATGTATTAAATTTGTTTGAAGACTACGCAAAATTGGATAAAATATGCAACAAATCTAAAACCAACGGACTTGTTATGATTCCGACATTTACCGGCGTCGGTGCCCCATTTTGGAATGGAGATTTAAGAGCGAGTATTATTAACTTAAACTTTGACTCTTCCCGTTCAGATATAACCAAAGCAACTATCGAAAGTTTCGCTTTTATGCTAGAAGAAATACTTTCCGACCTTCGTTCAAAAGGCATAAAAATTAAGGAATTACACGTCGACGGCGGAGTTAGTAAAACTGACTATTTATTAAAACTAATTGCTTCTACATCAAATCTAACCGTTTTAAGAACAAAAGAAAGCGAAAGCACCGCAATTGGAGCAATAAACCTAGGACTACTTGCAAGCGGAGTAGTAGATAGCTTAGACACTTTAAGTGATGATACTCAAATTTCTAAGGTATTTACTCCAGATAAAGAACTATCCATATACGCAAAACAATCATTTGCAAAATGGCACAGTGAATTTATTAACCAATTAAACAAATTTAAAGGTAGCAACTAAGGGCTAAGGCAATTGAAACTAGTGATAAAAAAAGGATGTCAATTTGACATCCCTTTTTTATAAGCTAAAGATAATAATCATAGTCATCTTCTTGTTCTTCTAATTTTTTCATCTTTTCTATGCATTTTTTTGTAACTTCTTCTTGAGTTTTTGAATGGAAATAAAGAGGTGAGCCATATTGTGGACAAGAAGACACAACGGTATCTGATAAAAATGTAACTTCTTCCCAAGTAGATTCGTCTTTTAAATTTTTAACCATTATTTTTTGATCTTTACATTTTGGATGTTTTTTTATAAATTCACCTAAAAAATCATATAATTCTTGAATTGTCATAATATCTCCTTTTACTAAACTAATTCATTATAACATAAATAAATTCATATTTCAATACTTTTCAAAAATTCTATTAATGGCAGTTAGACGTGTGCTTGTCTTGATACAAGTGTTCTCGCTTTGCTCGAACAGACAAGCACACGAACAAAACTAAATTAAAGCAGACAAAAAGCGAAAGTGTTGGTGAACGTAACATACTTTCGCTTTTTGCTGTATAATATTGGCTAATTTATTCCATGGTGTACTTGACAAGAGCCTCTGAAATGAGTTTTTCTTTTGCTGTTTAAGACAGAGAAACGATATTTGTGCTTACGGCTTTGCCTTTTTCGTTTCTCTGCCTTTTGATATTGTGTTTTCATTTCTTCTCTTGTCAAGTACCTTTCACGCATAAAGTAGCCAATAAAAAAGAGAACTAGATTTTTTCTAATTCTCTAATTATTACACTAGTTTCAAAAGTTAGCGCCCAAACTACCTTTATTTTTTTATAAATGCAAAAAATCATAGAATTCCACATATTATGTCACACATAGTATATTATTTTCTTTGGTTTTGCGGTATTACTTTAGACATAGCACCACCCTACCATTCGTTTATTTTACTAATTTAAAATTCTATCTGAAAATATCAGATAGAATTTTTTGAGGGGCTTTGCAACAAATTTTAGTATCCTCATCAAATAATAAATAGTTTTTGAATTTATACTTTCATTAAATCTTTGCAGACATTTTTCTATAAATTATTACCCTTTCAATCGGTTTGCCGTCTACAATTTCTGGATTTTGTGACAACACGCAATCTGGTGTAACGCAAAGTCTTTTTGCAATATCAAACACCTTTTCTTCTGGCTCTGGTTTATACACAACTATACTATATTCACTTGGCTCATTGATACCTACTTCTTCTACGCTATTTATAAAATATTCAGTCTTACAAGTTTTAGAATTTAAAAGCGTGTCTAGATTATAGTTTAATACAATTTCCTTACCCGCCTTATTTTTGTAAGACATACATTTTGCATTAAGTATATAGTCAAATTCCAAATTTTCATTAGCCGAAACATTTAAAGCGGTTTTAAACTCAGATTCAATCACCGAGTTAAAAATATCATCATTATCGTAATTTTTGCATACTAAATTTTGTGAGATAGTCCCGCTTATTACAATATTTCCGTCAATTATAGTTGCACTTTCCACTTTAATAAAATTATTACCCACGAAAAGCACTTCATCTACTCGTTTTGTATTAGCCATATCTTTAACAATACTCAATTGGTCGGAATAAATTGTAGATTTTTCATAATCGGAGCAAACGAAAGTTTCAGTGCCAATATTCAATTTCTTTTCGCATGAATAAGCATCCTTAATTACAGTAAATTTTTGAGTTTCGTATCCCCATATAGATATTGCAATTGTCGTATCAATTTTTACAACTAGTTTTACGTCTGAATCTTCGGTCGATTCATAATTTTCGTTATTAATAAAGCATTTTACAGCACAAGGAGTATCCGCCGTACAGTTAAGAAGAGAGATTTCTTCTGTTACGTCGCTACGCTTTTGAGTTTTCTTGATTACTCCACCCGCATTGTATACAACTTCTCGTACAATTTCCGCATCAAGGGTTACATAATTACCATTAGGAATTACTTTATTTACCAATAAATTTGAGTATACCGCAATAATTTCGGCACCTTGCTCAAGTTCCATGGTTTCAGATTGTTCTATTTGAGAATTATTAAAACACAAAAGATTATCGGTTACAATTTCTTCTGTTAATTCAGAAATTTCCCCAGAATTTGGTTCTATGTAGTTCAAATTCTCTTGGCAAACACCATAGATCTCTAATTCTAAGTAAATTGTAGCATTAACAAAAACCGAAGTTTCCTTACGGGTTTTTATATTTTTAACTTTTGGTACTACAACTACAGCATCCGCATCAACAAGTTGCACCTTTTCGTTAAAATCTACCATATTTCTGCTACTATGAACAACCTTTTCTGTGTCTACATAAATGCTGGTTAGAGTCACTTTACCAACAATATCTAACGCTTCGTTAACCTTTTCCGATTGAACTATCCCGCAAATTGCAACATTATCCAATACCTTATCTATTTGAATTCCATCTACTGCACTATAATTGCAATCAACTTTTGTTTCGACTACTTTTAGCAATCCACTACTTGAAACCTTCTTTGAAGTTGTAGTTACCATAATGTCCTCCTTCATCCAAAAACTATTAGGTTACTACATTGTATAAAAAAGTTTCGAGATTTATGACTAAAATTTTACTTGACTTTGATTTTTACATCTCCACAAAGTACATCGCTATAACTAAAACTTTGGTTACTTTGATTTTCTGGACTTTTAATACTAACCGTAAAAACGCTAGGATACACCTTTTCTATAACTCCCACATACTTTTCTATGCGTTTTCTTCCCCTATTTACCTCCATATTTATGTCCTTACCTTGCATATTTTTAATTTTTTCAATGATTTCATTTATTGATAAATTTACCTTTCTCATAATTATTCTCCTTTTTAGAATAATTACCAAGAAATAAGCAATTTAAACGTCTATCTTAAATTATTATTCATTAATTGGTTTTAATTTGTGATAACTACTAGTTCTAAGTTTTTTGGTTTTTACTAATTCCCCATCTTTGTAATACTCTAATTTTGAAATATATTTTGATGAAATTGTTGGCTGTTTCTCGCTATCAAAATCTACTTTCTCGCTTATGCGTTGTATCAAATAATCATTTTTTAACCCATAAATTCTAACACCGCATTCTAAATTATTGCAAAATGTGCTTATTACAATACTATCTCCCGTTGTATTTTTAAAAACTAAATCGCTTAACCCATTTGATACCATTGCATCAAAGCCACCCCAAACATACCCAACCTTTAAACTATGCGGATTGGCACTCAAAACTTCTACATCTGCAAGCAATAAGGCATTATACAATGTAGTTGCCGCTTGACAAACTCCACCGCCAAAATCATCTTCGTATTTTCCATTGACAATAATCTTTGCTAAACTATATCCCTTTTCTTTTGTGGTATCACCAATAATTTTATTAAAAGAAACCGTTTCATTTGGTGCTACAATCATACCATCAAATTGTTTTAATGCCACACCTATATTATTTATTCGCCCTTGTTGATTACTTCCAGTTATTGGAGTTTCAAAAGCCGAACGCAAATTGCTAATTTTTTCGTTATCTTCCCTTTTTATAGTTGCTCTTTCGGGCTTTAACTTAGGAATTATATCATTTTTGCCATCCACAACACCTTCTATTAGTGCCGTAAACAAACTTTCTTCCATTAAACTTTGTCCATCTATTTCCTTTGTTATTTCGAGCATTCCATTTATGGTTTTAAACCCCGAATTTATTGGTTCAATATCCGTTTTTTCCTTTAATAACGCCAATTTTGAATTGAAATTATCAAAGCAATACATACAAATTGTCTTTTCATCAAATCCCATAAATTTAAGTTTTTGAATTAAAGTTTTATCAATCTTTTGTCCACTCTTTCTTAAGTTAAACCCTACAACACTATTATTTGTATGAACATCAATATTTTTTATTTCGTCAGCATAAACCCTACCGCTTTGATTTCCACAAAATGGTATAAAAACTGAACCTAAAAAAATTCCTAAAATTAAAAATAATGATATGACAAACTTTTTCATACCATTATTTTTTTACCAATTTCAATTTTTATGTAATTATTAAACTAATTACTAACTTCTTCTAACTTTTTCAATTTTTCTTTTAGAGTTTTATCTAATCGTTCTATACTGTGTGAATTTATTTTTGCTAAGCATTCATTTCTTCTTGCACTACTTAACTTTTCTACATTTTCAAAATTACTTATAAGTAAATTCAGCGTATTATCATCAATTTTAAAATTTAACCTTAGCGACAACTCTATCCCACGCAAAATGCGTTCGGGGTCGAAACACAACGAACTCCTACCATCAACCGTTATATCCCTTAAAATTCCTTGTATTATGTCTGACATACCACCTACAAAATCATAAATTTCAAGGGTTAGTGGGTCAAGATACAATGCATTAATCGTGAAATCTCTACGCTTATAATCTTCTTCTATTCTGTCTGTAAAACTAATTTTTTCTGGGGCGTGCGAAAATTTATCCTTGTAATGTTCTACTCTCATTCTAGCATACTCTAAACTAAAACCGCTTGGGAAGATTATTTTTGCAACTTGCAACTTTTTATTCTTTATTTCTAAGATGCAGTTAAATAAATCACAAAACTCCTGCACTTCTTCTATTGAAACACTTCCAGTGCTATCAATATCCAAACTTTTTATGCCAATAATACTATCCCTTACAAAGCCACCTACTAAAAACAAAATTTTACCTTTACTTTCGGCAAATTTTGCAAAATTTATAATATCATCATTTAGTTTAAACTTTACCAAATTTTAACCACCCTTTTACTGTCTTCCAAAACCGCTACCATACTAGAAATCTCTACGCCAAACGCAACTAAACACTTAGAACCATACATCAATAGTGGCATACTATTTCTCTTTCTGCTATCAATTTTTTTATCAACTAAAAATTGCTTTAATTTTCGAGTTCTGCCGTCAAACTTTTGAATTACATCCCCTTCTTCCATCATACGCCAAAACGCACCCGACGGCACTCTATCTGGGTCTATATAAAGACCTTCGCCAAATTTAATCTCTTCCCTTTTAATTTCTTTTATATGAATTACATAATCATTAAATTTGGTCTCGCCAAGTTTAAACTCTGCTTTAAAATCTATATTTTTTATTGACTCTTCAAAAATAATTGAAATACCCGTATATTTTCTTATTGCAACAACGCCATTTGGAAGATTTACGCTCTTACCTACTTGTTTTTCAAATAGTTCGGCAATCATTTTTATATGTTTTTCTTCAATATCTACGCTTGCACCCATAATTTTTAGCGCTTTAATAATAACCCTATTTTTTAAAACACTTTCTATGGTTGCAACCGTTTCTAAAATTTCAACTCCGCCCGGCACTTGCTTTATCCATGTTTTTTTGATTAAACTATCCAAAAAATCGTTCTCTTCTTGCACTTTTTTAGATAACTTATATAAGTTTTCACACAACTTTGGATAGACCTTTTGCATTTCAAAAACCACATTTTGACGCATAAAGTTTCGGGTATAATCGACGCAATTATTAGTGCTATCTGTAACGTATTTTAAATTATTTTTTGTAATGTAGTTCATTATTTCGTCTTTTGTAACATTAAGCATCGGTCTTATGTAATATCCCGATTTTTCGGTCATTCCTACAAGTCCATTTAAGCCAGAACCACGTCCAATATGCATTAATATTGTTTCGGCTTGGTCAGATAAATGATGTGCAAGAGCAATACTTGTAAGACCTAACTCTTCTTTTATCTTTTTAAAACAATCATATCTTAAAACTCTTGCCCCTTCTTCTAGGGTTAATTTATTTTGTTTTGAATATTTAATTGCGTCAACATTTTTTACTACTAAATCAATTCCAATATTTTTGCAAAAATTCTCAGCAAATTGCTGGTCACGTAAGGCTTCCGCACCTCTAATTCCGTGATTAATATGAATTGCGGTTATTCTAAAATTTAATACTCTTGACAATTTTGCAAGCACACTAAGTAATGCAACCGAATCACTGCCACCACTAAACCCAACACCAACGCGGTCACCGCTTTTTATTAATTTATACTTTTTAATATTTTCTAAAACTTCATTTTCCATAATCGTATTTTAATTCATTTTATGTCATTTTGCAAGAAAAATATAATTTAATCAAAAAACTTTGAACACTTCTATAGTTAGGTCATCCAATATTTTGTTGTCTGTACGTCTTATTGCCTCGTTTAAGATACTTTTTGCAAAAATATCAACGTTTGTTACACTTAAATTATTAATAAAACCCGCAAAATTATTAATATTGCCAAAAGCGTCAAATACACCATCCGAAGTCATTACAACTATATCTCCATCCACTAATCTTTCACACTCTTCGGTTGCGTTTATAAATTCACACGCACCTACGGGCAATGCATTTGAGCAAATTGCCTTTGTGGTATTTCCACGCTTAATAATAGTTGGCGTAGTACCAAGTTTTATAAAGTTCGCAAGCCCCGTATACGGGTTAAATAAACATATATCGGTGGCACTAAAATTTTCAGATGAATTAAATGACATTATTTGATTTACGCTTTTTATAATAGTTTGACTATCTATTCCCGCTTTAAAAAATTGTTCAATCAATTCAATAGTTCGCTTACTGGTTTTGTGAGCATTATCCCCATGACCCTTGCCGTCTGCAATAGATAACAAAAAATTTCCGCCATAAACTTTATTACAACTATGGCTATCTCCATTTTTTGTTGCACCGCCCGCCCCAACAGTTTCTACAGCATACAAAAATGAATATCTTGGAGCATTTTTTAATTCTACAACCTGCCAACCGCTACTATCAGCAAACTTATTACTACTAATTGCAATATTGTTTTTAAAATATTTTCCAGTAACTTTTAAAAACTTTTCTTTTTCAATTCCCAGTTTGACCATAAGCAACGCTTTTTTAAAGTCATTGTTTTGGTCTAATATTATTCTGCAATCTTTGCAGTCTATAAACTCATACCTTAAGTAATTCATAAAGTCTAACTCTACTTCTCTTTCGGCTCGCCTTTCGTTTTCTACATCCCCGCTAAAGCACTCCAGCATATTTGCAACACTCTTAAATTGATTACCAATCGTAACTTTATTTAAGTTTTGTTCAATCATTGTCGATTTTGTTTCTTTAAACTTTTTAACTTGTGCATTTATTTGGTTTACAACACTAGCCCTTGAAATACACGAGTTAAACGAAGTTGGTAAATTTATGTGATTAATTCCGTTTTTTAAAACTGCAATATTCATTAATTCTGTTAAGTCTTTTTTTATACCCTTTGAACCATAACATACCTTGTAATTTACGCACGTACCGCAGATATTTTGGCATACTTCGTCTGACATAGCACTGATACTATTTTCCAGTTTTTCGGTTGGAATTACCATATCTTTGTACACTTTATTTATTGAATAAAATAGTTTGGATAGCGTAGACAATCGCCCCATCAACTCTACTCTTTCCATATGCGTAAGTTCGACGTCATCAAATTCTGTATAACTAAAATACCCTTCTATTTTGCGTTTTACTCGCTTTGGATAGATTAAATAAATACCTACTCCAAGCACCACACTTATTAAACTAAATATAGTGTATTTACCGCACACTTGCATCACGCCACTAACCAAAAAGTCAATAAGTATAAGTAACATTGCACGGGTAATATTATTGCACTTCCTAGCCCCCGTTAAGCCAACACCCCATAATAGGTAATTTAATAAAAAACCCGCAGATTCTTTTAATGCTAATTTGCTACATCCCGCCGACAACACAACAATAAAACTAAAAACAGATCCATCTAATTTTGTTAAAAACATTAAACTATTTGAAATTAAAAGCCTGTCAAGCCCAAATGAGAATAAATCTAATTTGTTTAGCCCCATTAATAACGCAAGACAAATTACAAACATCGCAAATTTTTCATCTAAAACAAAGGTAGTTTTCATTCCCCTGCATTTTATTGCTAAAATTAATCTATAGTATAAATAAAAACAAAAGACCGAAAGAAGTGTGTTTATTCCATAATAAATTATCTCCGCCTTACTATCTGCATAAATAAATATCGTTGGAACACTGAAAAGTAAAACCCCTAAAATATATACAAAAATTAAAAATTTTGGTTTAATGATACGCCTTAGTACCTTAATTAAAAGGCATAAACTTATTGCAAAACATCCTAGAACTATAGACCAAATACTAAAGTTTGCGACTATCAACCCAATTCCCGCACTAAAAATATAAACGAGTTTTAAGTTACTAACAAAACATAATGCAAAAAGCAAAGAGTACGCAAACGGACTTACTTCACCCCAAAAACAAGAATAACTTAATACAAAGAAAAATAATACAATTCCTAATAACTTAAAAAAATACAACAACTTTTTCATAAACTTAATATACAACATGTTAGTTTATTTTGAAGAATTCTTTTTTTTACAAAATTGGCGGATTTTGTAAACTCATAAATTATATGCTACCTGCATACATTTAACAAAAAGGAGGACATTATGACAAACAATCAAACAAAAACCTTGCCAGCCGACCATAAATTAGAATTGAACTCACGGAAAGATCTAAAAATGACGGGAATTTTAGAAGTGGTTTCCGCTACTGCAACCGAAATTTATGCCAAAACCGAATGTGGTCCAATAATTGTAACGGGCAATAATTTAAAAGTAAAAAGCCTATTAATAAACGAAAGAATACTTGAAGTAGATGGCGAAATTACAAAAATAGAATACACAAAAGGCAAAAAGAATTTTTTGCAAAAATTATTCAAGTAGGTAAAGTATGTCCACCCTATTAGTTATATGTTTTTACGGAATAATAGCGGGCTGTGTGTATAGTGTTTTGCATTTTTTTGTAAGCATTACAAACAAGAAAAAATTTATGTATATTATTTGCGACACAATTAGCAGTATTGGTGCCGGATTAATTTTCATTTACTGCATAATAAATGAAACTTCTGGTATTATTAGATTATATACTATTTGTGCCTTTTTATTTGGTATATTAATAGTAAATATTTCTGTTGGAAATTTACTTGATTTTTGGGCAACAAGTATATATAATAGAATTGCAAAAATAAAAACGAATTTACAACAAAAGCAAAAAATGAAAAAGGAGAAAAGGAATGACACAAGAGCAACTAAACCGACTAGTTAAACTAATTACTACTTGCGCGACTATGTTTGTGCTTATTTTGGTTGGAATAATCGTCTTTCAACGCATAAAAGTTGCTAGCATTCAAAGCGAAATTGAAAAAACCGACAAAAAAATAGAACTTTTGTCTTCAAAAAAATCCGAATTAGAATCGGACTTAGATGACAGCAAATCTCCTTTATACATAGAAGATGTACTTAGAAATGACCTAAAAATTAAGGATAACGAAGACTATTTTGTAATTGAAGAAAGATAGTCAGTTTATAAAGAAATCTACATCATAAGAAATAATTCTCATATGATGTAGATTTTTCGTTTATTATCAATTAACTAGCTTTTATTTTTTAATAAAATATTTTATTCTTTCGAATAAATAAACCCATACTCACCAATCGGCAAGAAAGTTGTTTTATTGTTATCTTCAACAACCATGTCTAATGCGAAGTTGTTTTTTAATTTATCTTGATTTCTTGCACCTGTAACCTGATTTTTAATTTTAGATGTATCGGGGTTAAACAACTCCCCCTCTATTTTTATATTACCATTTTCATCTAAACTGCTATTTGACGCCATATAAACAAAATCGCTACCTTCTTCTATAACAACATAGTCTTTGTCTTGCTCTCTTTCATCATTGGTGCCTAACTTTAAATTATGACTAATCGTTTTGTTTAATAATTCGAAAATTTTATTATCTTGCTCAAAAACAACAGTAAATGTTAGCAAAATATAATAAGTGTGTTCAATATCTTCTCCAACTCGATTTGTACTTTTTAATTCAAAATAAGATTCGCCCAAAGAATTAAATGTCATCTTTGTCCAATTAGTATCTTTTGTGTCGTAATTTTTCAACTTCCCTATATATAAATTTGTTTCAACCTTTATAACTCCCTGTCCATTATCTCCTAACGATTCTGTTTGACTCGCCGTTAATTTGCCCAAAATTGCATTGTCTGCACCATCTGCTTTCCATTGATTTATTGTATACATATATACAATCTGTGCGGTTTTTGTGGTTTTGTCTATTGTATATGAGTTTGTGTATGGATATTCCCCCTCATCACGAATCGAAAAGTTGTTTGGTTTAATTGTTTTATTAGGTTTAGCATATTTAGTGGCTAAAAAATTATTATTTACTTCTCGAATATATTTATTATAGCCAAATTCATTATTTACATATACACCCGCATTATTTGTGCAGCACTCACAACCACAACCATTATAAAAATTACCCGCTTGCCCCGCTTGCCCATTGTTATAGCCCCCTAATCCTATTGCATATAACAAATATCCATTTTCGTAATCTTGGTGGTTTTTATATCCACTTTCAGTCAAATCATTGCTTGGTGTAATTTTTTTTGCAAAATTTGGAGCAACACCTTTTGTGCCATCAGATCCCAAGAATTGTGTATATATAGCACTTTCCCCATATACATCAGCATCAATATTAATAATTTTTATACCAACCTTGCTATCAATTAAAATTTCCCCCATCTTTTTACTTTCAGTGTTCTGTTCAGGTTCGTTACTTTGATTGTTGTTTCCTATCACTTTTGAACTTTGTTCTTGTTTATTGTCATTATTATCGCAAGCAGTTGACAGGAAAACAACATTAATCGATAATACAATTAAAACAAAACTTATTATTTTTTTAAAAATACTTTTCATTGCTATACTCCTTCTATATTTTTAACTTATACTAAGTATATCACTTAGTTTTCTTAGTGTAAAGCATTTTACTAAGTTTTTTTAGTAAAATTAAATTATGAAAATATTTGCAGAAAGACTCCGTGAGTTAAGGATAGAACATAATTTATCAATGAAAATGTTAGCATCTGCCATTAAAACAACAGACGCTGCTATTTCTAACTGGGAAAACGGAATTAACGAGCCTAAAATTTCATATCTTAAGGCAATCGCCGTCTATTTTAATGTTTCGGCAGACTATTTGTTAGGATTAGAAGACTAACAGATTTGTTCTTGACAGTATTTTTCTATGTATGATATAATCAAACGTGAGAATCGGGAGGTTATTTTTATGAAAATAAGTATTACTGCGACAACTCGTATGGCAAGAAATCTTGAAGATATCGCTTCTAAGGAAGAATTTGATGAATTTGGTGGCAAAAATGCCGGCATTTGCTATATGGCTCATAGTTTCGCCGATTTATTGAACGAACCTACTGAGAAAACCGCACGCCGTATTGCCCAAACCAAAAACAGTGGTCACCACAGTGTATACGACCACGCAAGCGTAAGTTTGTATTTAGAAGATATTCCTAAAGCCCTTGCAATGGTTTTAAATAACGAAAAAATGTATACCACAAGCGAAAAATCTGCAAGATATACAAAAATGGTATTAAAAGAAAACGAGCAAATTCTTTTTGATAAATGGCTTGCAATATTTAAAGACCTTATTACCGATAAGTATCAAGCAAAATGTCCTGAATTTTTTACCGATAAACGAATAGAAAAACTTGCTCAAGAAAACGCAAGATACTTAACAAGCGTATTTACTCCAACATCAATGGAATACACTGTTACCTACCGCCAATTAAATTATCTATATAAATTTTTAAAGCAAGAAAGTGAAAAGAACGCTGAAAATAATAGATTTTTAAAGCTACTACAACCATATTTAAAGGACTTTTGTGTAGCCATTGAAAATAGTGTTCCATACCTTGATGCAGACCTTCAAAACGACGGCAAAGAACGCTCGCTTTCACTATTTAGAAATCCAATTTTAAAGCCTGAAAAACACTTTGGAACAATTTATTCTACCTACTATAAAGGTTCTCTTGCTGAACTTGCTCAAGCACAACGCCACCGAACCATCCACTATAATATCACGCTTCCCGAAAAGGACGAGTACTACACCCCACCTATTTTAGAAGATAGACCTGATTTGGTTAGTGAATGGACTAAAGATATTTCATCTTTAAGCACAAATATTCCACAAGGCACACTTGTAAATATTAACGAATCTGGAACCATAGAAGACCTTATTTTAAAAGCAAAAGAACGTTGTTGTACATTTGCTCAAAAGGAAATTCAAGAACAAACCGAAGAAACTTTAAAAGAATACCAAAAAGCACTGGAAAGTTCCGACCCAGAACTTGCAAATTACCTTTCTAAATACACAAAAGGTTCTAGATGCACCTTCCCAGACTACACTTGTTCTGCTCGTTGCGGATTTGCTGACGGCATTACTGGAAAAAGAGATATTTAAAGTTCTACAACCATTTGATTTGTTATTAATAGGAGAAAAATATGACCAATACCAACAACTTTTCTATTGAACTAAAAGCAATCAACAATAATAATTTAAGCGTTTTAAAAAACTTATTTCAGTTGTATATTCACGACATCTCCCATGAACTTCCTTGGAATGTTAATGCGGATGGACTTTTTGAAGCGTACTCATTAGACGATTGGTTTAAGGACGAAAACAATTTTGGATTTATTATTTATGTAGAAAATAATATTGCTGGCTTTGTTATGATTGACAAAGAGTTTAAAGTTCTAACAAACACTGAAAATAGTTTAAATTTATCCGAAATATTTATTTTAAACAACTTTAAAGGAAAAGGAATTGCAAAAAAAGTTGCACTAGAACTTTTTGATACTTACAAATCAAACTGGGAGATTAGACCCGTCCCTACAAGCAATTCAGCCGATGCATTTTGGCAAAAGGTTTTTTCTAAAAGTTTCCCTTACCCTGTCACAAAACACGAATGGAAAGAAAATAGATTTGCTTACACCTTTAGTAACCTATAATATTCATTTAAGGTTTCCATTTATTGGCACAATTATCTCATAATAAAAAATTATACCAAATTTAAAAGTGAACTCTAAAAAAGTTTGATAACTTCACTGGGTTCACTTTAATTTTAATGGATTTTTCATAAAATTTATTAATAATTAATCTTACTTTAACATTTAATGCTTTTTTAACTTTAAAAAAATCTAAAAATTAATTCGTAATGAGTATTATTTTACAAAATTTACATCAAATTTACTTAAAATAAGAGTTTACTTTATTGTTTATACTAAACCCGAGATCCACCAACTTAACGCTTTATTGCACATAAAACTACTATAATAATGTACGCATTCCTATATAATAACTACAACTTCCAATCGCTTTTGCTATACGGAAATTAAATATTCCAATATATGAACTATAGTCCGTACTTTCGCCTTTCATAATTCCCATGAAGTATTGCGATGTATTATTAAGTGAAGTACAATTAAAATTATTCCAAAGCCCTTTTGAAGATGAAGAACCCTTGTCGTATGAAGCACTAGGCAAACCAATTAATGATTCTGGTTGTGATGTTTGAAGTGAAAATTTTTATAGTTTAACCTACTAGGGTTGTGCGTAAGCCAATACTATTGCCAGCTGAACCCAAATTATAAATTATAGAAATAGAAAAAGACCACCTATTATACTAATAGGCGGTCTTTTTTTGAAGCACTAAGAAACGCTCTATCCCTGTATTTTAAAGTGATAGAGCGTTTTTTGCGAATTAAATATAATAAAAATTGTTGTATGTTTTTTAGCGATATTTTTTACTACTTTTTTATGTTTTTTTATAAACTATGGCAACTTTTTAATCATAGCGTTTTAAATTATTTTTGAAGTAATTTGCTTAACAGATTGTTATTGTCGCCAAACGATGGAGTAAATGATGCACTCGCACTGTCACTATCTTGAATATAAGCATTTTCTAAACCTAGCGATAACGCATAATTTACAACTCTTTTATATTCTATTGGCTTCAATTTTCTATTTATTAATGGATTTTTGCACGCATTATACATTGGTACATATTGGTTCATTATACTAACTATTGTATCCGTCCCTAAGTTTTGTTGTATCCAATCTAAAACTTCCTTACTATCGTTAGTGAAATTTGGTAAAACTAAGTGCCTGACGATTAGCCCCTTCTTCATTAATCCGTTTTCTATTAAATCTGAACCTACTATGTCACGCATTACTGGTATACTATGTGTGGCATAGTATGAGTAATTTTCAGCATTAGAGAGTTTTCCAGCATCTTTTCCCATATATTTAAAATCTGTTAAAAATATGTCTACCAGCCCACGCAATAGTTCTATAGTTTCTGGCTTTTCGTATCCGGATGTATTCCATACTACTGGTATTTTAGGTTTATATATTTTTAGTGCTTCTATAATTTGTAGGGTAAAGTGAGTAGGCGTGACCAAATTTATATTATAAGCACCCATTTCTTCTAACCCCTTAAATATTTTTGCAAGTTCAAAAATGGTTATGTCTTGCCCGACCGCACCATGCGAAAGTTGATAATTTTGGCAATATTCACACCTAAGGTTACAACCCGCAAAAAATATTGCACCCGACCCCACATCGGTCACACATTCCCCACTTATTATTGGCTCTTCATAATGATGCAACATTACATAGTTTACCCTTATTTTGTTTGTTACACCGCAAAAACCCCTTGTCTTTTCTCTGTCTACCCCACATTCTCGGGGACATATTGCACATTTTTCCATATATTAATATTATACCGACTGAGAAATCACTTGTCAACATCAACAGCCGAAACGCCCATTTTATGGGCTAAAAATATAGATTGTTACAATCACTTTTATTTAGCATCCCAAAATTGTTCTTCACTAATTTAAATTGACTATAATTAAACTATTACCATCATTTTTATATCTAACCAAAAAAAATTACTCGGTAATTAAAATTGATTAAAATAAACTTTAACTATCATATTTTTTATAAACTATCTAAATTAAACAACAAAAAAAGACGCTACCTTATTAAGGTAACGCCCTTTTCGATTACTACTTAGACATCTTTTCTCTAATAGCAGCTTGAGCAGCGGCCAAACGAGCAATAGGTACTCTAAATGGAGAGCAAGAAACGTAATCAAGACCAATCTTATGGCAGAATTCGATGCTTGATGGGTCACCACCATGTTCACCGCAAATACCACAATGGATAGATGGACGAGTCCTTCTTCCTAGAGTTACAGCCATATCCATAAGTTTACCAACACCAACAGTGTCTAGTCTTGCAAATGGATCAGATTCATAAATCTTATTTTGATAATAACTTGGTAAGAATTTACCAGCATCATCACGGCTAAATCCGAATGTCATTTGAGTTAAGTCGTTAGTACCGAAGCAGAAGAATTCAGCTTCCTTTGCAATATCGTCTGCGGTTAATGCAGCACGAGGGATTTCAATCATAGTACCAACTTCATATTTTAATTCTACGCCAGCTTCTTTAATAACGGCGTCAGCAGTTTCAACTACAGTCTTTTTGACAAAAGCAAGTTCCTTAACTTCTCCAACTAGTGGGATCATTATTTCTGGAACAACTTTCCAATCTGGATGACGCTTAGAAACAGCGATAGCAGCCTTGATAACTGCCTTTGTTTGCATAACAGCGATTTCTGGGTAAGTAACTGTTAGACGGCATCCACGATGTCCCATCATTGGGTTAAATTCGTGAAGGTCAGCAATTAGTTGCTTAATTTGAGCAACGGTCTTACCTTGTGTTTTTGCAAGTGCAGCTATATCTTCTTCGCTTGTTGGAACGAATTCATGTAGAGGTGGATCCAAGAAACGAATTGTAACTGGCATACCATGTAATGCTTCCATTAGACCCTCGAAGTCTTTTTGTTGCATTGGTTCAATCTTTGCAAGTGCGGTTTCTCTTTCTTCAACAGTATCAGCACAAATCATTTCACGGAATGCGCCAATTCTTGCTGGATCAAAGAACATATGTTCTGTACGGCATAGACCAATACCTTCTGCTCCTAATTCTACGGCACGCTCTGCGTCTTGAGGGGTATCTGCATTGGTTCTTACACCTAGCTTTCTGTACTTATCTGCAAGCTTCATAATTCTGCCAAAGTAACCACTGTTAGGGTCAGCTGGAACAGTCTTAATGATGCAGTTGTAGATATTACCGGTAGAACCATCTAGGCTAATTCCATCACCTTCATGATAGGTTTTGCCTGCAAGTGTAAAGCACTTGTTTTCTTCATCCATCTTAATATCGCCACAACCAGATACACAGCATGTTCCCATACCACGAGCAACAACGGCTGCGTGAGATGTTTGACCACCACGTACGGTTAGGATACCTTGAGCATATTTCATACCTTCGATATCTTCTGGACTTGTTTCTAGACGAACTAGAACTACCTTTTCTTTGTTTTTACCATGCTTAACAGCATCTTCTGCTGTAAACACAATAGTACCAGCAGCAGCACCTGGAGATGCAGCGATACCCTTACCTACAAGGTTATTCTTGTCAGCATCCTTTAATGCCTTTGCGTCAAATTGTGGGTGCAATAACATATCTAATGTCTTTGCATCAATTTGCATAAGTGCTTCTTCTTCACTGATCATACCTTCATCAATTAAATCGCAAGCGATTCTAATTGCAGCGGATGCAGTTCTCTTACCATTTCTAGTTTGAAGCATATATAGGTGCTTATCTTCAATAGTGAATTCCATATCTTGCATATCTCTGTAATGGTTTTCTAGAGTATTGCAGATTTGTTGGAATTGTTCGTAAACTTCTGGCATAACTTCTGCCATCTTTTGAATAGGCATTGGAGTTCTAACACCAGCAACAACGTCTTCACCTTGAGCGTTCATAAGAAATTCGCCCATAAGACCCTTTTCACCAGTAGCAGGATTACGTGTAAACGCAACACCAGTACCACTTGTTTCGCCCATGTTACCAAAAGCCATCATTTGAACGTTTACGGCAGTACCCCAAGAATAAGGTATGTCATGATCCATACGATAGATGTTTGCACGTGGGTTGTCCCAAGAACGGAATACGGCTTTAATAGCTTCAAATAGCTGTTCCTTTGGATCATCTGGGAATTCTTTTCCTAATTGATTCTTGTATTCTGCTTTAAATTGGTTAGCAAGTGTCTTTAGGTCTTCGGCAGTTAGATCTACGTCAAAAGTAACTCCCTTTTCTTCCTTCATCTTGTCGATTAATTTTTCGAAGTACTTTTTACCAACTTCCATAACGACGTCAGAGAACATTTGAATAAATCTTCTATAACAGTCCCATGCCCAACGTGGGTTACCACTCTTTCTTGATAGAGTTTCAACAACTTCTTCGTTTAAACCAAGGTTTAGGATTGTATCCATCATACCTGGCATAGATGCTCTTGCACCAGAACGAACTGAAACTAGTAGAGGATTTTCCTTATCCCCAAACTTTTTACCAGTAATTTCTTCCATCTTTTCGATGTTAGCCATAATTTCAGCACGGATACCGTCATTAATTTGACGACCATCTTCATAGTACTGTGTGCAGGCTTCAGTTGTGATAGTAAAACCTTGAGGAACTGGTAGACCAATCTTAGTCATTTCAGCAAGGTTTGCACCCTTACCACCAAGAAGTTCTCTCATTTTGGCATTTCCTTCACTAAATAAATAAACGTATTTATTTGCCATAATTTTCTCCTTAAATATTTTTGTCTTCGACAAAGTGTATTATAACACACACATTTTATCTCTTGCAACCATATTTCAAAAATTGTTCAAAAAATTAACCGTGCCTTTAATTGCCTTAATTTAAATCAAAAGAACCTATCTCAAAATTGATAGATTCTCATATCTTCTATTACGCAAATTTTAGATAAACCAATAATTACAATATTTAACTTTTAATTTGTGCTACTGCTTTCTATTGTAATTTCCGCACCCTTTTTAGTTTCAACTTCCATATCATCTTTAAGTTCTTCGGTTTTTACTTGTTGTTCGGTTTTTATATCTTCTTTTTCGTAAAACCTTTGAGTTACACCATCATCAAGCATTAACATATCAGCAGAATTTCTTTTAAATAAAATAATTATAGCGTCATAAATATCTCCAGTACAACCGCCTATATGCATTGCAAAAAGCCACCAAAACATTAATTGAACTATTCCATTTGTACAAACAATGGCTGGAACAATAAATGCAACACCAAAAACCAATAATGGTGCAATAGCAACAATTAGTGCTGACCACTTATACAAATACAATCCTTCAAAATAGCAATAAGCAACCGAAAAACCAATTCCAAACTTCGGCTTTTTATGTGTCAACATCATACCTGCAAGAGCATGCGTTCCTTCGTGCATAAAAATATAAATAATTGCACCCAAAATAAAGATTAAAAACACCCAAAAAGGAATTCTTTCTACTGCTTCAAGTTTTGGAAGTAATAAAATAGTTGATGGAATAATCACTGCAAGCATAATAATAGTTGCTACAATGTTTAGAATAATCATTGTTTTTTTAGACTTAAAATCAACAGTTTCCTTTAATACATACCCTTCTGGCAAATTTACCTCGTAAATTTTCATAAGTTCCACCTCTTTTATATTAGTTTAACACACCAATACTTTCTGACACAAATAAATACGAAAACAATTTTTAAATAAATTTATGAATTACCGCCAATCTATCATCAACTTTTAATTCAAAAAAAGTTACGACTAGTTTTAGTAAATTTTTACTAGTTTTAATCTGGTCATTTAATTCGTCCATACCACCAGAAAGTAATTGCACTAAACCTTCGGCGTCCATTTGCTTTAATTCTATACAATTTTCATCTTTTGTGTTGCACAAAATTCCTAAATCTGCATTAAAAAATATTGGTTTTTCTAATTTTAAATTAATATCTATATTAATTGTAAATCCACAAAACTCCAAGCAATCTAAAAAGTATTTTGTTAAAATTGTGATCACACTAATATCGGTATAGCATAAATTTTGCAAAGATTTTAATAATGATACAAATAATCCCGTGCAAGGTTGGTTTTCTTTTGCAATCAACTTAGTAATTTCCAAACAACTTGCACCCGCATAATATTTATTTAAGTCGTAAGTTAATTCAAAAAAACTATCATAATGCGAACAATTAATAACGGTATTTGAATTCCCTATTTTTACGAATATGTATTCGCCAAAAGAAAAAGGGAAACTGCAAAATGCAAGTTTCGCTTTTGGCTTTTTTACGCCTTTAATTTTTGCTTTTATAAGCCCTCGCTCTACCGATAAAAGAGTTAGTATTTTATCATACTCTCCAACATCGGTTGCACCTAAACAAATTGCGTTTTCCTTTAATTCTCTATCCATTTCTCTTTTGTATGTGTGACATAATACCACGCCCAAAATGAGTAATATAAACACTTCTAGCCATTTCCTGCAATGTAATTATGTCTTACATAATACCCTAAAAATTACTTATTTTCTTCTTTTTCTTTTAAATCACTGTATAGTCTATAATAATTAATATTGCCCGACTGCTTAAAAAGTTCCCATGCTAACTCTTTTGCACTTTTTTCGTTTTCAAAATTATTTTTCATAACTCACTATATCCTTCTTTGTTTAACTTTTATAGTAAGTATGTACACTTTTTGCTATTTTATAATTTTGAAATTTAACTTTTTAAAGTCCTTTTTTGTCGTAACCAAAATCTCTAAGCGTACTTAGGTTATCTTGCCAGTTTTCTCTGACCTTAACAAATGTATGTAGATTAACTCGCTTCCCTACTAATTCTTCTATTTCCCTTCTGGCACTTATACCAATCTTTTTTAGCATATCGCCATTTTTACCAATTATTATTGGTTTATGGTTTTCTTTTGTTGCAATGATTTCGGCTTCAATTTCTACAACTTTATTTCTCTCGTCAAATTTTGGAATATCTACCGCTATACCATGAGGAATTTCTTCTTGTAAATATAGTAATGCCTTTTCTCTAATAATTTCCGCTGTTAAAAACCTGATTGTTTTATCGGTTATTTGGTCGGGATCGAACATAAATTCGCCTTCTGGTAACCTTTCTACAATCTTTTGTATTAAAGTATCAACATCTTTACCCGTTTTTGCACTGGTAGATATAAATTCTGTTATATATGGCAATTCATTTAATTTTGCAAGATTTGGATAAACTTCATCGTATTTTGCAATATCCGTTTTATTAATACATACAAAAATTGGAACTTTAACATTTTTATATTTTTCTAGTAGTTTAAAATCTTTTTCTCCAATTTTGGTTCCATCTAAGACAATTAATAATAAATCAATACCATTTATTGCGGTATCAATACTCTTTTTCATATATTGACCCAACTCGTTTCGTGGGTTGATTTCGCCTGGGGTATCAACAAAAACTATTTGATAATTATCCCCCGTTTTTATTCCAAGAATTTTATTTCGTGTGGTTTGTGGCTTTGGTCCAGTAATAGACACTTTTGCACCAACCATAGCGTTTATTAAACTACTTTTGCCAACATTTGGTCTACCAACTACCGCTACAAATCCTGATTTTTTCTTTTGATTTTCCATACTTTTCTCCTTATTCACTAAAATCATATCCACAAAGTTTACCAACTTCCATTTCGACCTTATGCATAACTGCATAATCTTCATCTTTTATATGGTCATACCCCAAGCAATGCAATATACTATGTAAACTTAGTCTTACCAATTCGGTTTCTAAACTGTGTTTAAACTCCTTTGCTTGAGCTTTTGCAACATCTATACACAAAAGCATATCTCCAAGCGAAAATGCGTCATTTTCTGGGTTTATATTGAACTTGTGATCCATATTTGTAAGGTCAATAATTTCCCCAACTTTTAAGTTGATTGAAGGAAAACTTAAAACGTCCGTTGGAACGTCTTTTCCTCTTTGATTTTTGTTAACTTCCCTTATTTCTTCCGGTGTTACAAACGCTATATTAATTTCAGTAGGCTCGGTTTGGTTTAAGTACTTTAGACATTCTTCCATAACACGTTTCATTTCTTCTCTAGTTTTTTTCGGAACTTTTAGTGTATTTAAAAAATTAACAATCATTCGTTATTCTCCACGTTTTGCAATATTTATAACAGTTTCAATATTACAAACAACTTTCGTTATACTCCCCATTTCTATTACTTTATAAGTAACTCCCAAATTTTCTGCATTTTGCGGAAGTAATCTTTCTGCATTTGTTAACGCTTGTTGTTTTAAATTTTCTACTAACTGTTCATGACTTATTATATCACACACTTCTTCAATTTCATAGTAGTTAATTGAAATTTTTTTAATCGGCAACAGATTATTTTGACTTAAATTACTTTCTGTTACTTCCGTTTGATATTTTAAAAAGGTATTTTCGGCGTCTATTTCGGTATTTTTTGACGAATACAACTTTTGACCAAACATTGTAATGTATTCTACAGTTATTACCCTTCCAGTACGCTTAATGGTCTTATTTTCTACACTACCAACACTCTCGCCCGCTATCCAGCACCTTGCAAAAATATCTCCCTTCGCTTCCAAAAACACATCACCAACTTTATCCGCCTTAATTAGTGGCTGACCCGAAACAACCGCTTCTCCAACATTTACAAGCAAATTTCCGCTTTTTATATCAATTTTTTCAATTACACCACTGCGACTTGCTACAACGTCAGATTCTGCTACGCCACTTCGTTCTACCGACTGTCTTACAAAAACCTTTATATTTACGCCATTTTCCTCTACCACAACCAACGAACACTCATTAATATTTTTCAAAATCTTCCTTTCTATATCCCTAGTTGTTATTTTCTGTTTTTTTGCACCAACTTTTAGATTTTGACTATTTAAATATTCAACTACCTTTTCTTGAATTTGTGCATTTTCGGTATCTACAACAACTTCTACATTCCAATAAATACTCGTCACATAAAAACAAGCATAAATAGTAAAAATTAAGCCAATTAGCAAACCAAATCTAAACCAGTTTTTTTTGAAAAAATATAATAAGCCACTTCCGCCAACAATGGTATATTCTAAATGAAGTGCTTTTAGTATCTCTTTAACCTTGCCAAAATCTTTACTTTTGCAAGTTAGAACCATTTTGTTATAATCAGACTTTTCGACATTTTCTATGCCAATGTTATTGCCTTCCAACTTATTAATGAGCCTATCCAAATTAAGACCATCAATCTCGAACCTAATTTTACCCATTTTTACGCCCCTTGTTTGGTTATTGATAAAATATCTCCGCTTATAACTAACTCGCCTTTTTCAAGTCTTTTTATAACCATTTTTGCCCCATCAATGATTATTTTTGAATTATTGCTGAGTCTAACACTAATATTAACCCCACTAAACGAAATAATCTTTTTATAGCCTTCTATAACTAAGATTTTATCTCCAAAGCAATGCAGTGCGTATTCTGCATTTTTGTATTCATCGCCAAATATATTTTCAATTTCATTATTAAAACTCATAATAAATGATATGACTGCACCGATAAAAATATTTGCTAATTTTTAAAACAAAAAAATATGCAAAGTAGTTTTTACTCTGCATATTTAAAAGTTTTTTGTAAGAATTTTAAACTAATTATTGATTTTGTTGAGGTTCATCAACCATAGGCATTATGTTAAACATAGATATGTTACCTATATTTTCAAATACTTTTTTGTACATATCTGCAAACAATTCTGGAACTTCATTGTAGTAAGACGCTTGTTTATTTGCTTCATCATATTGTTTTAATTGTAAAATTTTACCAGTATTTGCATCTACATTATAAGTAACCTTTTGGTTTTTGCCATCAAATGCCATTTTTAATGACCACAAATTTTCATCTTTGTTGTACTCAAATATTGGATTTGAAAGACCAAGGATTTCCATTACATTATCAAAATTATTTTGTCTATTTACACGAATTTAGGGGCAAAAAATTTAACTTGAATACTAAAACTACCTACAAAAGTATAAGAAATTATAACAATTTATTTTTTAATTCATTTTTCAAAAAACACATAAAAAAACCTTAGAGAAAAACTCTCTAAGGTTTCAAACTTCATCAAATAACTTGAATTGATAGGCCTATACTTCAGTCCTTGTAACATATTTCTCTGTGTGTTTACTGTCCACAGATACTTCTGTCGGTTTTACAGAATAACAGGTTCTTCATTATTGGTGTACAACCAATAAGTCGACAAGATGTTGCATTAGGCTTTATACAAGATAAATCTAATTAGCAACTCCTTTAAAGGAGGTGATCCAGCCGCACCTTCTGATACGGCTACCTTGTTACGACTTAACCCCAATCATTGATCTCACCTTAGACGCCGCCCCCCTTGCGGTTAGGCTAACGGTTTTGGGTGCTCTCAACTCTCATGGCTTGACAGGCGGTGTGTACAAGACCCGGGAACGCATTCACCCCGACATGCTGATTCGGGATTACTAGCAACTCCGACTTCATGTGGGCGGGTTGCAGCCCACAA
>ERZ824600.63-NODE-63-length-152213-cov-9.552669_pt1 | contig 152213 bp, 136 predicted proteins | sample MGYA00519933_ERZ824600 | MGnify/ENA primary metagenome ERZ824600 (study PRJEB31778, sample SAMEA3449178) | human gut metagenome | biome: human gut; feature: human-associated habitat; material: faeces | place: United Kingdom | collected 2010/2012 ...
GGGGAATCCCGACACCCGTGGAGCTGGTACGCTGCCAGCCGCTTGATGACTTCCCACGATAATCCGGGGTGTCGAGGACAAATAGGATTGTTTGAAAATAACGGTCAAACGGCAGGACGGGTCTGTGAAACGAGGAATCGTTTGGATTTCTTCGGTCTTCATTCTGTTCTGCTGTTTGACCTCTACATAGGCGGCGGATTGCCGGCTAAATTCAGCAGGGGGGTTAAAACACAATGAACACAACATATTTACGCGGGGATATGTATTATGCGGATTTGAAGCCGGGAGTCGGATCGGAGCAGTATGGTAACCGGCCTGTCCTGATTATCCAGAATGACGTTGGCAACAGGTACAGCCCTACGGTTATCGTGGCCGCTGTCACCAGTAAGGTGGGGGTAAAGCCGAAGCTGCCTACCCATGTTTTTCTGGAAGCCGGAACGGTTGGCCTGAACGAACCCTCTATCGTCCTTTTGGAGCAGATCCGCACGATAGATAAGCAACGGCTTGACAACTATCTCGGACGGCTGGATGGCAGGCAGATGAAAGGGATTAACCGGGCGCTTGCGGTCAGCGTGGGACTGATTGAGAAAACACCCGAAAACTTAATTATGTGCCTTTGCCCGGCCTGTGCCAATAACTTTTACGGCACAGGTTCTTATTATTTGCGTAAAATCAATCCGGCGCAGACGGAAAAGGATGCCTGTACCTACTGCGGCCAGCGAAAAGGATTCGATTACGAGGTAATTCCGAAAAGGGAAAAGGAGGAGCGGCATTGATAGATAGAAAAAAGGCTAACGGGCCTTCTTTGAAAATGAGTATCAATAATTCACTGGTTACAATTTATTTCAGTCAGCAGAAAATAGCGGATACGAAAGACAAAGTGCGGGATATTCTGACTTCTGCGTATGAGGAACGCCTCCAAAAAATAGCGGCCAGCAACTGTTGCCCATTAGAGAGCAGATAGGAATGTGTGAATCACGGCCGCTTCTCAAAATCGCACATTTGCAGCCGATAGAGGCCTCTATTATAATGTAAAGGCGGACAGAGAACTGCCTGTTTGTACCTTGACAACAAAATAGTGAAGCGACGTGATTCCGTACAGATGTGTACGGAGGTAACGAAATGAAGCGGGTTTATTGTCTTTATAGAGTATCCACGAAAAAACAGGTTGACAAAAACGAGAACGACATTCCGGCGCAAAGGACGGCTTGCCATGATTTTGCTGAACGGCAGGATGACTGGTATATTCTGAAAGAGTTTTCGGAAAAAGGCATTTCAGGCTATAAGGTGTCTGCGGAAAATCGGGACGCGATTCAGGATTTGAAAGAAGCGGCACTGAACAATGAGTTTGACGTTTTGCTGGTATTTATGTTTGACCGTATCGGCAGAATTGATGACGAAACGCCATTTGTAGTTGAGTGGTTCGCAAAGCACGGGATTGAAGTTTGGAGTTCCCAAGAGGGACAGCAGAGATTCGATACCCACGTTGATAAGCTGACAAACTATCTCCGATTTTGGCAGGCTTCCGGCGAGAGCGAAAAGACTTCCATACGAATTAAGAACAGTATGGAACAGATGGAAATCTCCGGCCTTTATACCGGAGGGGCAGTCAAATATGGTTATCATCTGATTGAAAGCGGATTAGTCAATAAAAAGGGACAGCCGATCAAAAAGTATGAGATTGACGAGGCGGAAGCGGAAGTGCTGCATATGATTGATGATATGACTGTCCACAAAGGATACGGCTCATGGCGGCTGGCAGATTACCTGAACAAGCACGGATATAAAACGCATACCGGCGGAAAGTTCACGAGCATGAAAATTATCCGTATTTTAAGGGATCCCTATTATTGTGGACGCCTCGAAAATGGCGAGACTTCCGAAGCTTTGCAGAAGCTAAAAATACGAAATGATGATACCTACGACCAAATCCTTTATATTTTGAGACAGCGTAACCGTAAGAACGAAGAAAAGCGCCATATCGCAATGAGTACAAAAGGAAATGCGATGCTTTCCGGCAACATCTTCTGTGCGCATTGTGGCGGCAGGCTTACAACGATCCGTTACAGGGACAGCTATATTCGGACTGACGGCTCCGTTTATGCCGTAGACCAGATCAAATATTCCTGCTATCACAAAAGCCGTAAACTGTGCGAGTGCGATGGACAGACCACATACCAGGCAGACCGAGTTGATGAGGTGGTCAGCCAGATTATCCGAAAGATTTTTAGCTGTATGCAGGGTGCGCCGGAAGAAGAAAAGCTGCAAATGCTGTTCAAACGACAAATGGCAGGAAATCGCGCAACACAAAAGAAGCTGTCCCTTGAACTGGAGAAGAATAAAGGACAGCTTTTGAAGCTGCAACTGGAAATCGGAAAAACGCTGACTGGCGACAGCATTTATTCACCGGAGGATTTGACACAGGCAATCCAGACGTTGAAATTGCGTGTTGCGGATGTGGAAATGCAACTCGGGGAACTTCAAGAGGAAGAGGCTGAGAAAAAACGTGGGATTGATTTAATAACCCCCGCTTATAACCAATTCAAGAGTTGGGCGGATGAGTTTGATACAGCGACCCTTGAGCAGAAGAAAATGATTGCCTGTCAGTTATTTAAGCGTGTCGAGGTCGGAAGGGATTATCAAATTTCAGTCGAACTCAATATGACCTATCAGCAGTTTTGCTCCGAGTGGGATAGTGGATTATTTATCAAATCTGCTGTTTAACGGCAGGCATACAGACTCTATTGACAAAAATCCGGTGTGTAACAAGGTAAACATTTTTTAAGATTACCTATTGCCAGATTAATGGGAAAGTTGAGGTTGTCAATCAAATGATAGCCGATATTAGCACAAATATTCCTTCTCTAATGGTTTGGACAATGACAGCTTGTCGGTATGTGGCCGCAACGCTGGTAGAGCATGCGGCTGTTAACCGCAGGGTCGTTGGTTCGAGCCCAACAGGGGGAGCCAAAGAGAAGAAAAGAGGGGCATTACGAACATGCCTCTCTTTTCTTTTATTCAGCTTAAGCGAGTAGGGGGGACGACGTATAAAGTCGTCCCCCCTACAAAAAACCGCTCGCTACGCGGGTGAGATTAGGTGCTTAAGCAAGAGCAACACCTTTCCTGATATAATGACGAATGTTGAAGCCGTCAAAAAAGAAGGAAAGGTGTTGCTCCATGGCAAACAGTTTAGCACACAGCAAATGGGTATGCAAGTATCATATCGTGTTCAGTCCGAAATATCGGAGGAAAATCATCTACTACCAATTAAGAGCAGATATACAGCAATATATCCGGGATTTATGTAAAGGGAAAGGCGTAGAAATCATCGAAGGGAAGATGATGCCGGATCATGTACACCTGCTTTTGAGTATTCCGCCGAAGTATAGCGTATCAAGTTTCATGGGTTATCTCAAAGGAAAGTCAGTGATGATGATCTTCGAGAAACATGGGAACTTGAAGTACAAGTTGGGCAACAAGCATTTTTGGGCAACGGGATATTATGTGAGTACCGTAGGCTTCAATGAGGCAACAGTTGCGAAATACATCCGGGAACAGGAAAACAAGATATGTTGGAAGACAAATTGACTACAAAAGAGTACGACAACCCTTTCAAGGGTAGCCGGTAATCAGTCCACTACGGTTTGAACGAAGTGAATGCCAGCGTCTTTTAGGCGCTGGCATTCTCACGCCCTTTTAGGGCGTCCTCATGCCACCCGTTTTACGGGTGGTCTTGACTGTATAGAGAGCTTTAGCGATCCATAGAAAAAAGAAACAGGAGACGGTGAAAAAAAGAAAGAGAGAAAGGCTGACAGTGGCAGTCAGCAGTAAAGCAGAGATGCGAAACACAGAAGCCTGATGGTGCCTTTTCCTCACAAAAATGAAAAAATAACAGTTGGCAAAAGAGGGGAAGTGCGTCGTGTCAGTTGATTTAAATCTCGTTAGGTGTGGCTGGCATCAGCGCTTTGAGAAATCTTTTTCATGTAGCTGCGTAATTTACTCCCTGCCGGAGATTGGCTTAAGGGGGCGCGGTTAACAGATGCGTTCTATAAAAAATTTTTGTCGCGTGAGTGGCGTAAAGCGGTTTCCGTGGTATGAATGCACGAATTGACAGAGGTCATTGATTCGAATAAGGCAGGAGAAGAACAAAAAGAGACCGTCTCTTGGACGGTCTCTTTTTGTGGTTGGTGAGAATAAAGCAGCAGCCAACAACTGCTGCTGTGCAAAGGCAGCTGCATAGGGTGCTGTCAGTGGTTTTCTGACTTGGTACGAACAGAACGACGGCAAGAGATGCCAGAAGACAGGCGGGCGTTTGGCGTAAAAACACAGATAAACAAGCCTGTTTGTAACCAGTGTGCCAGCATTGGGGTTTGTGTGGGGATAAACCTGATCAGACGATGTACGAGATTATTCAGCCTTAGTCCCGGAAGCGAACCACGCTGTGCACATGCGCTGTACGTTGATCTTCCGGAGGGAGGGACATATAATCCCCATACAGATTCCGGAGGTAAGTATCCGGCTGTTCAACTCCGTTAAATTCAAAGCCCTCAAACATACAGGGGGTTGGAGTGCCGTATACTGCCGCGGGCATAATGACCCGGTTCGGTTTTTCGCAGTATCCGATATAGGCGTTCCTGGTGGTCGGATATTTGGATTTTACCTTGTCCAAACGTTGGGCAATCCAGTTCTGGCTCAAAAGATGCTGTACCGTAAATACGATGGGGCGTTTCCACAGACTGCGTTTTTTATGCGGATCCGAAAAATACATGGCCAGAAGCTGCTGCCAAAAATAGACGGTTTTATGATGGCGGCGGCGCTTTTTTTCATCAGCCGGATAACCGTCGAGCGAAAAAATATCGATGTATACACCGCTTTCTATCCCCAGATAGCTGTAGGTATCCTCGATCAGGATGGTGCGTTTGTCCTGTATCTTGGCAAAATCGTAGTTGTACGGCGCCGTATTGCCCAGATGACACAGCTTCAGATGCTCCGGGAGATACTGTGGAGCGAGCTGCAGAAAGCGCCTGTAATCATCCCGCGGCATAACGATATCCACGTCGTCATCCCAGGGGATGAAGCCCTGATGGCGTACAGCGCCGAGCATGGTGCCGTAGCCCAGATAATAAGTGATATGGTTTTCCTGACACAGTGTATGCACAGTGCGCAGAATATCGAATTCAATTTTTTGCATCTGCTTTAAATCAATCGAACTGCCCATTTAATCGTTCTCCTTGTCTTTAGCGTGCTTGAACCGGGATTTCAGCAGGGTGAAAATCTGCAGGAGGGTTTTTCGGAGGATAAACAGGCAGCTCGTCCCGCACAGCATAAGCCATAATCCGTTGATGAGTACACCCTGTGTCATATAAATGAAGGTAGATAACGCGAATACGAGGCTGAATACCAGAATGAAACGGATACCGATCGTGATGCGCACATACCGGCGGGAAAAGATTTTATTGGCAATCAGAACCGCGATTTGGGCCATGATAATGGCAATAGGAGACGCGTACAGCCCGATAAACTTGACCAGCAGAAGCATTACGGCAACATTGACCACGCCGCCGATAATTTTGACATAAAGCAGAGAGCGGGTATCGTGGACGGCGGAATAGACCACATCGATAAAGGAATTCAAGGAGGTGATAAAGACCATCAGATATATCGGAGCAATCAGACCGAAGGCTTCGGCGTAATCGGCGCCAATGAGCAGATCAAAAAAGATATTGGTGAAGGGAAGCAGACAAAGAACACCGATTGCCAGCAGTGATTTGATGGATTTGAATTCGTTGTCGTAGATCATCTGGATCTCGTTATTTTCCTTATACTCCAGTTTATATATGGTTTCCTGCCAGGAAAGCATAAAGATAGCGACCAAAGCCGTAATAATATTGCCGAGCTTATTCGCAACGGAATATATGCCATTGGCGCTGTATCCCAGAAAATTCACAATGACAATACGGTTGACACTGTTGAGCAGCCAGTAAAAAATGGTATTGATGCTCAGAGGCATACAGAACTTCAGAAGCTGCTTGAAGGTATTGCGGTCGATCAGGCGGATATGAATATAGCGAAAGAAACCGACGCGGAACACGACAAACAGGGTTTGAACGAGGAAAGAAACAATGTTGGCAATAAACAACGTTTCGATACCCCAGTGAAAAATATAGACGCCCAACAGAGAAAGACCAGTTACGGTAAAGACACCGATAACACCTGTGAGGGCATAGGAAATGTTATCTTGAAGCCCACGGCAAGCAGCCATAGCCATCAACTGAAGCATCCAGGAAATGGCATAGGCAAAAACATAAGGAGTATAATCGATCTCAATAAACAAGGATGCTGTCCAGAAAACCACACAGAAGATAATCAGCCCGAGGCCGCAGACTACAGTACTGTTTGTGATAACGCGGCCCTTATCCTCAGCCTCTTTTTGCTCTAGAGTAAATCGCAGCATGCCGGACCATACCTCAAAAAAGAAAAAAGGGACAGCCACACTGAGATAGGTTTGAACGATGTCAAAATAGCCATAGGCGTCGGAGGAAATATAGTTCGTATATAGAGGTAGCAGGAGGATGGACAAAAACCGGGTGCTAACCTGCCCGATAAAATAAATTACGGTGGTTTTCAACATGCCCTTTTTATAATTGGCAGACACGATAGCTTTCCCTCGATTCCCTGTAATTGATTGCGGTAAAGACGGAATGGCGGCCATTTTCTGTCTGCTGGCGGATGTCCGGAGGGCACCCGGAATGGATTGTGTCAAAGCGGCCGCAGACATGACAGCGGCGATATGCCTGCTGTGTCTCGGGTGACAAAATGCGCAGGAGCGGTTCCTAGAATTACTGTTTCCGGTTAGCGTATCCCCATCAGCGCCGCTTCCGTATACGGTGCCTGCGAATACATACGGGAGCAGGAAATGTGCTCCTGCATCAGCCGGTGAAAGCAGGGTGTCAGATGAGATGCTCCATTTCCGGTAATCCGCTCGTAGCTTAAGCTGTCAATGACAAAAAGGATAGCATTTTTTTTCATTTAGACACCTTCTTATCAAAAAGCCGCTCCGTACAGAAAAATTTCGCATGGGTGTGCTGCTGCTCCTTCGGAGGGATAACCATATAATCCCCATAAATGGTGGTTAATATGGCATCAGGATGATGCGGTACGAAAAAAGGTATCGATTCAAAATTCATCGTTTTCAATGGAAAGAGATCCTCCTGCGAAAACCGGCAGCTCCAGGGTGTTTCCATACCATAGGTATACTGGCTGGATGGAGTTCCCGACCGATTGGCCGCTTTGACTTTCTCAATGTATTTCTTTATACATTTTCTCGGAACCAACCTGCCGATCAGTTGTATAGCCAGCCGGGCAAAAAAATGGAGGCTGGGAAAATTCCGGAACTCAATCGGCGCTTTTAATACAGAGAGCAGATGAATGACCTTTTTTTGCCGCAGCTCTTTTTCTGCATTCTCTACCGACAGGGTATCCACTGGGAAGATATCCACATAGATTCCTTGATGATACTGGTCGCCGTAGCATTCAATAAACGTCGAATGATTGTCGCGCACCTTTGCCGGGATATGAAACAACGTGTAGCGCGGGTCGGTTTTGTCTGTCTGTAAAAAATAGCGATCCCCCAGTTTTTCCTGCGCGATTTCACAAAAACGCTCAAAATCCTGCCTGGGCATGGCGATATCAGCATCGTCGTCCCACGGGATAAAGCCACCATGACGCACTGCACCCAAAAGTGTGCCATCGATCAGAAAATAACGGATATTTTCTTCGCGGCAGATGGCATCAATCTCCTGCAAAATGTGGAGCATTACCCGATGAAGCTCTTCGACGGAGACCTGTTTGGAAAAATCGATTTCGGATTTACGCATGCTTCATTCTCCCTTTATCCGACCAACAAGTCTTGGAAGGCGCAGCTTTGTAAACGATACAGCCAAAAACAAAAAGGTTCCGGCCAAATACCACCGGTGGCGGATACAAAAAGCCAGAATTTTATATAAGTGTCTGGTTGGGTGGCCGCAGCGCGCAGCCTCCTGTGCGGGATGGGAAGAAAAGATTGTGCGTACGGAACGGTACTTTCCGCGCAGATGACATTTTGGGCGGGCAAAATCATTTTGAACGGCACTGGACACACGCCCGAGGAAGTAGCGCTGCAGCGCCTCCTCGTTTTCCTCTGTGAGCACGTTGAACCGGGAGAGCAGCTGCTTTTCCCGCTGCATAACCATACACACATTGTCATAATAGCCCGGATAATATCCGCTGCTGATCGACTGTGAACGGGTGACATGCACATAGTGGTACAGGCAGGCGTTCAGAATATACGCGGACTGTACATAAGCGAAATATTCCAGATTAAAGGAGATATCCTCACCCATGGATATCCCTGTTTCAAAGCGCAGGTGATTGGCTTCGATAATCTCCCTGCAGTATAGTTTTGTACATTGCGAGTACAGAAGGTTATGCAAAAGCAGGTAATGAAAATCGTTTAAAAGCGCTGCAGTGGAGGAATAAGCGCGTGATTCGACTTTCCATGCAGAAGAGGACAGCAGATGCTGGGCGTCCCACATTTCGTCGTAGAGGCTGAAGAAAACCAGGTCGTGGTGCGGCAGGCTCAGCAGCTGCTGCAGCGAATCGGTTTCGATATAATCATCGGCATCACAGAACAGGATGTATTCGCCGCCGGCCATATCCAACCCTTTATTCCGGGCGGCGGAAGGACCGGCATTTTCCTGGTGAAACACCCGGATGCGCGAATCCTCATCGGCAAACCGGCGGCATACCTCGAAGGATCGATCGGTTGAACCATCGTCGATCAGGAGAATTTCAAAGGAATAATCGCCCTGCTGCCCTGTCAGAGAGCTGAGCAGACGGGGCAGGTCCTTTTCGCTGTTATATACAGGGACAATAAAGCTCACGTTCAGCATGTGCGATCTCCTCGCGTGGTGTTTTCTGGATTTTTATGCCCGTATAAAGCAATATAATTAAACATAAAGCCCAGTATTACCCAAAAGCAGACGGCATAGGGGGTAGTGGAAAACAACATGGTGCTTTCGGTCATATTCATAGCCAAAAAAGCCAGCAGACCGGCGAAAAGGATAACCATACGCACACGCTTGCGCTGTTGAGGTATATCATTACGGAACACAAATACCAATACGGGAATCCCTCGTCTGAGCACAAACAGCACAAATGTCACAAATCCTGCGATGCCACATACGACTAAAAGCTCAATATACATGTTGTGAAGGCCGCCCGCCTCTATTTCGGAACGGGGTTCTTCCACACACGTGTTGACCGCGGACCAAAGGTTGCGCGGGCCGCAGCCGAACAACGGGCGGTGGGTGAAGGTTTCCAGCCCTTCCCGCCAAATTTCAAAACGGTTATTATCGATTTGCACACCGCTGTTTTCGCGGTCAAAATCAGTTTTGTCAATGGAGGGTTTGTCGACTGGTGGGGTGGATGGCTGATCAGAGGTAAAGGCATTTTCAATATAGCGGATGGTGCCGGGCAGATAGGAGGCGGTTTCCTGAACAACGGAAAGCGTAAAGGACAGCACAATGCCAGCCGCTGCCGCCAGGATGCCGCTCAATATGCGCCATACCGTTTTTGCCTTGAGTTCAAGGGTAAAGGGCAACAGGAAGCATACCGCCGCACAGGCGGCAGCGAACATGACCTTGCCGGTATTGGAATTGGCTATCGTGAACATGACGAAGGTGAGCAGCAGGTTGACGATATGGCCGGTCCGGTACAGGGCAATATAGCGCTTCGGCTTAAAGGTCAGCGCCGCCGCGGAAGCCGTGACACCCCAGAAAGACATAACCGAAGACAAATTGGGATTGGAAAACACGCCGCAAAAACGGTATTCATAAGAATACAAAGCATAATCGGCGGCATAGAGCACAAACCCGACCAGCGAGCACAGGAACATCGCAGCAGCCAGAATATTCACAAACCAGAGAATATCCCGTTTCAAAGTTTCCCTGTCCTGCCGATAAGCCGGTATGAGCACGAGAAATTCAATTAACAGGATCAGATAGGTCTCCACGTTATCCAGCAGATTTGTCCGGAAATTCACCAGAATGCTGACGGCGACCGCGGCCAGAAAAATGAGTTCCCAGATATGAACGCCCCTGTGCAGCAGATCCCGGCTGTGAAAGAAATCGTAGACCAGAATGGCGAAAGCCCACAGAACAATACAGATATTGCCGGCTTTTCCCAGCCAGGGAACCAGCGGGGCCAGTATCATCTGCACCAGCATCTGGATGACGATATATATTTTAAAAGCACCGATACCTGTACAAAATCGTGCGATCCATTTGGACATGCTTCAACCAACTTTCTCTGGCAGAAATTCTAAAGTCTCCCCGCGTGCTGCACGGAATCCCACAGACGGCAGAGAGACAAAGCACCTGACTAGACAGAAGAAAACAGGTTTCATACGGGCAAAGCACCTGCCCGGAAGGGCTATTCCCTGTCTGCTGGATGCAAAATATTCGTTTATCTGAACTAGTATAATGTATGTGGGGATATTTGTCAAGTTTGACGAATTCCGCCGTCGGTGTCTGGCGTATATACGCCTTATTTTTCGCTGTTTTTCAGGGGTTAATCCTCCGGACAAAAATTTGCTTTTTGCACCTCTTTACTTTTAAACCAATTTGCTATATTCTGTAAGCGGACGGCACCAATGCATAAAAAGGGGAGAGTGTATACGTGCAGGAATTTCTCTCGATAAATCCGAAAGATATACCCAATGAAGAGATGCATCGTATATATGCTGCTTTACGCACACCGTATAAATACGGGGCAGTGATAAAACTGGAGGACGCGTATGCCGACAGCCCATCGGTTTTCCGCTACCACGGCAGATGGTATATGTATTATGCCTCGATTGCGCGCGAATGCGCTTCTTCCGGGTATACGACCCACCTGGCGGAAAGCGATGATCTCCTGCACTGGCGGACGATCGGCACGATTTTTGATCGCCGCAGCGACGGGGAATGGGACAGCCGGCAGATTGCGGGCTATGCAGCGCTGACGAATACCGACTGGGAAGGGGATGCCGAGCTGCGCAGCGCAGACGGCCGGTACTACATATCGTATCTTGCGGGGGCGACCGACGGCTATGAGCCCGACCCGCTGTATATGGGGCTGGCCTTCTCAGCGGATCCGCTCGACGGCAGCCGCTTCACCCGGCTGAGCCGCCCGATCCTCTCGCCGGAGGATCCGGACAGCCGGGAATACGAGAAAAAAACATTGTATAAGAGCTTTATTTTTGCGGACGACCGCGGCGTGACTGGACACCGGTTCGTCAATGCCTATAACGCCAAGCATATCGACGATACCGAACGGATTTTTCTGGCGGTATCCGACGACATGCGGCACTGGGAGCGGTACGGCGACGGCCCGGTGCTCGACGATATCACCGGGCATCCGGGCGCCAGGATCTGCGGGGATCCGCAGATCCTACGTGTGGGGGATCTTTATGTCCTGCTGTATTTCCGGCTCGACAGCGGTCGTCCGGCCTACAACACCTTCGCCGTGTCCCGCAATCTGGTTCATTGGACGAAATGGACAGGTGAACCGCTCATTCAAAGTGAATACGACTGGGAGGACTGCCATGCGCACAAGCCCTGGATCGTGCGGGCGGATGGGGTCGTGTATCACTATTACTGTGCGGTCAACAGCCGCGACGAGCGCTTTATTGCGGTGGCGGCGTCAAAGCCTCTGTAATCCTTTTCCGCTCGGTGAATCAACCGCTGGTTGCGGAAAAACAACCGCCGTTCGGTGGTGCTCCCGCAGGCGGGTATGCTAGTATGGAGGGGAAAGGGAGGAGAGATTTATGCGGGAAATATTCGGCGAAAATCTCAGGCGTATACGCGGCGAAAAAGCCTTGACCCAAGAGCAGCTGGCCGAATGCATTGGCGTTACAGCGCAGGCTGTCAGCAAGTGGGAGTGCGCACAGTCCTGGCCCGACACCGAAAGCCTGGTGGCGCTGGCGGATAGGCTGGAAGTGCCGCTGGATGCCTTGTTGCGGCAGAGAGGAGTCGGACAGGCGCGGATGGACGCGCTGCCGGAGGATGGGGTGCTGCGGGTGGTTCAGTGCAGGGGCCGGACGGTGCTGACCTGTGAGATGTACGACCCGGCCCAAAAAATCCCGCTGCTCATCCGGCGGGAGGATTACGAAGGGAACGGCGCCCCGCTGATCCGTATGGAGATCTGGGGCGGCGCGGATATCGAGGGCTGCGTCAATGGCGGCGTTCATGCCGGAGACAGCGTGAACTGCGGCAATGTATCCGGCGGTGTCAGTGCAGGAGATGGGGTCAACTGCGGTAACGTGGACGGCGGCGTCATTGCCGGGGATAGTGTAAACTGCGGCAACGTGGGCGGCGGCGTCATTGCCGGGGACGGGGTCAACTGCGGCAATGTGGAGGGGAATATCGAATCCTGCGGCGGCGATATCCATTGCGGCGAGGTCGGAGGGGATATCCTGCGTTGTGAGGGTATGGTATATGTCGGCAAAGATCGATAGGCGTTTGCCGGAAAGAGCCGGCTTTCCGTTATCCGGTGACGCCTGCCGCGGAGAAAAACGGGGGGGAATCGGATGAAAAAGCGCCGCCGGCTGCTGGTCGGTTTGTGTGCTGCCGGAGCGGCCGGGATTACCGGGGTTCTGTTGTTTTACTTCGGCATTTTGCAGCTGAATAACCCGTCGGGAAAGACGTATCCGGTGCGCGGGGTGGATGTGTCCTCCTATCAGGGGGATATCGACTGGCCTGTGCTGGCACAGCAGGATATTCAGTTTGCCTTCATCAAGGCGACCGAGGGCAGCAGCTTTACCGACCCCTGCTTTGCCGAGAACTTCCCGCAGGCGCAGGCTGCGGGCCTGCGGGTGGGGGCCTATCACTTTTTCAGCTTCGACAGTGCCGGGGAAACCCAGGCAGAGCATTTTATCCGTACCGTCCCGCGCACAGAGGACGGCCTGCCGCCAGCGGTGGATGTGGAGTTCTACGGCGATAAAGCGGACCACCCGCCGGAGCGGGAGACGGTGCAGCGGGAGCTTGACCAGATGTTGTCCCGGCTGGAGGAACACTATGGCGTTCGGCCGGTGCTGTACGCGACCAAAGCGGCCTATGACCGGTATCTGGCGGAGGACTATGCCGACTATCCGCTCTGGATCCGCAGCATTGCCGGACAGCCTGCACTGTCCGCCGGACGCGCGTGGACCTTCTGGCAGTATACCAGCCGCATGCGGCTGCCCGGCTACACCGGGCGGGAGCCATATATCGATATGAATGTGTTTGCCGGCTCGCAGGAGGCGTTTGACCTTTTCGGCCGCGGACAGAAGGAGAGGGAGTTGTATGAGGACGCAGGGAGCCGGTAATTTGTGGAGGATTATGACCAGCAATGTGTGGGCGGATGTGTTCGGCAATCCGGTCGAGGGGCGGGATATGCAGCTTGCCCAGGTATACGAGCACTATCTGCCGGATGTGCTGTGCCTTCAGGAGATGCACCCGAACTGGCATGCCTCCCGGCTCAAGCCGCAGCTTGCGCAGCGGTACGACGAGGTTGTGGCCGAACAGGGGGATTATGCGCTCAATTATACGCCGGTGTTTTACCGTCGTGATCGTCTGCGCCTGATCGGATCAGCCTTTCATGTGTTCAGCGGGCCGAATGATTTTGATTCCAAATCCTTTACCGCCGCCGTGTTTGAACCGCTTGACGGCGGAGAGGCGTTTGCTGTACTGTCCACCCATCTGTACTATGAGGACAACGACTTCGGCAACCGTGTGCGGGTGCAGAATGTCCAGGAGATTATCGGTTTTCTCCGCACGCTCGCCCCGCTGCGGGCCATGGTGTGCGGGGACTGCAACTGCCGGGCGGACAGCGCCCCCGCGCTGCTGCTGGAGGGGCAGGGGATGCGCAGTGCGCAGCGGATTGCCGAAATCGCTTCGCCGGAATCCTCCTGGCATGGGGATCCGGTCTTTGATCCGGCTGTCGGCCGTTTTGTCGGAAAGCCGCCGGCGCAGCTGCGGGAGGATTCCCTGGATCACATCTTTGTCCCGGAAAAGCGGGTAAAGGTGAAGGAGCTGCGGGTGGTGCTGGATCAGCAGGCCCTCGATGCCACCGACCATTCACCGGTTTACGCCGATATTGCCTTTTGCTGAAAATGAACCGCCGCCGGAGACAGCGTGTCCCCGGCGGCGGTTTTCTTATGCGGCAGTATGCACATACCGTCCGGCGGCCGCATACACTGCTATTGGACGTTTTATCGGATCAGCGGCGAAGCCGCAGGATGTTGGGCACCATGCCGGCCGGCGTGATATCGAGCGTGCCGTAGGTGCTGTCTGCGCCGCCGGACAGACTGCCGGGGTTGAACAACAGCAGGCCGTCGTCCCAGGTAATTTCCGCCCGGTGGGTGTGCCCGAACAGCAGCGCGTCAGCTTCCCTTTCCCGTGCCGCACAGGCCGCGCGGTACAAGTCGAATTTTACCTCATACAGATGCCCGTGGGTGAAGAAAATACGCTTGCCGGCAAAGGTTTCCTCGTGGGCATACAGCAGATTCTGCGCGGCGGACGGCCAGTCGCAGTTTCCCCGCACCGAATAAAACGGCAAGCCGGGAAAATGATCGGCGGCCGCCTGTGCTTCACGTGCGCCGTCACCCAGATGAATGACCGCCCGTGCACTCGGCTGCTCCTCTATCGCCTGCAGCAGCCCTTGCTCGTTTCCGTGGGTATCCGATATCACCAGTATCCGCATCCCGCAGCCTCCCCGTCAAAACGTTCATAACCCGGTAGGATCCGACATAAGTATAACACAGAAGCGGCGGCAGGAAAAGTCCGCGCCGCGGAAAGGCAGGAATCCCGATGAGTGATAACCAGCTGACCCCTGAACAGATGCAGGCTCTGCTGAAATTCGCCAGCAAAAAACTCGGTACCACGCCGGATAAGCTGGTCAAAACGGTCAACGAGGGCAATTTGTCTTCACTGGCGCCCAACCTGTCGGCGGAAAGCCGGGAGAAGCTGGACGCGTTTACCCACAACCAGGCGCAAGCCGAGCAGCTCATGCAGTCGCCGCAGGTTCAGCAGCTAATCGAACGTCTGCTCGGCGGCCGGACAGAGTAAAAAGCGCCGCGGGTCCCGTGGCCTGCACGGCGGCACCGGAAAGGGTGAAAAACCAAAATGGATGATCTGACAAAAAAGCTGGAAAACCTGCTCAACTCCCCCGACGGGATGGAAAAGATACAATCCGCAATGGCGGCGCTCGGCGGGCTGGCGGATCAGCCGCAGGAGACAGCAGCGCCTGCGGTACCGGCGCCGGCATCGGACGGCGGGCTGGATCTGTCCGGACTGCTGGCGGCGCTCGGCGGGGGTGGAGCGGCACCGGCTGCCGCGCTGCCGGCGGAGAACAGGGGCAGCGGTTTGCCGGATCTGTCCATGCTGACCAAGATGGCGCCGCTGCTCAGCAACATGCGCCGCGACGATGAGAATACGGTTCTGCTCAAGGCATTGCGGCCGTATCTGCATGGCGACCGGGAAAAACGCCTGGACGACGCCATCAAAATCATGCAGTTCATCCGGGTGATGCCGCTGCTGCGGGACCGCGGGTTGTTTTGACGCCGCGGCGCGGGAGGTGAGAGTTTGGCTGACAATGTACTGCGTATGCAGCAGGAGGCGGCTATGCGGGTGCAGCGCATGCAGGAGCGCGCCCGCCGTCTGGTCGAGGAGGATGAGGCGCGCAGCCGGGCGGAACGGGCCCGCCCGCCGCGTCCGCCGCAGCCCCAGCCGCCCGGACCGCCGATGAGCGGCGGCCGGACGGCGGAGAGTCTGGCGGCTTCGCGTCCGCCGGAACGCCGCCGCCCGCAGCCGCCTGCACCGAAGCCTCCAGAGAAGGAGGATACCGGCGGGTTGCTGTCGCTGTTCGGCGGAGATCAGGAACAGCTGCTGCTGTTAATGCTGGCGCTGCTGCTGGCCAAAAATGGCGCGCAGATCGAGCTGATCGTGGCGCTGCTGTATCTGGCGATGTGATAAAAACAGGGGGGAGCCGCGCGGCGGCTCCCCCCTGTAGTCATGTATGCGGTCCGTCTTTTATTCTCCGCGGGCGAGGTCTTCCTCCTCATCCACGAAATCCGGCACATTATCCCGGATGAAGCTTACGCAGCGAGCGAGCGGCTGCTCCTCCTGCATGGCCTCCAGGAAGTCAGCATGCCGTTCGGCGAGATCTTCCTCTTCCTCGGTGCGCAGCGCGGCACGTACCGCCTCGGCGCAGCGCGGCGCGCCGAGGGTATCGAATCCGTCCGCACCAAGCGCGCAGAAAGCAGCGGAAGGGCTTTCCAGCAGTTCCTCAAAGCCCGCGCTGTCCAGCTCGCGGCACAGCAGCCACACGCTGTATACTACACAGCGGCCGTGCGACAGCAGTGGAATGGTACGGTACGGATCCGGATGACGCGGGTCAAGCTTGGCCATCAGGTTGGCAATCACCGCATCCACCAGCTGATCGTCCGGCACGGCGGAAAGCTTGTCCTCTGTCATATCACGATAAGTATTCTGCAGTTCGTCCGCCCGCGTGGTTTTCTCCCGGCGGGAGCTGCCCCACAGATACAGCCCCACCAGCAGTGCCATGAACACCAGAACCAGCAGGTAATAGCCGCCCTGTCCGGCGGAAAAAAAGCCATCCAGCAGCATGGTTCCACCCTTCCTTTCTATTCCTCACCATTCTCCGCCATACGGCGGTAGATTTCCCCTTTTTTGATGCCGGTCTGTGCTGCGGCCTGTTTCGCCGCTTCCGAAGCGGACAGGCCGTCCGCCGCAAGTTCCTTGGCGAGCGAGACCGCGTCCTCTACGGTACAGGCGGCTTCTTTCACCGGCGGCCGCCCCTCCACGATTACCACGAATTCCCCGCGCGGCGCTTCAGTACGGTAACGGACCGCCGCCTCGGCGAGGCTGGTGCGGATGACCTCCTCATGGATCTTGGTCAGCTCCCGCACCAGCGCGATGCGCCGGTCGCCCAGCACCGCCAGCAGGTCCTCGAGCGTCGAGGGCAGCTTATGTGGCGCTTCGTAAAACACCATTGTGCGCACTTCATTGGTCAGCTGCTGCAGATGCTCCCGCCGGCTGCGACGGTTCATGCTCAGAAACCCCTCAAAGGTAAACCGGCCGGTCGGCAGCCCGGACACCGCCAGCGCGGTGATCACCGCACTCGGCCCCGGCACCACCCCTACCGGGATCTGCCGCGCGTGGCAGAGGGCTACCAAGTCTTCGCCCGGATCGGAGATCGCAGGCATCCCCGCATCGCTGACCAGCACCGCGTTTTCCCCGGCCTCCAGCCGGGCGATCAGCTGGGCGCCGCGGTCTCGTTTGTTATGCTCGTAATAGCTCACCAGCGTCTTATGGATGCCGAAGCGGTTCAGCAGGCGCAGCGTTACCCGGGTGTCCTCCGCCGCGATGAAATCGCACTCCCGCAGCGCCTCCACCGCGCGCGGCGAAAAATCCGACAGATTGCCGATGGGCGTCCCTACCAGAGTCAGTTTTCCGGCCATGCCGGCGCCTCCCTTGTTTACAGATTGCAATATGCGCAGGAAAACTACACATCGTAAATCGCTTGCATAGCAGCCGACTCCTGCTGCCCGTCCATCCGGACAAGCGCCGGCAGCACCGAAAGACCCGGATGCCCGCCCTTACGCGCTTCGCACAGCAGCAGCCACGGCGCGCTGTCCGCCCGCTGCTGGACAAAGCGCAGCCGCTTGGGCTCGAGGCCGCACGCCCGCAGCTCGGCAAACCGGTCGGCCAAATATTCCGGGCGGTGGCAGAACACAAAAACGCCGCCGTTTTTCAGCAGGCGGGCAGCGGCGGCTGCCGCGTCGGCAAAGACAAAGGATGCAGATTCGTGTCTGGCGAGTGTGCGTGCATCTTCTGCCGTGGACACGCAGGGGCGTGCGCTGCCGCGTCGGAAATAGGGCGGATTACAGGTGACGCGGTCATAGCGGCCTGCGGCAAGTCCGTCCAATCTCCGCAGGTCGGCGCAGTGCACCGTGATCCGCTCTTCCAAATGATTCAGGCACACCGCTTCGGCGGCAAGCGCAGCGGCCTCCGGCTGCAGCTCAACCGCGTCGATATGAGCGGGCGGGTCGCGCCGGCACCACAGCAGCGGCAGAATCCCGCAGCCGGTGCCGAGATCACAGACGATGTCCCGGCGTTTAGGCCGCGCAAAGTCCGCGAGCAGGACGGCGTCCGAGCCGAAACGGTGCTCCGCAGTGACCAGCGCGGTGATCCCGCCGCCAAGGGGGAGCGGGGTTTCCGGCATAGTGTGTCTCTCCCTGTCCTGCGGACAGCGCCGCAGGGTGTTTATTCGGCGGCCGCGCGGAAAGCGCGGCTTACCAACAGTAAATTGCCGGACAGACAACGCGGTCTGTCCGGCAACAAAACGTCGACTTGGCGGGGGAAGCCCCCGCGGTCTTTAGGCGGCCTTATTCCGCCTGGGGAGCGCCGACGGGGCAGACAGCAGCGCAGCTGCCGCACTCGGTGCAGACATCGGGATTGATCTCGTATTTGCCATCCCCCTCGGAGATCGCGGACACGGGGCATTCCGCCTCGCAGGCGCCGCAAGAGATACAATCGTCACTGATCTTATAAGCCATTACAGAGCACCTCCTTATCGTGGGATCCTGGAATAAGCTTATGTAGCCTCCGGCAGACGCATGCACCCGCCGGATTCCCATTCCACTCAGGCAGCCGTATCGGCCACCGGTGTTATTATACCATAACGGTTGAAAAAATCAACACCTTATCTCGCCGGGAAGGCTCACTTTTCCAGCCCGGAGAGCTTTTCCGCTTCGCTGCGGTCAACCTTGATTTTATTGTCACGGATGACCTTGACATCCTGACGGTCCATCACTACCGGCGGTGAATCCGGGGATTTATCCAGCCGCACCTTTACCTTACCGGTGAGCAGGTTGGTTTCCACCACCACGCCTTTGCCTTCCTTGGTGGTGACCAGCGCACCCTGCTTGGGCGTTTCACGCAGCAGCGATTCGTAGGCCTCCTGCTCATATTTCAGGCAGCACATCAGCCGCCCGCAGCAGCCGGAAATTTTGGTAGGATTGAGGGACAACCCCTGTTCTTTCGCCATTTTGATCGACACAGGCTGGAAATCGCTGAGGAACTGTGAACAGCAGAACGGCCGTCCGCAGATACCCAGCCCGCCGAGCATCTTCGCTTCGTCGCGCACCCCGATCTGCCGCAGCTCAATGCGGGTATGGAATACCGACGCCAAATCCTTGACCAGGCTGCGGAAGTCCACCCGCCCATCAGAGGTGAAATAAAACAGAATCTTGGAGCCGTCAAACGCATATTCTACGTCCACCAGCTTCATGTCCAGCTTGTGCGCCTGGATTTTTTCCTGGCACACCCGCATAGCGCGCTTCTCCTTCTCGGCGTTGTCCTTCGCGCGCCGCAGATCATCCTCTGTCGCGGGACGGAGCACCGGTTTGAGCGATGCGGGCACCGCGTCGTCCGCGATCTGGCGGTTGGGGATCACCACTTCGCCGCACTCGATGCCGCGCGAGGTTTCGACCACTACCGTGCCGCCCTTTTCCAGCGCAAACCCGCCGGGAGAAAAATAATACACCTTGCCTGCGTTTTTAAAACGCACGCCGACAATTTCAGCCATCGGTAAAAACCATTCCTTTCTTATACAGCCGGGGCTGCGCAGGAAAACGCCCTTCGTTTATTTTCCCGCTGCCTGCCGCAGACGGGAGCACATCAGCGTCAGGAACAACGCTTCATTCATATTGTAAACCCGCGCATGCTGCAGGTCTTCCACCGTGTCGATCAGGGCGGCAAGCTGTTCACGGGTCAGCCTGTGCGACAGCTCTTCGGCACAGTCCGGATCCACCGAAATGCGGGAAGGGGTTCCGTACCGGCAGGCCAGCGCATCGCGGAACAGCAGCGGCAGGCAGGTCAGCACGCCGGTCAGAGTTTCCTTATCCTTGGTCATCTTATTGGTCAGCCGAAGCAGCTCCAGCTCGTCCGACGCGGTCAGCGCCCGGGCAATGGCGGGCGCGAGGGTGGTCACCTGACGGAAGGTATCGTCCTCCAGCCCCTGCAGAGCCTGACCGATTACCCCGCCGAACACCGTGGCCGCGCGGCGCAGTTCTTCTTCCGGCCGGCCGGGCAGGCGCTCACGCAGAACCGTCACCGCCTGGTCCTCGGTCACGCCGGTCAGCGGCAGGCACACGGTGCGGGAGCGGATGGTCGGCAGCAGCTGTGAGCGGTTTTCGCAGGTGAGGATAAAAAGCAGATGCTTCGGCGGCTCCTCCAGAATTTTCAGCAGTGCGTTCTGTGCTTCGGTGGTCATTCCCTGTGCACCGGCAAGGATGCCCACCCGATAGTTTGCCTCATTCGGCAGGATATACGCCTCATCACGGAGTTTTCGGATGGTATCAATATGAAAAGAGCGTGCCGCACCGTCGCCGCCGGTTTCCGTGATATCCGGATGCCCGCCGGCAAGCGCTTTCACGCAGTGCGCGCACACCCCGCAGGGCTTTTCGGTTCCCGCCGGCGCGCTGCAGACCGCGCGCTGGGCAATTCGGCGTGCGAGGGTGCGCTTGCCGCTGCCGGCGGGACCTTCGAGCAGCAGTGCATGCGGAAACCGCCCTCCGTCCATATAGGCGGAGAGCTGCGCCTTTGTCTCTTCATTTCCCACAAATCCGTCGAACCGCATCGTCGTGCCTTCCCTCTGCCGCCGTGCGGCCGCCGTGCCGGACCCGTTCCCGGGCGCCGGCCTAAAACCTATACTGCCACCCGCTTAACGGTCAGGCATTGCCGGATTTTTTACTGTACCGGGTGGTCGGCAGAAAATCCGCTTGAAGCGCGTAGCTACTTCAGATTATTGGTACAGGTTCTCACAGTTTCTCGTAGCGCTCAATATCGGTGACAAACACCGTCGCACCGCCGACCGTCACTTCCACCGGGAAGGAGGCGTAGGTCGTCGTGCCGTAGGTCGCACTGGGCACCGTCTGGGCACGCTTACGCGAACGCTTGGCGATGATATCGATCACCTCGTCCACGCGGCTGTCCTCGGTGCCGACCAAAAAGGTGGTGTTGCCCGCCATCAGAAAGCCGCCGGTAGTGGCCAGCTTGGTGACCGCAAAGCCGGCATGGGTCAGCGCGGAGGATACCGCGTTGCTGTCATCCTTATTCACAATTGCAAAAATCAGCTTCATACTGTATGCCCTTCCTTTCCCGGCGCGTGCAGAATAACACCGTGCCCTATCAGCGTACGCACGGTACGAATTTATTATACCGTATCTGTCGGCTTCTGGCAAGAGATTTCGCACCGGCACACATCGGTGCATACGGCGGCGTGGGTATGGCCGCAGGCGGCAAGAGCTTTCGCCAGCGCCGGCGTGAACCGTTCCCCCGGCACGATCGCAGGAACGCCCGGCGGGCAGGGGCAAACACTGCGCGCGGCAATTCGGCCGGCGGCCGCCGGCATCGGAATTTCTTCCGCCGTGCAGAGCATCGCATTCCGCGGGGGCATCACCGCCTGCGGCCGGATGTCAGGCGCAAAAAGTGGGAACCGCGGGCATCCCGCGGCGGGGAGTTCTGCCTGCGGCAGCGCTTCGAGTGCCCGCTTCAGACGGGCAAAATCGTCGTCGGTATTACCGGGGGTAAGGATAAACACAAGGTAGCGGCTGTCCGCATATTCCGGCTCACAGCCCTGACGGCGGAACCATGCCGCTGCTGCGGCGGCATCGCGGCCGTTTGCTGCAAAGTCGAGGGTCAGGCGGCTCGGGTCGCGCAGCGCACGGCCGGCGTAAGCCTCGACGCCCTGTTCGGCCGCAGTCCGGCGCAGTCCCGCGGTGATTTCGGCCACCTGGCGGAAAGCCGCCGGACCCTCCTGCTCCCACCAGCTGCGGGCAAGGTCGAGAGAGGCAAGCACCGGAAAGGACGGCGACGTGGAGCCGAACAGCGCCATCGCCGCTTTGGCGGCTGGGCGGGTGATGCCGGCAGCAAACGGTGTGTTTCCGATATGCAGCATGGCGCCGCCGGTGAGCACCGGCAGCGTCTTATGAGCGGAATCTGCGGTCAGGTCAGCTCCGAGCGCAAGCGGGTGCAGGCCGAAGGCGCTGAGATGACTGCCGTGGGCGTTATCCACCAGCAGCGGCACGCCGTATCGGCGGCATACCGCCGCAAAAGCCGGGACATCGCAGAGGTTGCCCGCGTAATCCGGGCTGGTGACATACACCGCACGGATGCCGGGATCCGCGGCGAGCGCCCGCTCCACCGCGTCCGCGTCCGGCGGCAGCACACCGTCCTCATTCTGCGAGGGCCAAAGCCATACCGGTTCGAATCCCAGCAGCACCGCCGTGTGGACCGCGCTGCGGTGCGCGGTGCGCGCCATCAGCACCCGGCCGCCAGCGCCTGCACCGAGCAGCAGCATCGTCTGTATGCACAGTGTGCACCCTCCGGCGCTGAACAGCGTTTCCCGTGCGCCGAAGGCTGCCGCCGCAAGTTGTTCCGCCTGCTCAATCACGTCGCCGCCGTCGTACAGGCTGCCGGTGCCCGGCAGTTCGGTCAGATCCAGCGCCGGATCGGCAAGGGGGGTCAGCAGCGGCATATGCCCCTTATGCCCTGGTGTATGAAACGCGGCGGGATGTCCCGCCGCGTGTGTATGCAGCGCCGCGAAAAGCGGCGTTTTCCGCTCAGACATAATTGCGCCGGATGAAGGCGCTGATATGCACCGGATCGGTGTCAAAGGAAACGATGTCGCCCGGTGCGCAGTCGATGTCGGTGACGTCCACGGTCAGCGAGGTCAGCCCCGGCCGACCGATGATCACCGGTCGTTTGCCGTTGATCTCGCAGGTGAGCTTTTTGCGGAAAAACGGGAAGCGGGAAACCGGCATTTCGGTGAACAGGCCGTCTGCCCGCCCGGACGGAACCACTGCCACCCGCGTCGCCTTGCGCAGGCGCACCCGGGCATCGTCACCGACCGTACTGCCCGCGGTGAGCCATTTCAGGTCGCAGACATTGGATACTGCCCGTCCGACCTTTTTCAGGCCATGACGTTCTTTCAGCGGGCCGCGGCCGAACAGGTCCGCGCTGGTGCGCACCGCACCCAGGCGCATCTCCTTGCACTGGAGCGCCTGATAGCTGTCCGCCATATGCACGATGCCGGGCTTTAAGCCCTCCCGCTGCACCGCGGCGACCGCGCGCTGGAAATCCTTCACCTGCTGGAGCCGATGGGATTCCGATGCTTTGCCGGTATCCGGCAGGATGGTAAACACGCCGGTCAATTCCACGTTTTCCAGATGCTTGATGGTCTGCGCCGCCTTGCCGGCGTCCTGCAGTGCATAGCCGAAGCGTCCCATGCCGAAGTCGAAGCACAGCTGCACCCGCGCCCGGCAGCGCATTTTGCGGCTCAGCGAGCTGAACAGCACCGCGGCGTCGTTGGAGCCGACCGCGCCGATGATGTCGTATTGCAGGATGGCGGCAACGTCGTCTTCACCGGAATAGGGAGTCAGCAGCAGGATGTCCAGCCCGCGCACCGCGTCCGCGATGCGCACCGCCTCCTCAAGCCGCGCGACCGCAATCGTGCCGACCCCCGCCTCCTGCAGGAGTTTCGCGATTTCCACGTCGCCCAGTCCCAGAGCATTCGCCTCGAGCACCGGGATCAGCGGCGTACTGCCGGCCTGCTTCTGCAGGATGCGCAGGTTGGTGAGGATTCGTTCGGTCTGTACCATCAGCTTCATGTCCATGACCATCCTTTATCTGTATACTGAGCCGGATGCCTCGCAGCGGGGGCTTGTCCTTTTATGTCCAGTATACCGCAGTCGACCGGTTTCGTCAAACACCGGCGGCGAAAATAAAGGTTTTGTGCCGTTTTTCCGCGGACGGCCGTCGGCATTGCGTAAGGTGCGGGGCTTTTCGCTCAAAAAGGCTTTTCCACAGGCGGTGCCGGCCGCTTTAGCCGCGCAACTGCTGCCTTATCCTCACGGCTTACCCGAAGCGATTCCCGAATCTTCCGGATGGTCAGGTTATGGGTCACGGGGTCAAGGGCGCCGGCTTCCAGCAGGGGGTACACCTTTTCCGGAAAGCGGACAAAGCACACCGACAGGGTCCACGCCGCCGCCATGCGCACATAATAGCCCTCGTGGGTGAGCGCGGTCAGCCGCGCGATCACCCCATCGACATGTGCCTCGTCCACAAAGTGGTCAAGCATGGCCACCACTGCGAACCTTACGTCGAATTCCCGGCCGGAAGACAGGTAGGGGGACAGAAACTCCCAGACAGCCTCCGGCTGCCGCCGGACAAAGCGCAGCGAGGCGCAGAAGCTGTCACATACCGACCAGTTATCGATCTTCGGCACAAAGGCCGCCGTATACCGCAGCAGCTCATCAATATCCGCTTTGGCGGCGCCGATCACCATGCCCTGGAGCATAACTTCCTCGAAGGTGTCATCCCCGGCGGCGGCGAGCCAGCCGCGCCAGTCCTCCGCCGCGATGCGTTTGGCCAGCGCGCGCATCTGCGGCAGCCGCACCCCGATCAGGTTGGTGCCGGGAGGCAGAAGTTTGGCGGAAAACCGGCGGTAATCCGCATCGGCGAGCGCGGTAAGTTCAGCTTTGATGTCCATGGTGGGGCTCCTTTCTGAAAAAATGCCCCCTGCATCGACAGGGGGCATGGAGATATTATGCCTTGAGCAGTTCCTTTGCCGCGTCGGTCAGGCGTTCGGCCATCGCTTCTGCGGCCGCCTTATCGGTGCCAGTGGCGGTGACGTAGGCCTTGATCTTCGGCTCGGTGCCGGAGGGCCGCACGATCACGCCGGCGCCATCCTCCAGACCGAAGACCAGCACGTTGGATTTCGGCAGGGTAAGCACCGTTTCGGCTCCGGTGCGCATATCCACGCTGCGGGAGGCCAGATAGTCGGAGAAACGCGTCACCGCAAGACCGGCGATCTCCTGCGGTCGGTTCTCCCGCAGCGATTCCATCAGCTTGTGCATCGTCGCCATGCCTTCCGCACCCTCAAATTCCGCGTTGATCAGGATATGGCGGTAAACGCCGAATTCCGCATACAGCGCATCGAGCACGTCGAGCAGGCTCTTGCCCTGCTTCTTGTAATACGCGGCCATTTCGCAGATGAGCATGGAGGCGTTCACGCCGTCCTTATCCCGCACATAGGTGCCGGACAGGTAGCCGTAGCTTTCCTCGAACCCGAAGACATAGCGTTCCGGATGGCCCTCCTTTTCGAGCAGCCCGATCTGCTCGCCGATATACTTGAAGCCGGTGAGCACCTCCCGCACCTCGCAGCCGAATTTTTCGGCGATGCGCAGCACCAGGTCGGAGGTGACAATGGTCTTGACCGTGACCGGATGTTCGGGCAGGGTGCCCAGCTCGGCGCGGGTGGTCAGCACATAATTAAGCAGCAGGCAGCCCACCTCATTGCCGGTCATCAGGGTATAGTCGCCGCTGTCGAGTACCGCGATACCCACCCGGTCGCAGTCCGGGTCGGTGGCGAGCAGCAGATCCGGTTTCACCGTTTCGGCGAGCTTCAGCGCGCAGGCAAACGCTTGGCGGATTTCCGGATTCGGGTACGGTGCGGTCGGGAAATTGCCGTCGGGCTTCTCCTGCTCCGGCACCACCGCGAGTGCCGATACCCCGATGCGGTGCAGCATCTCCCGCACTGGCTTGTTGCCGGTGCCGTTGAGCGGGGTATATACCACGCTGAGCGGCACCTCATGGCAGATGCCGGGGCGCAGTTGTTCGCCGGCGACATGCTGGAGGAAATCCTCGAGCAGTTCCGGCCCGATCATCTGAATCCGGCCGTCCCGAACCGCTTCGCTGTAATCGGCCACCTTCACACCGTCAAAAATTTCCACCTTGCGGATGTACGCCGTCACGGCGTTGGCGTCCGCGTCGGTCATCTGGCAGCCGTCCGCGCCGTAGCATTTATAGCCGTTGTATTTGGCCGGGTTATGGCTGGCGGTGATCATGATGCCCGCCTGACAGTGCAGCGAACGCACTGCGAAGGAAAGCACCGGCGTGGGCTCGAGTTCATCAAAAATATGCACCTTGATCCCGTTCGCCGCGAGCACCCGCGCCGCTTCGCGGGCAAACAGCGGGGATTTGATGCGGGAGTCGAACGAAATTGCCACGGCGTTTTCGCTGCCGCTGACGTTGAGATAATCGGCAAGTCCCTGGGTCGCCTTACGCACGGTGTAAATATTCATCCGGTTTTCCCCCGCACCGATTACCCCGCGCAGTCCGCCGGTTCCAAAAGCCAGTTCGCGGTAAAAGCGATCGAGGATTTCCTCGTCCTGCCCGGCGATGCTCTTCAGCTCGTCAAGCAGGTCCGGATCCTCGATTGCCCGCTGTTTCCAGCGGGCGTAATTATCCATCATGGCCTTGTCGCACATTTTGTATCCTTCCTTTCGCTTACATGGGCAGGTTCCCCGCATGGTGCCTGCCTGTCCGGCCGGACAGCACCGCATCCACCGCCCATACAATATTTCCCTTTGTATCATACACCATTTGGCCGGAGAATGGCAAGGCGTATTCTGCCGCGAATCCCGGCATATTTTCCCGAAATATCCGAAAATCTTCAGAATTCCCCTCTTTTTTCCCGATGAAAAATACGCTATAATAGATCAGAAGGCCGTTTGTCCGGCCGATTCATAAAATGTTTTCAGCCGGCGGGCAGCCGCCGGAGCACAGGCGGGTTCCGCCGGGGAAGGAGTTTTCAGCATATGGCTAACAAACAGGTGCGGGTCACTATCTGCGGAACGGGATACACGCTGTCCACCGACGACGCAGAGGAATATGTTCTCGGGGTTGCCGATCGGGTGGAAAAATCCATGAAGGCGATGATGAACGAAAACGACCGTATTTCCACGTTGATGGCCGCGGTGCTCACCGCGCTAAACAACGCCGACGACGCGGCAAAGGCGACCGTTTCGGCGGATAATCTGCGCGCGCAGATCAAGGATTTCATCGAGGAGAATGCGAAGCTGCGGCAGGAGGCAGACAGTGCCAACCGCGAATGTGAGCGTCTGCGCCGCGAGCTGATGGATATGCGGTCGTCCCGTTCATGAATAGGGGGAAAATCGAAATTCTTGCACCCGCCGGCTCGCCTGAGGCGCTGACCGCCGCGGTGCGCTGCGGTGCCGATGCGGTGTATCTGGGGGTAGGGCGCTTCAACGCCCGGCAGGCGGCGCACAATTTCGCGCCGGAGGACATGCCGGAAACGGTGCGTTACTGTCATGCCCGCGGCACGGCGGTGCATATCGCGCTCAACACGCTGGTGCGGGAGGATGAGATGTGCGACGCGCTGGCGCTCGCTGAGCAGGCCTGTATCTGGGGTGCCGACGCGCTGATCATTCAGGATCGCGGTTTGGCGCGGCGGATTCACGCGGCGGCGCCGGAAATGCCGCTGCATGCTTCTACCCAGCTGTCCTGTCACACTCCATCCGGAGTGGAAGAGCTGCGGGACTGCGGGTTTTCCCGGGTAGTGCTGGCGCGGGAGATGAGCCAGGAGGAAATCACGGCGTGCGTCGGCCTCGGCTGCGAAATCGAGGTGTTTGCGCACGGGGCGCTGTGCATGTGTGTATCCGGGCAGTGCACGCTGTCTGCGATGCTCGGCGGCCGCAGTGGCAACCGCGGCATGTGTGCGCAGCCCTGCCGACTGCCGTTTGCACCGGTGGGAAGCGGCCCGGCCAGAGACCGGACTGCGTTGAGCCTGAAGGATTTATGTCTGCTGGATTACGTGGAGCAGCTGCGGGGGAGCGGCGTGGATTCCCTGAAAATCGAGGGGCGGATGAAACGGCCGGAATACGTGGCGGCTGCGGTGACCGCCTATCGTGCGGCCGCGGACGGACGGGCGGCGGATCGGCAGCTGCTGGAGGATTTGCAGGCGGTGTTTTCCCGGTCGGGCTTTACCGACGGCTATTACCGCGGTCGGCGGGATGCCGGATTGTTCGGTCACCGCAGGCGGGAGGATGTCACCGCGGCGACGGCGGAGGTGTTCAGCCGGCTGCACCGTTTATATGATCGGGAAAACCCAAGGGTGCCGCTGGCGCTGACCTTTACGATGCGCGCCGGTGAGCCGGTGCGGCTGGAGGGGCGCTCGGGTGACGCCGCCGCACAGGCGGCAGGGACGATCCCTGAAGCGGCTGTGCATCGTCCGCTGTCCGTGCAGCGGGCGGAGGAACAGTTGTGCAAAACCGGCGGTACGCCGTTTATGCCGCCGGAGGTGGTCTGCCGCATGGACGATGGGCTGGCCCTGCCGCTTGCGGCGCTCAATGCGCTGCGGCGGGAAGTGTGCGAACGGCTGTTGGCGGTGCGCGGCGAGACGGCTGCGGTGCCGTTTCGCCACACGCAGGAGCCGGTGTGTACGCCGCGAGAGCCGAGTTCTCCGAAACTTGTGGCACGGTTTACCGATGCGGCACAGTGCCCGGGGGACGTGGATATAGAGGCGGCGATCGTGCCGCTGGATACCCCGCCGGAGGTGCTGCGGCGACTGTGCGCGCGGCGTTCCACAGGGGTGGAGATTCCCCGCGGGCTGTTCGGGGCCGACGATGCGGCGCGGAGGCTGCTGGCTGCGGCGAAGGAAGCCGGTGCGGCGTTTGCGCTGTGCGGCGGCATCGGTGCGGTGCGTCTCGCCCGGGAGGCTTCGCTCCCGCCGGTGGGCGGCTTCGGGCTGAACATCGTCAACCGCTGGGCACTTGATGCCTATGCTCAGGAAGGAGCTGCTGCGGCGGTGCTGTCGATGGAGCTGACCTTCCCGCAGATGGCGTTTGCCGTGCGGGAACAGACGGCAATCCCTGCGGGGGCGCTGGTCTATGGGCATCAGCCGCTGATGCTGCTGCGGGCGTGCCCGCGCCGGGCTGCGGAGGGGTGTACGGGCTGCGGCGATGAGCGGCCGCGGGCGATGACCGACCGCCGCGGGGCGGTCTTTCCGCTGGAATGCGGGCGCGACCGGCCGGGCGGCTGTGTAGAGCTGCTCAACGGCGATCGCCTGTTTTGGGCGGACCGGCTCGAAGAACTGCCGCTGCTGGATTTCTGGCTGCTGCATTTTACTGGTGAGGACGAGCGGGAGGTGCGGGAGATTCTGCGGGCCTACCGCCGTGGCGGCAGGCCGCCGGAAAGGCTCACCCGCGGCCTGTACCGCCGTGGCGTGGAATAATACGAAAACTCAACCGATGATACAGAAGGGACGGCATTTAGGCTATGACAGTGAAATTTCAGAAACTGCATGAGCAGGCGAAGATTCCGCAGCGCTCCACCGAGGGCAGTGCGGGGATGGATTTATGCGCGCGCATCGACGAGCCGGTGACGGTGCCCGCCGGCGGTCGGGTGGGAATCCCCACCGGTATCGCGATGGGCCTGCCCGGCCCGGAGACGGTCGGCTTGGTTTTCGCGCGCAGCGGGCTGGCGGTCAAACATGGTCTGACGCTTTCCAACGGTGTGGGCGTGATCGACAGCGATTATACCGGTGAGATCAAGGTCGGTCTGGTCAACCTGTCGGACAAGGCGTACACCATTGAACCGGGCGAGCGCATTGCCCAGCTGGTGATCATGCCGGTGCTGCTGCCGCAGATCGAGCTGGCGGAAGCGTTGGAGGAGACCGCACGCGGGGCGGGCGGCTTTGGTTCGACGGGGAGAAAATAACAATCGTCACAAATGACAATGGATAAATGGAAAGGGTTGTTTGAGGTTGAAGGCGAAGAATACGCTGATCCTGATTTTTTTGCTGCTTGCGGCAGTGGTGCTGTCGGCGCTGATCGGCACATTGACCGAGGGCGTGGAATTCCTGCGGTGGCTGACCTGGGGCGATTCGGTGGGATTCGATACGGTGAATCTTGACCTGGCGATTATCAACGTCAGCTTTTCCTTCAAAATGCAGGTGAACGTTTTGCAGGTAGTGCTCATCGGTGCGGCGCTGCTGCTGTACAAAAAGGTACGCTGAAAAAGGATGGCGGGGTTTTCCCGACGGACAAAAGGAGACAGGGAAATGAACTGGATTTTGGCCTCCGCCTCACCGCGGCGCCGGGAAATCTGCGAGCGGATGGGCGTGGCGGTGGAGATCCTGCCGGCAGCTGGCGAACCGCCGCTGGATCGGTCGCTGCCATTGGAAGAGGCGGTGCGCCTGGTGGCGCGCGCAAAAGCGGAGGAGATTGCGGCGCGCTGCCCGGAGCGCCGGGTGCTCGGTGCAGATACGGTGGTGGAAATCGACGGGCAGGTGCTCGGCAAGCCGCGGGACAAACGCGAGGCAGCGGATATGCTGCGCCGGCTTTCGGGGCGCGCTCATCGGGTGCTGACCGGCGTATGGGCGGCGGGCCCGGGCTGCGGCTGCGGTTTTACGTCGGCGGCGCAGGTCGAATTTGAGCCAATGACTGATGAGGAAATTGCCGCTTATGTGGCGACCGGCGAGCCGATGGACAAGGCGGGTGCCTACGGGATTCAGGGGCTTGGCATGCGTTTTGTGCACGGAATCGTCGGGGACTATTACACGGTGATGGGACTTCCGGGCGCGGCTTTATGGCGTTTTCTGCAGCAATTTCCGGAAATCGGATGAATTCTGCGGGAATTGAGGCTGCGGACAAATTTTTTATTGAGAAATTTTTCCTTACAGTATATAATATAATGACTGACGGCCAAATATAGTAAGGAACAGGACGGTTGGCCGGCAGAGGGAGAAAAACAGGATGAGCGGGATCGCGGCGCGGCAGCCGGCGATCCGGCACGCCAAATATACGCGGGCTGACCGCGATCCGGAAAGGAAGTCAAAGTTATGTTTTTTAATCGGGATATCGGCATCGATCTGGGAACGGCGAATACCCTCGTGTACATGCGCGGCAAGGGCATCGTTATGCGCGAGCCGTCGGTAGTCGCGGAGGACGTCCGCAACCATGCGGTTATGGCAGTCGGCAGCGAGGCGAAGGAAATGATCGGCCGTACGCCGGGGTCCATCTCTGCAGTGCGTCCGCTCAAGGACGGCGTGATCGCGGATTTTGACATCACGGCGGAGATGCTCCGCTATTTCATCAAACGCACTGTCAAGTCGGGCATTTTCAGCCGGCCCCGCGTGATCGTGTGCATCCCCTCCGGTGTCACCGAGGTTGAGCGCCGTGCGGTAGACGAGGCAGCGCGGCAGGCGGGCGCAAAAGAAGTCGAACTGATCGATGAGCCGATGGCGGCTGCCATCGGCGCTGGGCTTCAGGTTGCGGAAGCCGCCGGATGCATGGTGGTGGATATCGGCGGCGGCACCTCCGAGGTGGCGGTCATTTCTCTTGGTGATATCGTGACCTCCTGTTCGGTGCGCACTGCGGGCGACGATTTTGATGAGGCAATCATTTCCTATATAAAAAAGAAATATAATCTGCTCATCGGTGAGCGCACGGCGGAGGATATCAAAATCAGCATCGGCTCTGCGTTCCCATCTGAGGACGAGTGCTCGATGGAGGTCAAGGGCCGCAATCTTATCGATGGTCTGCCCAAAAACATCACGGTGTCCTCCGAAGAGGTGCGGGAGGCGCTCGCTGATCCGGTCAGTTCCATCGTGGATGCTATCCGTTCCACCCTCGAGCGCACCCCCCCGGAGCTGTCCGCGGACATTATCGACAACGGCATTATGCTTACCGGCGGCGGTGCGCTGCTGCGGGGACTGGATGTGTTGATCGCGCGGGAAACCGGCATGCCGGTGCATGTTGCGGAGAATCCGCTCGACTGCGTGGCGGTCGGCACCGGCAAGTGCCTCGATATCGGTGTGGTGAGTAATTTCCGCTCCAACCGATCGAAATGACGAAGGGTAAAAATAATTATTGTTAATCTTTACACGGGGCACATTGTCCGAAGAAGGAGGTCATCGTGAAAGATTTTTTCAAAAGCCTGGGATTCAAGGTGCTCGCGGCGGTGGCGCTGGTGCTGGTTGGCGTGATGATTTACGCCGCATCGACCGGCGGTCTGGCCAACATACCGGCGACCATAACCGGAGCGATTGTTTCCCCCCTGCAGTCGTTGGGCGCGGGTATATCCAACGGTCTTAGCAGCTTCTTTGGGATGTTTACCGATTCCGGCGAACTGCAGAAGGAGCTTGACGCGCTTCGTGAGGAGAACAACCAACTGCGTCAGCAGCAGGTAGAGCTTGACGAACTGCGGCGGGAAAATGAGGATCAGCGCAAGTACCTCGGGATCAAGGAAGAAAATCCCGATTATGAATTTGCACCAGCCAAAATCATCGCACAGGATCCTTCCGATCCGGCGTACAACTTTTCGATCAGCAAGGGATCCCTCGATGGCATCCACCGGGATGATCCGGTGATTACGCCGGAGGGGCTGGTCGGCGTCGTTTACGAGGTCTATCCCAACTGGGCAAAAGTGCGCACGATCCTTGACCCAAATGTTGCGGTGAGTGCGATGGTGTCGCGTACGGCCGATACCTGCATCACCGGCGGTACGCTGCCGCTCGCGCGGGAGGGGCTGACCCGGCTGAACATGCTGCCGCGGGAAACCGGTGCGACGGTAGGTGACTATATTGTCACCGCGGGTAAGGGCGGTATTTATCCGCCGGGACTGCGTATTGGGAAAATCACCGAAATCAAGCCGGATTCCGACGGTCTGACGGTATATGCTACCGTCGAGCCGTTTGCCGACATCCGGAACGTTTCCTCAGTTTTCGTGATTACGGATTTTGCGGAAAAAAATCAGCTGGAGGAATAACCATGCCGACCCGGCGGCTCGAGGCGGTCTTGCGATTTCCCCGGCGTATGCAGGGCGATACAGGGAAAGAGAACAGGGAGAGGGGGGCGAACAGCCCCTCTTTCGTGTTCCATGACGCAGGCACAGGGCGGAGGTGAGCCGATGACTGAACTGGATAAGATGGGGGACCACAATCCGATGCACCGGCTCGGTTCCCGGTACATCAAATGGACGGCGTACGGTCTATGGCTGCTGCTGATCTGCGTGCTGCAGAACACGCCACGGCTGATTCCATCGGTTTTCGGTGCCCGGCCGCTGCTGGTGGTGCCGCTGGTGGTTTGCATCGCGCTGTATACCGGTCCGGTGGGCGGCGCGGCGGCCGGGGTTGCGGCGGGACTGCTGTGGGATATGTATTCCACCCGTCTGCTCGGCTTCAACGCATTGCTGCTGCTGGTGATCGGCTGCGCGTGCGGACTGCTGGTCCGCCTGCTTATCCGCAACAACCTGCTGTCGGCGATGCTGCTTACGGCGGCGGCGCTGGTGATTCAGGGAGTGGCTGACTGGCTGGGCAATTACGTGATACTGGTCATCCCGGATGCGGGCTTCGTTTTGCTGCACACCATCCTGCCGAATATGGCGTACAGTCTGGTGCTGTCTCCGCTGATTTATCTGATTACCAAACTGATTGCTCAGATTTTGGCTAAACGAGAATAACAAAACGTATAAAATGTAGGTACTATAACGGATTGTCTTAAGAAGGGAAGGGACGCCGGATGCGAAATGACAATGCCAATAACCGTATCAGCAAACGCCGCGCCATTGCTTTGGTGGCGGTGGTTGCGTTTATGTTTGGACTGTACTCCATGCGGCTGTTCCAGGTGCAGATCGTGGAAGGGGAGCAGTACGCAAGCATCGCGGAGCGCACTTCCTCCACGGTGATCCCGGTGTCGGCGTCCCGCGGGGAGATCCTTGACCGCCATATGCGCCCGATGGCGGTGAACCGAACAAGCTATCAGGTGCTGTTTGACTACGTCTTTTTTCCGCATGGCTCCGGCAGCGAGCTGCAGTACGCTCAAAACGAAATCATCCTGGCGCTGACCGGGCTTCTCGATGCGGCCGATGAGGCGTGGAACGACACCCTGCCGATTTCCCACAATCCCTCGTTTACCTTTGACGAGGAGCGCGAACAGAGCATCGCCTCGCTGAAAAACGACCTGCGGATGGCCGATTATGCCACAGCGCAGAACTGTCTGGATGCGTTGATTGAACTATACGAACTGGAAAACTATGACCCTGCACAACAGCGGGTAATTGCAGGTGTGCGGTATGAAATGGGGCTGACCGGCTTCAGCGTGAGCAACCCATTTGTGTTTTCGGGGAACATATCGGAAGAAACCGCTTACACCATCATGGAGAACAGCCAGACCTATACCGGGGTGATTGTACAGCCGACCGCGGTGCGGGAATATGTGTCCGGTACCATCGGCGCTCACCTGATCGGTACGGTCAGCGCGATTTATGCGGACGATTTTGAGTCGCTTGAGGATATGTATGCGCAGGGCTATCGGCTCAACGACGTGATCGGCCGCGGCGGCATCGAAGGTGCGATGGAGTCGGTGCTGCGCGGCACCGCCGGTAAGACCACGCTGATTAAGGATTCCTCCGGCAAGGTGGTCAACAAATACGAAAGCCAGGCGCCGGTGCCCGGCAGCACGGTGGTGCTGACGCTGGATATGGCGCTGCAGGCGGTGGCGCAGCAGGCGCTCGATGATAAAATTACCGAGCTGCGGGCGCGGCCGGAGGGGGAAGACGGCCAGGATGTCACCAGCGGGTCGGTGGTGCTGCTGGACGTGAAAAATGGCGGCGTGCTGGTGAGTGCCAGCTGGCCAAGCTACGACCTGTCGCGGTATTACACCGACTATGAGGAAATCAGTAAGAATCCGGATAAGCCGCTGTTCAACCGGGCGCTGTACGGTGCTTATCCCTGCGGCTCCACGATGAAGCCGGGTGTCGCTCTGGCGGCGCTTACCGAGGGGATTATCAACCGCAGTTCCACTCCGTATTACTGCAAACGGTATTACGATTATTTCGGTGAGGACAACCGTCTGGGCTGTCTGGGCTATCACGGCAACGCCAACGTTGTTTATGCGCTGCAGGAGTCCTGCAACGTGTTTTTCTATGAGGTCGGCCGGCTGCTGGGCATCAACAAGATGAACACATACAGTGAGCTGTATGGGCTTGGGCAGAAAACCGGTATCGAGATCGGGGAGAGCACCGGCATACTCGCCGGCCCGTCTCAGCGCAATGCGGCCGGCGGCATCTGGACGGCGGGCGATACCGTACAGGCGGCTATCGGTCAGTCGGACAACGCCTTCACCCCGATTCAGCTGGCGGCTTACACCATGCTGATCGCTAACGACGGCGTGCGGTACAAAACACATCTGGTTGATTCCATCCGCCACTATGACGGTACGGTGGAAAAGGTCGAGCCGGAAGTTGCTGCGCGGGTCAGCTTTACCGAAGAGGCTATCGACGCGGTCCGGGAAGGCATGGTTCAGGTAATCAAAAACGGTACCGCCTGCAAGGCGTTTGACTATGGCAATGTCGGGTACACCGTGGCGGCGAAAACCGGTACCGCACAGAACAGCAGAAGCCGCTCCGACCACGGCACCTTCATTGCCTACGCCCCGGTGGAAAATCCGGAGGTGGCCATTGCGGTGGTGATGGAAAACGGCACCTCCCGGCCGGCGTCTGATGTGGCCAGAAAGGTGCTGGATGCCTATTTTGCCGCTAAAACGCAGTCACAGTCGCCGACGGTGCCCGGGCAACTTCTGCCGTGACCGCTGTGAGCAGTATGCACAGAGCAAAAGACGGAATTTCTCCGTCAAAACCCATTGCCTTTATGCCCGGGACATGGTATACTTAAGAGAAGGTATGACGCGGTCAGGCGCGGATGCCGCTTGCGAAAGAGGGCGGCGCCAACCCGTTTTCCCTCAGTTCCGGCGAAAGGTATGGTCGTGAAGATGGGCTGCGTATCCGTTATAACGTCCGGCAAGGGCGGCGCGGGAAAATCCACCGTGACCGCAGGCCTCGGCTGTGCGCTGGCCAAGCTCGGACGCAAGGTCCTGCTGGTGGATGCGGATGCGGGACTGCGCAGTCTGGATTTGATGATGGGCATCGGCGGCAGCGCGGTGTACGATATGGCCGACATTTTCGCAGGAAACTGTGAGCCAATCCGTGCGATTTATCCTTCGCCGGTATGTCCCGGTGTATCGGTGCTGCCTGCTCCGGTCAGTCTCGAGCGGCTGTGCACCCCGGAGGATATGCGGCGGCTGTGCCGTGGCTTTGCCCGCTATTACGATGATGTGCTCATCGATTCGGCCGCCGGCGTGGGAGCCGGTTTTGAGACGGCGGTTGCCAGCGCGCAGCGTGCGCTGGTGGTGACGACACCCGATATGGTTTGCGCGAGGGACGCGCAGATTGTGTCCCGCCTGCTTGAGGACAGGCAGATCCCCGCACGCCTGCTGATCAACCGTCTGCGCGCCCGGCCGGTAATGGCCGGACGGATGCCGGATGTGGATGAGATTATCGATACGGCGGGACTGCAGCTGATGGGGATTTTGCCGGAGGATGAGGCGGTGGCGGTGGCGAATGCCAACGGGCGCCCTCTGCCGTCGGACTGCTACGCGGCGGCGTGCTTCGGCAACATCGCACGGCGCTTTCTTGGTGAACAGGTGCCTTTGGCAAACCTTGAAAAAATGATTTGATTATTCAAAAAGGAGTGGATCGTGCATGAATATCGCCCTGATTGCTCATGACGCAAAAAAAGAATTGATGGTGCAGTTCTGCATCGCTTACTGCGGCGTGCTCAGCCGACACAACTTATGCGCTACCGGCACCACCGGCAAGATGGTGGCGGAAGCGACCGGGCTGAATATTGTCCGTTATATGAGTGGGACGCAGGGCGGCGATCAGCAGATCTCGGCCCGCATTGCGTGCGACGAGATCGATCTGCTGCTCTTCTTCCGTGACCCGATGACCGTGAAGTCGCATGAGCCCAATGAGAACGACATGTTCCGTCTGTGCGATATGCGCAATATTCCGGTGGCGACCAATATTGCCACTGCGGAAGTGCTCATTCACGGTCTGGAGCGCGGCGACCTTGACTGGCGCAACATTGTCAATCCGCATCACTGAAAATATCCAGCGGATCACAGCACAGATTCAGGTTTTCGCGGATAGACAAAGAGGCGCACAACATACGCAGAGGCGCACAGCAGTGCGCCTCTTTTGTGTATGAACGGCGGACCGGGTTCCGCCAGAAGCGAGAGGAGTTTTGGGACAAATGGCATTGATTACCAACGCCATCCGCGGCACGCAGGACGTGCTGCCGGGCGAAAGCTACAAATGGCAGCACGTGGAACAGACCGCCCTGGCGATTGCACGGGATTTCGGTTATCGCGAAATGCGGGTGCCGGTGTTTGAACATACCGAGCTGTTCCAGCGGTCGGTGGGCGAAACCACCGACGTGGTGCAGAAGGAAATGTACACCTTCGACGATAAGGGCGGGCGTTCCATTACGCTGCGCCCGGAGGGCACGGCCGGCATGGCGCGCGCCTTTCTCGAGCATGGGCTGAACAACGACGCGCTGCCGGTCAAGGTCGCGTATTTGACCTCCTGCTACCGCTACGAAAAACCGCAGGCCGGCCGGCTGCGTGAGTTCCACCAGTTCGACGTCGAGTGCTTCGGCGCCGGTGCACCGCAGGCGGATGCCGAAGTGATTACCCTTGCGCGGCTGGTGCTGGATACACTCGGGGTACAGGGCGTTTCGCTGCATATCAATTCCATCGGCTGTCCCGAATGTCGGGCGAAATATCTCGAAGCACTGCGGGCGTATTTTTCGGCCCGGAAGGACGAGCTGTGCGCCACCTGCCAGGGGCGTCTCGAGCGCAATCCGATGCGCATTCTCGATTGCAAATCCCCGGTGTGCTCTGCCATTGCGGCGGGGGCGCCGGTGATGCTCGATTATCTGTGCGAGGACTGTGCCGCGCATTTCGGGGCGGTGAAAGCCTGCCTCGACGAGGCAGGAGTCCCGTTTGAAATTGATACCGGCATCGTCCGGGGGCTGGACTACTACACCCGCACGGTGTTTGAATTCGTCTCCGACGCGCTGGGCGCACAGGCGGTGGTCTGCGGCGGCGGCCGCTACGACGGCCTGATCGAGGAGCTCGGCGGCCCGCACACACCGTCTCTCGGCTTCGGCATGGGGCTGGAGCGGCTGCTGATGGTGCTTGAAGCGCAGAAGGCCGAATTTCCCGAGGAGCCTCGGTGCGAGGTGTACCTTGCCTCTATGGGCGAGCGCGCGGCCGTTCGCTGCTTCGGCATGGCCTCCAAGCTGCGGGAAGGCGGCGTGGCGGCTGCGTGCGATACGGTGGGTCGGTCGCTCAAGGCGCAGATGCGCTACGCCGACAAGCTGGGCGCGCGGTATACGCTGGTGATCGGAGACAATGAGCTCGAGGCCGGCATGGCGCGTCTCAAGGACATGGAATCCGGCGAGTGCGAGGATGTGCCGCTGGACGAAAGTTTGTACACCATCCTGTACAACAAGTCGCTGGATCGCCAGCTGGCCGGCATGGCTGATCTGCTCGGCGGAGAGTTAGAAATAGAATAACAAAAGTTATTATTAACAAAAGCGGAAACGTCCGCGTGGGGAAGGAATGGTTTCAGGTGGCGGAAACTTTGAAGGGTATGAAACGCACCCATTACTGCGGTCAGCTGCGTGCGGAGCACGAGGGAATGCCGGTGACGGTATGCGGCTGGGTGCAGCGGCAGCGCGATCTGGGACAGCTGATTTTTGTGGATCTGCGCGACCGCAGCGGCATTGTGCAGCTGGCGTTTGACGAAGGCACAGACCGGGCGGTGTTCGACAAGGCGGCCGGAGTGCGCGGCGAATATGTGCTGGCCGCACGCGGGACGGTGCGCATCCGTTCGGCCAAAAATCCCGAGCTGCCGACCGGTGATGTGGAAATTGCGGTTGAGGAGCTGCGGGTGCTGAACAAAGCGGAGACGCCTCCGTTCGAGATTGTGGAGAACTGCCAGACGGCGGAGTCCACCCGATTGAAGTATCGCTATCTGGACCTGCGCCGCCCCGATCTGCAGAAAAACATTTTGATGCGGCACCGGATTGCCAAGGTGACCCGCGATTATTTTGACGAACAGGGTTTCATCGAGCTGGAAACCCCGATGCTGATCCGGTCCACGCCGGAAGGCGCGCGGGACTTTCTGGTGCCGTCCCGGCTGCACCCGGGCGAGTTCTATGCGCTGCCGCAGTCGCCGCAGCTGTACAAACAGCTGTCGATGGTGGCGGGCTTCGATCGGTATATGCAGCTCGCGCACTGCTTCCGCGATGAAGACCTGCGTGCCGACCGCCAGCCTGAGTTTACCCAGATCGATTTGGAGATGTCCTTCGTGGATGTGGAGGACGTGCTCGCGATCGGGGAAGGCTTTATGGCGACGGTGTTTGAAAAGGTGCTTGGCGAGAAAATTCCGCTGCCGCTGCCCCGGCTGACGTATACTGAGGCGATGGAACGCTACGGCTCTGACAAGCCCGATACCCGCTTCGGTATGGAGTTGATCGACCTGACAGCGGCGGTGAAGGACTGCGGCTTTGGTGTGTTTAAATCAGCTATTGAAGGCGGCGGTACGGTGCGGGCCATCACTGCGAAAGGCGGCGCATCGGTGCTTTCCCGCAAGGAGATGGATAAGCTAACCGAATTTGTCCGGGGCATCGGGGCCAAGGGTCTCGCATGGGTGCGCCTTACCCCCGACGGCACGGCGTCCTCCTTTGGCAAATTCCTTACCGAAGAAGAGATGACGGCACTGCTCACGACTGTGGGCGCCGAAACCGGCGACGCGGTGCTGATCATCGCGGACACGGTGAAAAAGCATGTGCTCACAACGCTTGGTGCGTTGCGGCTGGAGGTGGCCAACCGTTTGCAGATTGAACGCAGCGGCTACAACCTGCTGTGGATTACCGAGTTCCCGTTCTTCGAGTACGACGAGGAGGCCGGGCAGTATGTGGCGATGCACCATCCTTTCACGTCGCCGCTCGACGAGTGCATTCCGTATCTCGACAGCGCGCCGGAAAAGGTGTTCGCTAAAGCATACGATCTGGTGCTCAACGGCATTGAGCTGGCGAGCGGATCTATCCGCATTACCGATCCGGAGCTGCAGGGACGGATGTTCCGCGCGCTGGGGTTGTCCGATGAGGAGGCACACGAGAAATTCGGCTTCCTGACCGACGCATTCCGCTACGGCGCGCCGCCGCACGGCGGCATGGGCATCGGCCTCGACCGGCTGGTGATGCAGATGCTTGGTGCCCCCACGCTGCGCGACGTCGTGGCGTTCCCGAAGGTGCAGAATATGACCGAACTGATGACCGAATGCCCGGCGGAGGTGGACGACGCGCAGCTGCGTGATCTCGGGATTACGGTGCTGCCGAAGGTATAACCGCCTGTTTTGGCGAAAGGGTGAAGGCTATGGCAATGCAGCTGATTCCGGTAACCGATGAACAGCGCATCCGGCTGGTGGCGGAGATCGCCGACCGGGTGTGGCATGAGCATTATACAGGGATTTTGGAAAAACCGCAGATCGACTATATGGTTGAGAAATTTCAGTCCGCTGATTCGATCGCGCAGCAGATTCGCGAGCAGGGCTACCGCTATTACCTGATGCAGGACGGCGGCGGTTTCGCGGGGTATACCGCGGTGCAGGTGGGCGACGGTCGGCTATTTCTGAGCAAGCTGTATATCGATGCCGCCTGCCGCGGACGGGGCTACGCCCGGCAGACGCTGTGTTTCCTGGAGGAGCGTTGCCGCGAAAACGGACTGGAGACGATCTGGCTGACGGTCAACCGCCATAACGCTGGTTCCATTGCGGCGTATGAGAAGATGGGCTTTGTGAAAATACGAGAGCAGGCCGCGGACATCGGCGGCGGCTTCGTGATGGATGATTTTATTATGGAAAAGTCCGTAAAATAATAGCCAATGCAAAACCCCGCCCGGTCGTTTGTCCGGGCGGGGTTTTGCATTGGATAAAGGAAAAATTGTGTGCTCCGTCCGGTGGAGTGCGCCGCCGTTTAAAACAGGGCGGCGGAACACACGCCAAACAGCAGCATGGTGCATCTTGCGTGCAGCAAACGGCACGCAATACTGCTGCGCAGATTGTTTTGCGCGTTTTGGGTTCATTTAATCTTCATCGAGATGTCCAGCGCCTTGACTGAGTGGGTGAGCGCGCCGATCGAGATGATATCCACGCCGGTTTCGGCCACCTGCCGCAGCGTTTCTGCGGTGATGCCGCCGCTCGCTTCCAGTGGCACACGGCCGGCCGCCAGCTCCACCGCACGACGCATATCTTCGCAGCTCATGTTGTCGAGCATGATGATGTCGGCACCGGCTGCCAGCGCTTCCTTCACCTCGTCGAGATTGCGGGTTTCCACCTCAAGCTTGACCATGTGGCCGAGCCTGCTGCGCAGGGCGTTGACCGCTGGGGTAATGCCGCCGGCCGCGTCGATGTGGTTATCCTTGAGCATCGCGCCGTCCGAGAGGTTGAACCGGTGGTTTTTGCCGCCGCCCACCGTGACCGCGTATTTTTGCAGCGCACGAAGTCCCGGCAGGGTTTTCCGGGTGTCGGTGATGGTGGCGCGGGTGCCCTCCACCAGTTTCACGGCGCGGTTGGTGGCGCTGGCGATACCGGAGAGATGCTGCAGCAGGTTGAGCGCCGTGCGTTCGCCCTTGAGCAGAAACCGGGTGCTGCCCTCACACTCCGCGAGCACGTCACCCGGCTTAACCGGATCGCCGTCCTGCACATATACGCGGCAGGTGAAGCTGTCGTCGAGCAGGGTGAATACCCGCATGGCGATTTCCATGCCGCACACGACCCCCTCCGCCTTTGCGAGAAAGCGGGCGGTGGATCGGCTGTCCGCCGGGATCATCAGGTCGGTGGTGGTGTCGAGATAGTGGATGTCTTCCTTGAGTGCGGTGGTGATAATGTCATCCACCGCAAAACGCGGCAGCAGCATGCTGTCGTCCTCCTTTATGCCTGAATTTTTATTTGTTTTCCAGGGTCTGCTGCATCGGGCGGATGACGTTTTCCACCACCTCGCGCAGCACGATAGTGCACACGGTGGCCAGACTTTTTGCCTCGATGTAGTCGCGGGTGAGCGCATAACCGCCGTCCCGAAGCTCGCGCAGGATGCCTTCCGCCTCCGCCAGCCCTTTTTCCACTGCATCGTAATCGGGGATGACGAACCACGCCTTCTGCATGATCTGCCGGATCGCAGTGCGGTATCCGTGCTCAAGCGGCCGGCCGCCGCGTGGGATCTCCGGCGCAGGAACGACCACACCGCTCGTTTCATGCCGCATCCGGCGGCTGATGTCGTAGGTGGTGCGGCGGGCGAAGACCAGCGCTTCGAGCAGCGAATTGCTCGCCAGCCGGTTGAGGCCGTGCACACCGGTGTGCGAGCATTCGCCCGCGGCATACAGCCGGTCGACAGTAGTGTCACCGTAAACGTTCACGTCGATGCCGCCCATCAGATAGTGCTGACAGGGAAACACCGGGATGTGCTCTCTGGTGATGTCCACCCCTTCCTCCAGACAGCGCTCGTAAATCATCGGGAAGCGATTGCGGATAAATTCCGGGCCGCGGAAGGTGATGTCCAGCGAAAAATCCTCACTGCCGGTGCGGGCGGCCTCCTTCATGATGCTGCGCGAAACCACGTCGCGCGGCGCGAGCTCCCCGCGCTCGTCGTAGCGCTCCATAAAGCGCTCGCCGGCGTTGTTGAGCAGCAGCGCCCCTTCGCCGCGCACTGCCTCCGAGATCAGGAAGCGTTCCCGGCCGGTGGCCGCCGCAAAGGCGGTCGGATGGAACTGGATCAACCGCAGGTTTTTGATCCGCGCCCCCAACTCGTGAGCGAGGGTGATGCCGTCGCCGGTCGCGATCGCGGAGTTGGTGGTGTACGGGTATACCCGGCCGATGCCGCCGGTGCACAAAATACAATAGGAACAGGTCAGGGTGCGGTAATTCTCCTCCGCGTCGAGCAGCCCTGCCCAAAAGCCGCCGCGGCAGGGGGTAAGCGCGGCGAGCTGGGTGGATTCCATAAAGGTGATGTTCGGCCGGTTCTGCGCGGCGGCCAGTAGCTTTTCGGTGATCTCCCGTCCGGTGGAATCCTTATGGTGAAGGATCCGCCTCCGGGAATGGCCGCCTTCGAGGGTCATGGAGATGTGCTGGTCGGTGTCACGGTCAAAATCGACCCCCATCTCCTTGATCAGCCGCAGCACGTCCTCCGGGCCTTCGTTGACTAGAATCTCCAGACTGCGCAGGTCATTTTTATAGCCGCCCGCGATCAGGGTGTCGGCAATATGCAGGCGGTAATCGTCGTTGGTCTTATCCACCACGGCCGCCACGCCGCCCTGCGCGAGAAAGCTGTTGCACAGGGTCAGCTCCTTTTTCGACAGCACCAGCACCCGCACGGTTGGGTCGAAGTTGAGCGCAGCGTACAGGCCTGCCACACCGCTGCCCGCAATCAATACGTCATAGTCGTTCATTTCGGCGTTTCCCTTCCTTCCGGCGGGCTTAGCCGCCGTATTTGAGCATGTTTTCCAGGCTTCTGCGGGCGTCCCGCAGCAGGGCGGGCGAAAGGGTGATTTCTTCGCCGCCGCGGCCCTCCATGATCGCCGATAGGCTGGCCTCCGTGGTCAGCTTCATATCAGTGCAGGTGAGGGTTTCCCCGCACAGCTGGTGCAGCCGGCCGGGATATTCGGGCCCAAACTTATCCACCACGCCGCGTTCGGTGGCGACCAGGATTTCCGTTTGGGTGGAGTGTATGTAGCTGATAATATCCGCGGTAGAGCCGACCATGTCGGCGAGCGCCACCGCCTCGGGACGGCATTCCGGGTGCATGGCCACCTTCGCCTGCGGGTACTGCGCCTTGGCGGCAAGCACGTCGGCCGCGGTGAGCGCATGATGCACAGGGCAGTAGCCGTCCCAGGTGATAATCTCTTTTTCCGGCACCTGCCGACGCACAAAGGCGCCGAGGTTCTGGTCAGGGATGAACAGAACCCGTTTTTGCGGCAGGGCTTTGACGATGCGCACTGCCGAGGAGGAGGTCACGCACACGTCACATACCGCCTTGAGTTCGGCGGTGGTGTTGATATAGGCGACCACGGCAGCGTCCGGGTTTTCCTGACGGAATTTCACCGCCCGTTCCGGAGCGATCTGCCGCGCCATCGGACAGTCGGCGTTCGGTTCCGCGAGGATTACCCGCTTATCCGGCGACAGGATCTTGATTCCCTCCGCCATAAAGCGAACACCGCACATAATGACCGTTTCGGCATCGGTCGCCGCGGCCTTCTTGGCCAGCGCGTAGCTGTCCCCGACGATGTCGGCAACGGCCTGGATCTCCGGTGCCTGATAGGTGTGCGCGGCGATAACGGCGTGGTGGGACGCCTTATAGCGTGCGATAGCCTGCGCAAATTCCATAGGTTTTATGCCCCCTCATCTGTGCGGGCGGCTGCAGCCGCCGCGAAAGCAGTCGAATTTTTGTTTTTATTAAACCACAAGGCGGTACACAGCGCCGCCCACCTTAGTTCCGGAACGGCTCCGACCGTTTCGGAGTGGTTCAATGTCCTTTGCGCCGTGGGGAAGCCGTTCTTTCCGTTTACGGCGTAAGGTTATTATACCACACTGTTCCGGAAGTTGCCAACGGTGTGCCGGACCTGTCCGCCGAATTTTTGCACATGCTGCCGCGGACAAATGGGAAGATTGACCAAGGGAGCGCGAAACGTCGAAAACCGGGACACCGGCTGACCATATCTTCGATGATAAAAAACCCGGCAGGCCTTTCAGGCCTGCCGGGTTTTTGTGCTTTCTGCTGTTACCATTTGACCTTCCAGCGGTGGCTGTACTGCCCGGCATCACTGCTCAGGCGGGAAACAAACGACGGCTGCCGGCCGGAAGCATCGATGCGCTCCTGCAGAAGGTGGTCAAACGCCTCTCCGTCCGGAGGCACTGGCACAAAACCGCCGCCTGTCCAGCTGGACAGGTGAATGGCGTTGGAAATGCGCAGGCCATTGATCCCTTCTTCACCCGGCGCGAGCAGCGGTTCGCCGTACAGAACCGCGCGGGTGAAATTCTGTAAAATACCGTTGTGTGCCGGACCTTCGCCGTCCGGCTGGTATTCGGTGTAGGTATATTTTGGTGCGCCGAAACCGGCTGGGGCTGAAAAGCAGAAGTCCCGCTCCGGCTGTTCCAGCTCCCAGAACTTCAGTACGCCGTCCTCGATGACGATTTTCCCGCGGTCGCCGGACATCTCCAGCCGGTTGGTGCCGGGGCATTCGCCGGTTGTCGCGATAAAGGTGGCCGTGCCGCCGTCCTCGTATTCGGCATAGGCGGTCACATCGTCCTCCACCTCGATGTGGTGGTAGCGTCCATATCCGCAGTCCGCCCGGATACGCGTAGGCATACCGTAAATCCACTGCCACAGGTCGAGGTTGTGCGGGCACTGGTTGATCAGTACGCCGCCGCCCTCGCCCGCCCAGCTCGCCCGCCAGGAACCGGAGTCGTAATACGCCTGGGTGCGGTACCAGTTGGTGATGATCCACACCAGCCGCTTGCGTCGCCCAAGACGGCCGGCCTGCAGGAGTTCTTTTGCGCGCGCAAACAAAGGGTTGGTGCGCTGATTATACATGATACCGAACACGGTGCCGGCTGCTTTCGCGGCCTCGAGCACCGCCCTCGCCCGCCGGGCGGATACCCCGAGCGGCTTTTCGGTAAGTACATGCAGCCCGCGGGCAAACGCCGCTTCGGCCATCGGCGGGTGGGCGTAATGCGGCGCAGCGATCAGCACCGCGTCCAGCTTTGCTTCGGCGAGCATGTCCTCATAATCCGTATAGCACGGCACGCCCGGGAGGTGCTGTGCCGCCCAGCGGCATTTCGCCTCGTCGATATCACACACCGCCGCCAGCGTCAGTCCCTCGATTCTGCCGGCATACACGCTCACCGCATGGGCACTGCCCATATTGCCGATACCCACGATGCCGATGCGTACCTTTTCCATTGCGGATCATCCTTTCGCCCTGCGGCGCTGTTCTGGTTACGGTATACCATGTTTTGCCGCCGGCCGCCATTGCCGGTATGGGGCAAAGGATTGCAAATCTGGCGGAATGCGGGGGGATCAGACCTCCAGCGACAGCCCGTCGAAGGCTGCGTACATTCCGTCGCGTGCGAGAATTTCCTGTGTTTCAGCATGCGGCCGGTGCAGCGTGCGCGCCAGGTGGGACAGATAAATCCGTCCGTCCGGCGCAAACACCCCGAGTGGGCGCATCGACTTGAGCATCATCCGGATCATCGGGATGCTGTTGTGTGAGGCCAGCCGCTCATCGCCTTCATAATCGCCCACCGTGCCGTCAAAAACAAACAGGTCGATCTGCCTGCCGACCAGAGCCGCGAATGTGTCGGTGAGCAGCCAGCCGCCGTCGCAGCCGTAGAACAGCCGGCGGCCGTTTTTTTCGATCAGATAGTGCAGCGGCGTCTCGGGGGTTTCTTCCACCCGGTGGTTCGCCGCAAGCGGGGTGAGGGTGAGTGTATCGAGCTGTACCGGCTGTCCCGCAATCAGCGGGCACAGCAGGGTGCCGGGGACACCGGACACCCGTGCGCAGGCGTTCAGCTCGCACCAGATGCGCAGCGGTTCCTGCCGGTTTCCGACAACGACGTCAAGGGATCCTCGATCAAAATGATCCTCGTGGGTATGGGTAATGATCAGGTCGGTGACCGCCTGCGGATCGGCACCGAGGATGCGCAGGGCTTCCGGCACGGTCGGGCCGCAGTCGATGAGGATGTGTCCGTCGAGCAGTGCGGCGGCATAGCGTCGGTGATCGGGGTCGAAGCGATCGGGGCAGACAGCCTGGATCGCTTCTCTGTCCACATCGGCGGCACAGGTACCCAGAAAGGTCAGCTGCATGGGTTTACTCCTCCTTCGTTTTTTCGCGTTTTTCCTTTTTCCCGAATTTCCGCTGTACAAACATGGCGATTACCAAAACAATCACCAACGCGCCGGCTGGAATGAGAAACTGCGGCGACAGGGGATCCTGCACGGCGCTGCCCATGAGGGTGACCGCGATCGCCTGCGGCGCACAGCCCACCATCGAGGCGATAAAAAACGGCCGGAACCGCACCTTATTTGCGCCGGCGATAAAGCTGACCGGGTCGGTTGCCAGTCCCGGCATCAGCCGCAGCAGCGCGATGGTACCGAAATTGTTGAGTGTATCGGACTGCAGCACCCGATCGAGGGTACGGCTGCGTCCGCGCAGCCGATCCAGCAGCGGGAGCAGCAGACGGCTGCCGAAGCGCCGGCCCAGAAAATAATCCAGCGTAAATTCCAGCGACAGCCCGCCGACGGTGACCAGAAAAGCGACCAGAGGCGAAAACAGCAGACCAGTGATCAGGTAGACCAGCGGCTGCGGCAGGAACACCATCGTCACCGCCTTGAGCAGGTACAGGAACACCACGATCGGGATCGTCCACAGCGAATTTTTGTACCGCTCGGCAAAGGCGTTGACATCCATGCGCAGCAGCTGCAGCACCAGCAGCAGTGCAATCAGCACCACCAGCGCCGCTACGGCGCCGAACCAGAATTTATAGCGCTTTTTCACGTGGTTCCCCCTTTCGCCGCGGCGGTGTACTGTCGGTCAGTCGTCGTACCGGGTCAGGCGGCCGGCGGTGCGCATGCAGGGATAGCCCCACTGCCGCCACACCTCATAGGCACCCACTGCCACCGCGTTCGACAGGTTCAGGCTGCGTGCGGCATCGTCGTCGAGCATCGGCAGCCGCACGCAGCTCTCCGGATGCGCATGCAGCAGTTCCTCCGGCAGGCCGGCCGTCTCCTTGCCGAACACCAGATACGCCCCGTCCGGATAGGTGACGGCGGAGTGGATATGTTTCGCTTTGGTGGAAAAATAGAAGTACGGCCCGCTGTTGCGCGCAAAAAAGTCTTCCAGGCTGTCGTACAGGGTGATGTCCAGCAGCCGCCAGTAATCCAGCCCCGCCCGCTTGAGCTGCCGGTCGTCGATGGAAAATCCCAGCGGCCCCACCAGGTGAAGCCGCGCGCCGGTCGCCGCACAGGTCCGGCTGATGTTGCCGGTGTTCTGCGGGATTTCGGGCTCTACCAGTACAATATTCAGCGTCGGCATAAAATAAACCCGCTTTCTCGGACTATACGATGAGTAATTTTAATACGAAATTGCCTATTGGTTATACGCGGCTGCTGAGGATTTCCGTCGTTCCCCCGATGGCCTCGATATGCGCGGTGCAGCCTGCGGGCAGGAAAACGCTGGCACCCTTAGTCAGTTCGAGTGGTTCTCCGCCGCCGTCAGGGAGCAGGCGCGCGGCACCCTCGAGCAGCAGCAGCGACGTGAAACTGTCGGCACAGCCGACGCCGAGGGCGGTTTCCACCCGCAGCAGCTGGGCGGTAAAGAATTCGCATGACGCCAGCGTGCGCACGCTGCCGCCGGGCAGTGCGGCAACCTCGCCAACCGCACCGTAAGGTACGGCGGTGGGATGGGTGACGGTGACGTCGGCGGCCTTGTCCACATGCAGCGCGCGGGGTTTGCCGTCCGCGCCGAGGCGGCCGTAATCCGACACGCGGTAGGTGGTGTTGGAGTTCTGCTGCACCTCCGCGACCAGGATGCCGGCGCCGATGGCATGCAGCGTGCCGGCCGGGATGAAAAATACGTCGCCCTTATATACCGGGACAAACTGGCAGATATCGGTCAGGGTGTTGTCCAGCGCGCGGCGCCGGAACTCCTCGCGGGTTACGCCGCAGTTGAGCCCGTAGATCAGCTGGGCGCCCGGCTCGCAGTCGACGATGTACCACATCTCCGTTTTGCCGTATTCCCCTTCATTTTTGAGCGCGTAGGCGTTGTCAGGGTGTACCTGTATGGACAGCCGGTCGTGGGCATCGATGAGCTTGATAAGCAGCGGAAAATAGGGGAAGGCAGCGGCCTTCCCGCCGAGTGCGCTCTCCCCCCACAGGGCGAGCACCTCCTCGAGCGTTTTTCCGGCGTGTTCCCCGTTTGCCACGGTGGAGGCGCCGTCCTTATGGCAGGCCAGCATCCAGGCTTCCGCCGCCTTTTCGCCGTCGCAGGCGAAGCCGAAATCGGTTTTCAACCGGGTGCCGCCCCACAGATAATCCTTGATGCAGGGCTTGAGTGCGAGGGGATAGAACATGACAGGACCAGCCTTTCGTTTTGAAATTGTCTGTTTGTATTGTAAACGAAAAATGCCGGTTTGACAACCGCGTTTTCCCAGGGTTTCCCGAATTTTCCGCTCCTGCCAGCGTTTCCCGCGGCTGAAATCCGTTTTGCCGGAGAAAATAGCGAATGTACCCCAGTTAATGCAGTCAAGGGAGGTTTTGACAATGACAAAGGGTGTTATGGGTTTTGTGAAGGGTGCCGGTATGGGCATTGCGCTGGGCTGCGTGGTCGGTGCGGTCGGCAGCGGCTACATGCGCAGCAACAAAAAGGGCATCAAGAAGAACGTGGGCAAGGCGCTGCACAGCGTCGGCGATCTGATGGAAAACGTCACCAACATGTTTTGAGAAAAACCGGAGTCCGAACGGACTCCGGTTTTTCCTTTAGCGCCGTTGCTGAAGACGGCCTGTGCCGTAAGCCGGCCGGGCCGAGCCGCGGAGGGCGCGTCCTTTTTTCGGCGCGACAGTTATTCCTGTATATACGCCTTTACCTTTTCCAGCATGCGCACGCCGAGGGTTACGGTCATTGCGATACCGTCCGGCGTGTAGGACTCGGTTTCCACCGCGCCCTCCCGGCGGCACACTTCGGCCAGCCCGCCCTCGCGGAAAGGCAGCAGCAGTTTTACCCGTCGGCGGTCGGGCGGCAGCGCGGCGGCGATGGCGTCGAGCAGCGCAGGGATACCCGCGCCGGTTTTGGCGCTGATGCGCACCGCATTCCGGTCGAGGTCGGTCACCAGCGCCGGCGGGGCGACGTCGCATTTATTGAGCACCGACAGGATCGGCCGGTCGGTGCAGCCGAGTTCTTCGAGCAGCCCGCAGGTGACCGCGAGGTGGTCCTGCGCATCCGGGCTTGAGGCGTCGCACAGGTTGAGCAGCAGGTCCGCCTGTGCCGCCTCCTCGAGCGTCGAACGGAATGCCTCCACGAGATGATGCGGCAGGCGGCGGACAAAGCCTACCGTATCGATGAGGATCACCTGCCGCCCGTCCGGCAGCCGCAGGGCGCGGGCGGTCGGGTCCAGAGTGGCGAACAGCTTGTCCTCCGCGAGCACGCCGGCGCTTGTCAGGGTGTTGAGCAGGGTCGATTTGCCGGCGTTGGTGTAGCCGACGATCGCCACGGTGGTCATCCCATCCTTTTTGCGCCGCTGCCGCAGGTGCTGCCGGCGGCGTTCCACGTCGGCAAGCTGTTGGCGCAGCGCATTGATGCGCCGCCGGATATGCCGCCGGTCGGTTTCCAGCTGGGATTCGCCGGGGCCGCGGGTACCGATGCCGCCGCCCAGCCGGGACAGCGCCGCGCCCTGTCCGGCGAGCCGCGGAAGACGGTACTGCAGCTGAGCAAGTTCCACCTGCAGCCGCCCCTCCGCCGAACGGGCGCGGGCGGCAAAAATATCCAGGATCAGCGTCGTGCGGTCCACTACCCGGCAGGGCAGCACATCCTCGAGGTTGCGCAGCTGGGTCGCGCTCAGCTCGCAGTCAAAAATCACCAGGTCGATGCCGGTGTTTTCACAGATCAGCCGCAGCTCCTCGAGCCGTCCTCCGCCCAGGCAGGTCGCTTTGTCGGGCGATTCCCGCCGCTGGATGAGGCGGCCCTCCACCTGCGCGCCCGCGGTGGCGGCCAGCTCCGCCAGCTCGTCGAGCGATCTTTCGGCGTCGTATTCGCCGGTGTCTACCGCGGCCAGCACCGCCCGTTCCGGCTGCCGGCCGGCCGTTTCATTTTCGTTCATGCGCCCACCTCCTGCGGGTTATTGTGTCCAGTATACCACACCGGATACCAAAGGAAAAGCAGATTTGCCGGATGTGCTTCAGCGTCAGCAGCTCAGCTGCCCGGAAAAGATTTCGCTGAGGATGGCGGCCGCGCTGCCGAGCAGCGGTGCCTTCTCCCCGAAGGCGGACAGCAGCAGCGGGATTTTCTGATAACCGGCGGCGAGGGTGTGGCGTTCGAGCTGGCCGGCGATGCGTGCAAGGCAGCTCTGTGGCAGGAAAACGGCCTCATGGCCGAGGAAAATGCACTGCGGGTCAAACAGGTTCGCGGCGTTGACCAGCGCGGCGGCGAGTTTGTCCGCCGTGTCCCGGAACACCGCCGCGCAGGCGGGATCCCCCTCCAGCGCAGCAAAATCCGCCGTGCTGACCGGCTTTCCCACCGCCTGCCGCAGCCGGGCGAGCAGCACCGGCATGTTTGCATAGGTTTCCAGACATCCCCGGCTGCCGCAGGGGCATACCGGTCCGTCAAAGTTGATGCACATGTGCCCGATCTCCCCGGCGTAGCCGCTGGTATCCCGGTACAGCCGTCCGCCTGAGATGATGCCGGCGCCGATGCCGTTGCTGATGCCGACGTACAGAAAGTTATCCAGCTCCCGCCCGGCGCCGAACAGCTTTTCCGCCAGCGCGGCGGCATTCATGTCGTTGAGAACCTGCACCGGCAGGGCGTATCTTTCGGCCAGCAGGGCGGCGACAGGAAAATCGGTGATGCCGAAAAAGGCTGCGGGACGCAGCAGCACGCCGTTATGCGGATCGAGCGGGCCGATGGCCGATACCCCGATGCCCGCGACCGGATCCCCGCCTGCGGCACGCAGCGCCTCATCTGCCAGCCGGAACAGCTTGCCCCGCAGGGTGTCCGCGGTTTCCTCCGCAAGAGGGACGGTGCGGGAGGCCAGCACCCGCAGTTGCAGATCCGTAAGGATCATACCGGCGGTTTCCCGCGCGATATACAGCCCCGCCACCTTGGGCGCGTGCGGCGCGACCGCCAGCGGTACCGGGCTGCGCCCAACCGCCGTGCCTCCGGCCGCCGCCTTCTCCTGCACCACGCCCGCCTCGATCAGCTCGCCCACCAGATTGGTCACCGTCATTTTGGTCAGGCCGATCTGCCGCGCAATCGCGGCGCGGGATATGCTGCCGGAGGCGATCTGCTGGAGCACCAGCCCGCGGTTCCGGCTCTTCAGGTGGGCGCTGTTGATACCCTGTCTTACGGCCATGCCGTGATCCGTCCTTTCGCACCGCTGCCGCGGCGTACCGTTACTTTTTTGCTTTGGTATATTGACTTTACGAACGCATCCATTGTATACTATCCTTGTTAGTAAAGTCAATTTACTATTTGGGAGGAGAGACGGATGAAAAAGGTGCTCTGCATCGGCAGCGTCACCACCGACGTGATCGTATCGCCTGCGGACAGCGTCCCTACGCCCGGGACGCTGCGGGCGGTGGACTCGGTTTCCACCCATGTCGGCGGCTGCGCGGCAAATGCGGCGATCGATCTGGGCCGGCTCGGCGTGCCGGCGGTGCTGTGCTGCAAGGTCGGCGCGGACAGTTTTGGGGATTTCGTGGAGGAAACGGTGCGGGCAAGCGGTGCGGGCACCCGGGGGATCGTCCGGGATCCGGCGGTCAATACCACCGTCTCCATCGTCTGTGTGCAGTCGAGCGGCGAGCGCAGTTTTCTGTACTGCCCCGGCTCGACCTCGGCGTTCACCGCGGCGGACGTGCCGGACGCACTGCTTGAGGAGGCTGACATCGTGTTCATTGCGGGGGCGATGCTGCTTACTGCGTTTGACGGTGCCGGGGCGGCGCAGGTGCTCGAACGCGCGCGCCGGATGGGCAAAACCACCGTTATGGACACGGCATGGGATTTTCAGGACGTATGGCTGCCGAAGGTGAAGGCGGCGCTGCCGCATCTCGACCTGTTTATGCCGAGTGTGGAGGAGGCCGCAAAGCTCACCGGGGAGACTGAGCCCGAACGGATTGCCGACCGGCTGCTGGAAATGGGGCCGAAAAGCGTGGTGGTCAAGACCGGCAAAACCGGTGCGCTGCTGTGCCCGGCCGGCGGACCGCGGCAGCAGGTGCCGACTTGGCGGTCGGTGAAGGCGGTGGATACCACCGGTGCTGGGGACGCCTTCTGTGCCGGATTCCTCGCGGGGATGGCGCAGGGATGGGATTTCACCCGCTGCGGCGTCTTCGCAAATGCGGTCGGCACCCACTGTGTGATGGCCATCGGCGCGTCCACCGGTATCCGGCCGATTGCTGAAATCGAAGCATTCATCCGGGAAAATACACCATAAAACCGATCGAAAGGATGGGTTGAAGCGATGAAAAAAGAACTGTACAATGCGGTCAGGGACAAGGCGCTGGAGATGTACGAAAAGGCACATATTCTGCTGACACCTGCGGAAAAAGAAGGGCTTGAGGTGGCGGATTTCGGTCTGGGCGAGGTATGGAAAACCGGGCTGGAGATCGTGACCTACGTCAACACCGAGCGCTGCTGTGCGAAGGAAATGGTGCTGTTCCCCGGCCAGACCTGCCCCGAGCACCGGCACGCGCCGGTCGAACAGCTGAACTATCCGGGCAAGGAGGAAACCTTCCGCTGCCGGTACGGGCTGGTGTACTTATATGTGGACGGGGATCCGGCAGAGAATCCCCAGGCGCAGCCACCTGACGGAAGCGAGCTGTACTACACCGTCCGGCACGAGATTGTGCTGCATCCCGGCGAGCAATACACCATGCATCCGAATACCCGGCACTGGTTCCAGGCCGGGCCGGACGGCGCGGTGGTGTCCGAGTTCAGCACCAAGAGCCTGGACGAATACGATATTTTCACCGATCCGCGCATCCGGCGGATCCCGGAGATCGAAAACTGAGGAGGTCCTTTCCACATGCTGGTTACACTCAATGAAATTCTGCCCGACGCAAAGAAAAACCACTACGCCGTCGGCCTGTTCAACACGGTGGATCTGGAGATGGCCAAGGGGGTTATCGCCGCGGCGGAGGAGGCCGATTCGCCGGTCATCATTGGCACCGCCGAGGTGCTGCTGCCGTTCTCCAGCCTCGAGGAGCTGGCGCCGATGCTGGTGCCGCTGGCCAAGCGGGCGCGGGTGCCGGTGGTGCTGCATTTCGACCACGGTCTGACCCCGGAAAAAATCCGCCGGGCGATGGATCTGGGTTTCACCTCGATCATGTACGACTGTTCCACGAGCAGTTTTGAATCCAACTGCCGTGAGGTTGCCGCTATGGTGCGGCTCGCGCATTCGCGGGGCGTGTCGGTTGAAGCAGAGCTCGGCCATGTCGGTGCCAACGACGGCAGCGCCGAAGGAGAGGGCGCCGGTGACCACAGCATCTATACCGAGCCGCTTGAGGCGCTGAAGTTCGCGCAGGCGACCGGTGTGGACGCGCTCGCGGTGGCGATCGGCACCGCGCACGGCGCGTATAAGAGCAAGCCGAAGCTGGATTTCGGACGGCTGAAGGAAATCGCGGAACTGGTCAGCACGCCGCTGGTGCTGCACGGCGGTTCCGGCCTGTCGGACGACGATTTCCGGCAGGCGGTGGCCGGCGGCATCGCCAAGGTCAACATCTTCACCGATATTAACATGGCATCCGCAAAAACCGCTCACGACGCCTACATCGAGGGCGCGGGGATGACCGATCTGATGCCGGATATCACTGAGGCGGTCAAGCAGGCGACACTCAAAAAGATGCGTGTATTCGGCAGCCCGGGACACGGGCAGGCGTATCAGGAATATGTGGTCAACGCCGTGGTGCGCCGCGTGATGGAGGCTATGGGCTGAGTGCCGGGGGCGCAGGGAAAACACGCGGCTTCTTTTAGCGACAAAACAGGGGACCTGGCAGAAGCCGGGTCCCCTTCGCGTTTTATAGGCATATATGTGTGCACCCCGATTTCCCCGAATGGTGCTTTCCCTTTCCCGAAACGGTGCCGCCAATACCAAAACGGAAACCATAAGATAAACCAAAGAAGGGTGATCCCGTAAAAACGGGATGGAAAAGAAGACGGAAAAAACGGGGACGGGGTGCGGCAGCGGGATCAGCCGCGCAGTTTTACCTGCCCTTTGACCATCACCAGGCGCAGACGGCCATCGCCGTCCACCGCGATCAGGTCGGCGTACTTGCCGACGGTGAGGGAACCGGTGTCCCGATCGGCACGGATGGCGCGGGCGGGGTTGATGGTGACCGATTTGAGCGCCTGACGGAACGGCACGCCGAAGCGCAGCACATTCTGAAATTCGTCCCACAGGTTGGTGGTGGAAGCCGCGATGGTGCCGTCAGCAAGCAGCGCTTTGCCCTCCTTTACCGTCACGGTCTGTCCGCCGAGCGCATATTCGCCGTCCGCCGCGCCTGCCGCGCACATCGCGTCGCTGACGATCACCGTGTGATCCTCACCGAGTGCACGGAAAGCGATGCGCAGCGCGGCCGGATGGATATGAAAACCATCGCAGATCAGCTCCGCGTGCAGGTCACAGCCGGTGACCGCGTCGAAGGCGGCGCCGACCACGCCGGGCGCGCGGTGGGACAGCCCGTTCATCGCGTTGAACAGGTGGGTGAAATGCCGCGCGCCCCATTCCACCGCCTGCATTGCCTGCTCGTAGTTGGCGGCGGTGTGCGCAATGGATACCGGGCAGTACGGCTGCACCTCACGGATGAATGCCTCGGCGCCCGGCTCCTCCGGGGCGATATCCACCACACGGATGATGCCGCCGCACCCGTCGTACAGCCGGCGGAACTCCGCCTTGTCCGGCGGACGGATGAAGGACGCATTCTGCGCACCCTTTTTGCTCGGCGCGATATACGGCCCCTCCATGTTGATGCCTTGGATATACGCGCCGGGCTCATTGCCCATGCAGCCGGCGACGTTGGCGAACAGCCGGGCGAGGGTGTCGGCGCCGAGCGTCATCGAGGTCGGGCAGAAGGAGGTGATCCCCTTGTGCAGCAGGTGTTCGGACATGGTGTGCAGCGCCTCGGGCGTTCCGTCGCCCATGTCGCAGCCCGCACAGCCGTGGACGTGGATGTCCATAAAGCCGGGCATCACCGTGCAGCCGGTGAGGTCGAGCGCTTCGCCGGCGGCGTCTGCGGCGTCCACTGAGGTAATCCGTTCGCCGTTTACCTCCAGATTAACTGAGGCGGGTTCGAAATCGTCGCGGTAGACCACCGCGTTTTTCAGCAGCATGTTCTGATCCATCCTTTCTCTTTGACAGGGCTTTTATACCCTGATGTATGAGTTTACCAGGGGAAGGTTCTTTTCCGGGACATGCGCGGCATAGGATAAACGGGGCGCCGCCTTCCGGATCAGGCGGCCGGCCAGCCCGAAGTGGCGGCGGTCGTGCCGTCCCGGCGGATAAACAGCGCCTCGGTGCCGTCCATAGCCTCGATTAAGACCATGCCCTCCTGCATACCGAGCACGAAGCAGGCGGTGGACAAGGCATCCGCCTGTGCGGCGTCCGGGCTGATAATCGTGACCGAGGCCAGCTCATTCTGCACCGGCATGCCGTCGGCGGGATTGAGCAGGTGATGATAACGCACGCCGCCAAGGTCGAAGCCCCGCTCATAGATGCCGGAGGTCACCACCGTCCGCCCGGCCACAGCGGCGACAGCGGCGGTGCCGCCGCTGTCCGCCGGGTCACGGATACCGATGTGCCAGTCCTTTCCGTTTTTCTGCCCGAGAGCCAGGATGTTCCCGCCCAGGTCAAGCAGGGCGCTGTCCACGCCGCTTTCCTGCAGGAAGGCGGCAAGCCGGTCGGCAATAAAACCCTTGGCGATGCCGCCGAGGTCCACGGCCGCCAGAGGGTCGGTCAGCCGTGCGCGGCCGTCCTCCACCTCCAGGTGGGCATACCCCACATGCGAAGCCGCCCCGGCGAGCCGGTCGGAGTCCGGCAGCGCCGGATCCTCCGCCGTAAAATCCCACAGTGCGCTCACCGGCGCGATGGTGGGATCAAAAGCGCCTTGTGTCTGCGCGGCAAGCGCTTTTGCCGTGCGCAGCAGCGTTTCGGTTTCCGGCGCGACCGGCGTCCAGGCGCCGGCGGCATGGTTGAGGTTCCACACATCGCTGCCCTCCCTTGTCCGGCTGAACAGCGCTTCATCGTGCGCAATCTGCGCGAAGCAGCTGTCCAGCAGCGATGCATCCCGGCAATCGTACAGTGTGATGGTCACCACTGTATCCAGCGCGACGCCGGTGCGGGAAAGCGGCTGCACGCCGGCACGGCAGCCGGATGCCGGCAGCACGGTCAGGCAGGCTGCGGCAAGGATTCCGGCGTATTGCCGGTATTTTTTGACTTTTTTTCTGGCCATGCCGTTCCCCTTTGCTGCGCAGAATAACACCATTATTATAAATCCATCCGGCGCGGGATGCAAGGGCTTATGCTGCCGGCCGCCGGTGGGGAAAAATAACAGGTTTGTAACAAACATTGCGCCGGCCGCCGCTTTGTGTTATATTTTTTAGATGGGCCGGAGCGGGATAAAGCCGGGTTTGGCTCATCTCTCAGGTTTATTATGTGCCGCGGCAGGCACCGGCATACAGGTAGCTGTATGCGGCGGGAGCCAAATACCGCGCGGCGGAAGGGAGGCGACAGCATGTCTGAGCGTACAGCCGGCGCGTTCACGCGTCTGGACAGATTTTCCCATAAGGCCAAAAGTCCGTGGCGGCTGTCGATCCTGTTCGCCATGGCGGTGCCGCTGTTTCCGGAATATATTGCTCCGGTTCTTGCTGTGCTGTCGTTGCTTACGGCGGGGATAGATGCCCGGCGCTGCGGCCGGCGGCTGAAGATCGGGCCGCTCGGCTGGGTGATCACGGCGTTTATTCTGTATTGCGGTATCGGTGTGCTGTACAGCCCCACCACCCTGATCAGCGCGGGCACCTGTCTGATGTGGGCGGTGATGTTTCTGCTTTATGTGGCGATGGTCAATGTCCTCAGCGACCGACATCGCTTCGATGCGGCGCTGTTTGTCATGTCGGTGATGGCCGGGATTGTCGGCGGAATTGCCTGTGTACAGTATATCGCCAATGCGCTGCTGAATTTTTCGCTGCCTTGGTGTGTGTGGCAGCGGCTGGATGATCTGGTATACACCTGGTTTCCCATGCCCCTCAACCTCGGGCCGGGCGCAATGCGCGCCTGCTCCACCTTCACTAACCCGAATATCCTCGGGGAATACCTCGCGATGGCGTTCCCGTTTGTCGTGTACTACGCTTTTGTCGGCCGCCGCACTCGTGCGCGGCTCGGCTGTCGAATCTGCCTGCTTCTCGCCACGGGCGGCATTGCCTTTTCTTTTTCTCGCGGCAGCTATCTCGCGCTGGTCACCGTTGCCGTTGTGCTGTGTATCACCAATGCCAACAAAATTATGCTGATCCTGCTCAGCCTGAGCTCGGCGGTGGTGATCATCCCCGAATCGGTGCTCGCCCGGCTGTTTTCCATCAAGGATACCGATACGGATGCGTCCATCGGTGAGCGGCTGGATATCTGGAAAATCTGTATTGAGGCCATCGGGGAAAAGCCGGTGCTGGGCTATGGTCCGGGGATGCAGAACTCCTGGGACATCATCATCGCGGGCGGTATCAATGCGCCGCATGCACATAACCTGGTGCTGCAGCTGCTGATCGAAGGCGGTATTGTGGGACTGGCGCTGATGCTGTTCCTCGGCCTGCGCACCTTCTTTGTCGCCGTGCGGCTTGCCCGTTATTCCCCACGTTCGCAGGAAACACGCATGCTCGGCATTTTGTTTGCTGCGTTCGTGCTGGCCTTCTGTGTGGACAGTATGGTGGAATACCCCTTTCTCACGCCGAAGCTGATCGGCACGTTTGTGCTGGTGCTGGCCATGGCGGATGCCACCCGCAGCGTGTACATGGGGGAAACCGTCTCCCATACGACGCTGACGCTGCGCCGGTGGGCTGGCCGTCTGCGCACGCATATGCCCGGAAAAAAGGCGCGGAAAAAAACATCCGCCTGAAAATATACGGAAAAGGTTGCTATTTTCTTCCGGGTCGTATATAATATTGAAGACGAGAAAGCGTGTTTTTCCAGACGAGAAGCGTCGGCCGCTTTTCCGGCAGAATACAGGAACCCGGAACCGGCCTGCCAAAAGGGCAGCGTCCGGCAAGATTCTGGCGTATGCGAAAGGATGAATTTTGCAATGAGCTACCGCATCATGACCGAATCCACCAGCGACCTGCCGCAGGAATTCTGCAAGGCTCACGACATCGCCGTTATCGGCATGGAATTTGTGATCGGCGGGCACAGCTATAAAGAGCGTTCGGACAACGACCTGACCCCCAAGGAATTTTATGACGGACTGCGGCAGGGCAAAGCGTCGTCTACCGTGCAGGTGACTTCGTTTGTGTTCCAGGAGTTTGTCGAGCCATTTGTCGCCGCGGGTGAGGATGTGCTGCATGTTTGCTTTTCGAGCGGGCTGAGCGGTACCTATGCATCCTGTAAGCAGGGCGCCGAGGAACTCATGGAGAAATATCCCGGCCGCAAGGTGATCGTGGTGGACAGCCTGGCGGCGTCGCTGGGCGAGGGGCTGCTGACCTACTACGCGGTGATGAACCGCGACAAAGGTATGTCTATCGAGGACAACGCCCGCTGGCTGGAGGAAAACCGGCTGCACCTGTGCCACTGGTTCACGGTCGACGACCTGATGCACCTGCACCGCGGCGGCCGCGTTTCCAAGGCGTCGGCGGTGTTCGGCTCGATGCTGAGCATTAAACCGGTGCTGCATGTCGATGACGAGGGTCACCTGATCCTCGTCAGCAAGAGCCGCGGGCGCGCCGCTTCGCTCAAGGCACTGCTCGAGCGGATGAAGGAAACGGTGAACAGCGACGTCGCCGATCAGCCGGTCTTCATCAGCCACGGCGACTGCCTCGAGGATGCGCAGACGCTTGCAGCAGAGATCAAAAAGGCGTTCGGCCTTAAGCAGGATATCCTGATCAACAATATTGGCGCGGTCATCGGCAGCCATTCCGGCCCCGGCACCGTGGCGCTGTTCTTCATGGGCAGCAAGCGGTAAGACGGTGTGTGCGGCTGCGCGGCGTGCTTGATGCGGCGCAGACCGTTGGAACAGCCAGGCCGTTTCCGGGTCATGTGTATCCGGAACGGTTTGCGGTCATCCGGTTTGACCTGACAGGACTTTGGATTTTTCGTGATGCGGCGCTTCGGCGCCGCATTCTTTTTTTCGGAAAAAGGTCTGGTATTCCCAGCAGGGGTGGTGTAAAATACCGGCATGCGCCCGGCGCCGGATGGCGGCCGGGGAAGAACGGGACAGAGGTGCGGGAGGATGCTGAAAAAGTTTATCGGGTATTACCGGCCGCATGTGGGGCTGTTTGCGCCCGACATGGTGTGTGCGCTGCTGATCGCGGCGGTGGACCTGTTGTTTCCGATGGTGTCGCGCTATGCGGTGCAGGAGCTGCTGCCGCACAACAGTTACCTCACCTTGTGCTGATGATCGGCGCGGCCGGCGTCGGAAAGACCGCTTATTGGCTATACCCCTGCATTGAATATGCTTGTGCGACCGGGATGAGCTTCCTCAGTACCGATACCAAGGGAGATATTGTCCGGAATTACGGGCGAATCGCCAGGAACTGCTATGGCTATAAGGTATCGGTCATTGATTTGCGCAACCCGACGCGCAGCAACGGGAACAATCTGCTCCACCTGGTCAACAAGTATATGGATTTATACCAGGCCAATCCGGATACTCTGCTCTACAAGGCCAAAGCGGAGAAGTATGCCAAGATCATCGCCAAGACCATCATCATGGCGGGAGGTGATTCGGCCAACTATGGGCAGAACGCCTATTTTTACGATGCGGCGGAAGGGGTTTTGTGCGCCACGATCCTCTTGGTAGCGGAATTCTGTGCGCCGGAAAAGCGGCATATAGTGTCGGTATTCAAGGTGATTCAGGAATTGTTGGCGCCCTCGGCCAAAAAGGGAAAGAACCAGTTCCAACAGCTCATAGAACTGCTTCCAAGCGATCACAAAGCTAAATGGTTCGCAGGCGCCGCACTAAATTCCGCCGAACAGTCGATGGCCAGTGTCATGAGTACGGCCCTCTCTCGTTTGAATGCCTTCCTCGACAGCGAACTGGAACAACTCCTATGCTTGGACACCGAGATTGACGCGGAAATCTTCTGCAATCAAAAGTCGGCCGTCTTTCTGATCATGCCGGAGGAAGATCCAAATACCTTTTTCATGATCAGCCTGCTCGTCCAGCAGCTGTACCGGGAGATCCTTGCGGTGGCGGACGAAAACGGCGGCAAGCTCAAAAACCGCTGTGTCTTCTTTTGCGATGAGTACGGCACGCTCCCAAAGATAGAAAGCGCCGAGATGATGTTCAGTGCTTCTCGAAGCCGCCGTCTGCAGCTTGTTCCGATCATCCAGAGCTTCAGTCAGCTTGAGAAAAACTACGGGAAGGAAGGGGCGGAAATCATCGTCGATAATACTCAGCTCACTATCTGCGGCGGCTTCGCACCTAACAGCAGTTCCGCTGAGGTTTTGTCCAAGGCTCTGGGCAGCCGTACCGTCCAGACCGGCTCGGTCAGTCGAAGCCGGAACGATCCTTCACAGTCCATCCAAATGATCGAACGGCCGCTCCTGACGGCGGATGAACTGAAGACCCTGCCGAAGGGCCGATTTGTGGTGATGAAAACCGGGTGCCATCCCATGCAGGTCAATCTCAAGCTGTTTTTCAAATGGGGGATTAACTTTGACAAAAAGCCGTATATAGTGGAGGATCGGGGGAACCGGAAAGTCGCCTATGCGGACAAAGCAGAAATCATCGAGGCGATCCTAAAGAAATATCACCCCGACAGGAAAACAGAGGATCCGCCAGTTGGCTCTGTTCTGCCCGGCGGCATGCAGACGACGGAATGGAACGCTTCCGTAGGAAGAAGACAGCCCGGAAACGGTGCTCCCGGAAGAATTCATACCGGTCCACGGGGGATTCAGGAAAGCCCGCCGACTCCTCAGCCGGAGGTGAAGACTGATGGGCAGGCTCGATAAGCTCTATAAAGCCGATGTGCCTCACAGAGCTGTAGCGGTGTATCTGTATCTGGCGGATCGGGCCAACAAGGAGGGACAATGCTGGCCGGCTATTCCCACGATTGCCCGTGAACTGAAGTTGTCAGTGTCCACTGTACGGCGGGCGATTCGCGATCTGCAAGCAGCAAAATTGCTTTCCACCGAACAGCGGTATCGTGCCAACGGAGGAAACAGCAGCCTTCTTTTTTCACTGACGGGATGATTTCGCTTAAAGAGAACCATCTGCCGCCAAGGGGAAAGTCTGCCTTGATGGTGATGGGTGGATCCATCCACCATGATAGGGGAAAGGGAACTACCCATAAAAAGGAGCCTATATTACAACAGAAAGACAAATACCCTTTTTAATGCTGAATAGATAGTCTTCTTTTTGAACACTCGTCATTATATCAGGAAGATCGTTGCTCTTGCTTAAGCACAAACGAAAACCCAGCTCATTTGAGCTGGGTTTTCGTGCTGGGATAGGGGATATGTCAGGACGCTTTACGTTTCTTAGAATACAGGCCGACTCCGGTCAGGCCAGCGCTGGTTAGCGTGAGCAAGGCTAGCCACTGAACGAGGGGGTGACTGCTGTCCCCGGTTTGCGGGGCACTCGTATTTGTGCCTGTGGTAGTTCCAGGGATGTTCGTGCCTATATCAGTGGTGATCCCTGGTCTGGAGGAGTTGCTTTCTTCCGGACGGCTTACTCCGGTCGCGGGGATTTCCACGGCGGCTTTTTTATAACCGCAGATTTCGCATTCCTCATGCTTGGATCCGTTCTCTGCGGCCGAGGCTTCCTTGTCTGTCACCCACTTAAAAGTATGGGCGTTCATTTCCGCCTTTTTACCGCAGGCTGTGCACACATGCCAGTGACTGGAATCGCCGCTGCTCCATGTGTCGGTAAACTGGTGCTCTTTGGCCGGAATTGTCAGTGCGGAAAGGGTAGTTTCATTTTTGTCCTTATCAAAAACTTTGCCACAAGTTTTGCAGGAATAGTATTCCTCTATCCCGGCATCTTCGCAGGTCGCCTCGACTCGGCTGTGATGCTCATACTTGTGTTCGTGTTCAATGTAATCACTCAGGGCGAAGGAGGCCAGCCGGATATGCTGACGGTTTACCGTATAGGACATGCACAACTCGCCGTCACTATTGTACTGGACGAAGGGATAGAAACAGCTCCCCTTCATATCGGCTTGGAGCACCACTTTGCTCTGAGCCAGATTGTCGGTGTCGATTTTGAGAATGCCGATATGCTCACGGTCTGTGGGGGCATAAAACAGGAAAAGGCATCCATCATAATAGATGAAGTCGGAGCGAGACTGGCAGACGCCTACAAGAACCGGTTTCACCCATTCGCCGGTAATCAGGTCATAATAGGTTAGAATCCCGTATTGCGTCCAGTCTTCCTGCCGCACAAAGTAATACGCCTTATCGTTTAACACATAAACGGCGTTTTCCCACTTGGTGGCATTGGCAAAGCCTGTTCCGTTCGCGCCTTCACTGGGCTGTGCGACATACTCCCAGGTGATGAGATCCTTGCTTTTGATAAGGTAGGTGAAATTGCCGCTGTACGATCCCGTATAGTAGTAGGTCTCGCCATTTTCCTCACGGGGGGACAGCTTTTGCATGATGCCGATATCGTTAAAGAAGTTTTTATAGCCGATGCGGTTTGCCTTGAGCGCATTCTGCATGCCGCTGGAGCTGAAAAGGAAGTAACCAGCTATTTGTTACTTGCCGCTGCCCAATCTTAGCGCCTTTACTGCTGAATGGTTGTCCGCGTTTATTATATATTTTTCCCCTTGCAGGTTCATAGGAAAGTTCTGGAGATTAAACGTAAGGGGTCGTTTGTAAAACGACGCCATTCAAGCATGTCTTCGGTTTCTTATGCTCACTTCCAAGGGACATGCCCTTTGTACAACGACTTTTTGTCATCATGCGGCCTAGGTGCCAGGCTTGGCGTTGATAGGGTACTGGATAGCCGTCAGGGCGCTTCATTAAAGGCCGGAGAAATTGAAATGCGGTATACCATTCGGATTGACTGCCGGCAAAGCTATCGGCATTATGTAAATCCTCGACGGTTTGCAGAGGACAGCAGTAATAAAGCAATCCCCTGCGGCGAAAACCGCAGGGGATTGCTGTCATGGAGTAATTAACGGGTATGATGAGGATTTGTGGAAAATTTATCATTTGGTATTCGTGCTTTCCGGCCTGTTTCTTTGATTACGAAAATTCCGAGGCGAGACTCCGCAGCGGTGTTTGAATAGATTAGAAAAATATTCTGGGTTTTGATAACCTATCGAGTAAGCGATGTCCTCTATATGCAGCGAGGTATTCAGCAAAAGCTGTTTGGCTATTTCTATCTTAACCTGTATGATATAAGCGTGCGGCGTAATATGATATTGCTTTTGAAAGATCTTAATAATAAAGTCTTTCGAACGATTAAAGCGGCTGGCTAAGTCCTCAATAGAGTACAGTTTATTTGGCGTATTATCAATTAATGACTTTATAAGAGCAGCTTCGTTACCTTCTTGAGGCATATTTATGCAGTTCCTCAGACGAATGAGTATGTTATGGAAACAGAGGGTGAACTGTTCCTGACGAAAGGCTTCATCAAGAGGCTGTTTGGCAATATCATAAAGCTTAAAAAAGAGTTCCTGTGTTTGTGGCGCATGGAAAACATAGCTTAGTTCTAACTGATAGGCCCGAATCAGTATGGAAGGCAGGTCTCCGCGAACATTGATAAAGTATTTTATCCAGGGCTCGTCCGAACAACTGTGATAGGTGTGATTGCTGAACAGCGGAAGAAGATATACGTCACCAGCCTTAACCGTATAATTATTTCCATTTACTTTGACAGTGCCGCACCCGGAAACGACATACTCCAAAACGGTAACGTCGGATTCTCTGCGGGACTGAAAGTAGGTGCGGTCACAGTTGGATTGACCGACCAGTTCGCCAAAAAAGGGAACAGGATGGTTAGGCAGAGCAAAGATGTTCAGATCTTCCCACATAGTATGGCAACTCCTTTCTGGATGCAGACTATTGACGGTTCGGGTACAAACTTTATTTTATAAGATTTTTTTAAAATTGTCCAGACGATAAAACAGAAGCTTGATGAGAGGATTTCCTTCTATTTAAAGGAAATCCTCTCATTTTGATTTGCCTGAAGAAAACTCTTTATGGTTACTCATCCAACTTGGGTAAATTGTTTTTTTCAGGTTTATGCTTATTTATATCATGGCGTTCATGAAGACGGTTTGCTATACTGAAAACAGAATTTTGGTCGAAACATAGCGTAGGGGCTTGGTTTGCTGAGATAACGAATGCAGAGAAAAAACGCAAAAGTAAAACACCTTTCGTTTAGACTGGCGTTATGGTTTTTGCGGCATAGAGAAAATACAGTGTCGATAGCGCCTGAAATAGACAAGTATACAAAAGGTGGGAACGTGAGAATAAAGCTCAGAGCGGTATGGGACGGCAGGCTTATCAGAGTTAAATACCTCGACGAGATGTGTGCAACTGTCTTTTCTGTGCTTCATAGAGGAGGTTAAAATCGGCATCCGGATCTTTCGCGGAAAACTGCAAAAGTGGGTACTATATGTGCTGATTGTACCACTCTGCGCCATTTTGAGCGGCAGAGCACCAGCAATCATGAACTCCTGATGACCTTCCAGCGCATTGGCTATATGCCGCTCGAAAAGGTAAGAATTTTGGACTTCCCCCTTATCTCGTTTTAGGCTACGGGCAGAAAGAGGGGCTGTAGAGGGCTTCCTGGGAAATATATGTCCTTTTTGCCGGCAGGAAAGAGCAGCGCTGCTCGCATCTGTTATTTTTTTGGTAAAGCCAAGGCAGCGTGCTTCTATCACACGGCGAATAGAAAAGCCTCTGTAACTCTGCCTTATTGCTCTATCCGGCACGGCTTTTGGGCAATCAATATTTTAAAACTGAGGAGGAATATTTATGTCATTTTCCAAGGGCTTTTTGTGGGGTGCCGCTAGCGCCGCCTATCAGATAGAAGGCGGATATGACGAAGGAGGAAAGGGTGCTGGAATCTGGGACGCACTGAGCAGTGGACATATTAAGCATGATGAAAACGGGAATGTGGCATGTGATCACTACCATCGTTACCGGGAGGACATCGCCCTGATGCGGCAGATCGGGCTGAAATCTTATCGCTTTTCTATCAGCTGGCCTAGGGTAATTCCCGCTGAAGGGTGCATCAACGAGGAGGGGCTGGCTTTTTACAGCCGATTGGTTGATGAACTGCTCATGGCGGGAATAGAACCAATCGTCACTCTGTTTCACTGGAATCTGCCGATGTGGCTGCATGAAAAGGGCGGCTGGGAAAACGAGGCGATTGCAGAAGCGTTCGCGCATTATGCCGGGGTTGTGGTCGACAGTTTGTCGGATCGTGTTCGTTACTGGCTTACCATTAACGAACCGCAGTGCTTTGCCGCGCTCGGGTACGCCACCGGCGTACACGCCCCATTCCTGAAAAAGCCGGAAGTACTCAAGCGGGTTGCCCGCAATATTATGCTGTCACACGGCCGGGCGGTGTGTGAGATTCGCAGACATGCGAAGCGGATTCCGCATATTGGTATGGCGCCTACCGGCGTCGGCGTTACCCCTTTTGACGAAACAGAGGACAGTATTCGGCAGGCGAGGGAGCTGACTTATTCCGACATAGTTGGCAGCGCCGGCAACATCTGGTGGATGGACCCAATAATCTTAGGGGAGATTCCGTCACCGCTGCGGGATGTGCTCAGCCAAGAGGATATTCGGCAGATATGTCAGCCACTGGATTTTTTCGGATTCAACATCTACCATTCGCTGAACTATCTCGGCCTCAAAGCCGTATCGGATCCCTGTGCATATCCCGGCCAGCCAAAGACGGCTATGGACTGGGCCATAACACCGGAGTGCCTTTATTGGATGACCCGGTTTCATTATGAGCGATATCATCTACCGGTGATGATAACCGAAAACGGGATGGCCAATGTGGATTTCCCGATGTTGGATGGAAAAGTACACGATCCTCAGCGTATTGATTTCATCCACCGCTACCTGTTGGCGCTGAAACGGGCAGCAGATGAAGGAATTCCGGTTATCGGCTATCAGTACTGGTCAATTATGGACAATTTTGAATGGGCGGAGGGGTACGATAAGCGCTTCGGGTTGATTTATGTTGACTACCGGACAGGAGAGAGAAAACTGAAAGATTCTGCTTATTATTACGCCGACGTAATTCGGGAAAACGGCGAGAACCTGTAACGTGGCTGCTGATACGGGAGAGTGCGGACGATGTATACGATACAAGAGCTTTGCAGCCGTGGCCGCAAAGTGGATACTTCCAGACTGACGCTGGAACCGGAAAAAATTTTGTGGAAGCAAGGCGATGTGAAGAACGAGGAGCAGTTGCTTAAACAGCGCAGCCGTCAGATTTCGCTGTCTGCCCGCGAACCGGTGATACTGCGCACCGATGGGCAGACGGCCGGTATTCTGCTGGACTTTGGCTGTGAAATACACGGCGGCATCCGCATCTTGACCTGGCAGGAAAGTACCGGGCGGGGTGCGCGGGTAAGGGTACGGTTCGGGGAGTCCGTCATGGAGACCATGAGCGAACTTGGCGGTGGGCAAAATGCCACCAACGACCATGCACGGCGGGATATGATTGTGGAATTGGGCATGATGAGCATGACGCCGGTCGGGGAAACCGGGTTCCGCTTCGTAAGGATAGATCTTGTGGAGCGTGGGGAATTGGTGCTGAAATCGATCGTGGCTGAGCTGGTATATAAGGATGTACCCTATAGAGGAAAGTTCTGCTGCAGTGACGAACTGCTTAACCGCATTTGGATGACCGGAGCCTATACCGTACATCTCAATATGCAGGAATACCTGTGGGACGGGATAAAGCGGGATCGCCTGGTATGGGTGGGGGATATGCATCCGGAGATGATGACAGTCTGGTCAGTGTTCGGAGCTGATCCCTCGGTGGCAAAGAGCCTGGATTTTATCCGAAAGGAAACGCCACTGCCGGGGTGGATGAACAATATCGCTTCTTATACGATGTGGTATGCAATTATTGTCCATGACTGGTATATGTATACTGGAGATCTGGCATGGGTACGTCATCAAGCGGAATACTTGAAGGGAATCTGCCGACAGCTTTCCGAAAATATCGGACCGGACGGTGCAGACAGTATTCCGACGGGACGGTTTCTGGACTGGCCCACGAGTGACAGAAAAAAGGCAACCGATGCGGGAATGCACGCCCTTCATTTCATGGCGGAGAAAAAACTGTCCGTTCTAATGGATGCCTTAGGAGAGACAGAACTTGCCGTCCAATGCCGGGCGGATCTTGAACAGCTGAAACGGTATTCGGCGGATTGTGAGGACAGCAAGCAGGCGGCTGCGTTGCAGGTGCTTGCCGGCTTGGCAGATCCGCAAAGGGCTAATGCGGATCTGCTGTCTCTGGGAAAAACAAAGGGAGCCAGTGAAGGAATGTCCACCTTTATGGGCTACTATATTCTGGCGGCCCGGGCTGCCGCGGGGGATTATACCGGATGCCTGGAGTGCATCCGGGAATACTGGGGCGGCATGCTGTCTTTGGGAGCAACGACATTCTGGGAGGATTTTGACATCGCATGGTTGAAGGATGCAGCGCCCATTGATCGTTTTCCAGATGAGGGGGAAATTGATGTGCACGGTACATACGGACGGTATTGTTATAAGGGGTATCGGCACAGTATGTGTCACGGCTGGGCCAGCGGTCCAACTCCGTGGATGAGCCGCTATATTTTGGGGATCGAGGTATTGGAGCCGGGCTGCCGCAAATTGAGGGTAAGTCCTCATCTGGGGGACTTGGACTGGGTTGAAGGTTACTGGCCGACACCGTATGGGGAGGTTTATGTAAAAGCCATGCGCACCGACGGTGGGAAAACCGCCGTAGAGATTCGGGTGCCAGATGGGATTGCGGTGGAAACGGAGGTAGACTGAGTGGAAATACAATACTGGGGCACGGCGGCTGCCGAGGGGATTCCGGCTGCGTTTTGCGACTGTGCGGTATGCGCCGAAAGCCGGCGGCTGGGCGGAAGGAATATACGCACCCGGAGCCAAGCTATCATCGACGGTACATTGCTGATAGATTTTCCAGCCGATACCTATACACATGCGCTTGCGTACGATACATCTCTGGTAAAAATCCATTCGTGTTTAATCACGCATAACCATTGCGATCATCTTTATGCGCCGGAGCTGGAAAACCGGAAAGAGGGTTTCTGTCATACAACAGAGGGCGCTCTTACATTCTACGGAACTGGTCCGGCGTGCCGAGATATTGAACGCGTTATCTGTGCAATGAACATGCAGGCGCAGGACCGGGTCAGGATACAGGAGATTGAAGCGTTTGTGCCGTTTACCGTACAGGGCTATACGGTAACCCCACTGGAAGCGGATCATGACCTGCGTACACAGCCGGTTATTTATCTGATTGAGAGAAATGGGGTGTGCCTGCTGTACGCCAATGACACCGGATATTTTCCCGAAAGCACCTGGAACTACCTGCAGAAAACCTGGCCTCGGTTTTCTTTGATAAGTTTGGACTGTACGGAGGCGATGACCGGCCTGCGCCATGGACATATGAGCCTTGAGGCGGTTCGGGAGGTACGGCAGCGTCTGATGAAGCAAGGGCTTGCTTCGGAAGAGACTCTGTTTGTGCTCACGCACTTTTCGCACAATGGAAAAGCTACTTACGATGAACTTGTTCCGCTGGCCGATGCAGGAGGGTTCCTCGTTGCCTATGACGGCATGACGGTACAGGTCGACAGGAAGAAAGAGCAAGCTTTCTGTCAGACACAAAATACCAGCATGTAGGGGGATTGTATGGTGGATGTTCAGGCAGAATGGATCCGGCCGGCCCGTTCCACTGATGGGGTGTGTCCGGTGTTTAAAAAAACTTGGAGCTGCCCAGTACCAGCCAAAAGAGCGACGCTCATCCTCACAGCGCTGGGAGTATACGAAGCCCGGATCAATGGTGAGAGGGTTAGCGATTATGTGCTTGCTCCGGGATGGACAGCATATGCCAAGCGACTGCAGTATCAGCAGTATGATATCACTCAACAGTTGTGCGACGACAATACACTGACCATTACGGTGGGCAGAGGGTGGTTTTCCTCGCCGATGCCCGGCTGGCTGGAATCCGAAGACAAGGCACGCAGAGCTGCTGGTCCGATCGGTATTTGGGGAGCCATTTGTTTGGACTTCGGCGGTGGAGATGTCCGGGTGATACCGACGGACAGCAGCTGGCTATGGGGCGAAAGTCCGGTGCGATTCAGTGAAATCTACGACGGCGAGGTGTACAACGCTGGCTTTGTCACGCCTGAATGGAGCACCGCTGAGGTCTTTTCGTGGCCAAAAGACATCCTCATCCCACAGGAAGGAGAACTTATCTGCGAACAGGAGCGTGTTGCGGCAAAATCGATTTTTCGGACACCTGCTGGAGAAATCGTAGTGGATTTTGGGCAGGAGGTCACCGGATATGTGGAGTTTACGGTAGAGGCTGAAGAAGGTGAGGAGGTATGTTTCCTCCACGGAGAGGTGCTGGACCGGGATGGGAATTTCTATAATGCCAATTACCGCAGCGCCAAGGCGCAGGTTCGCTATTTCTGCCGTGAAGGGAAGCAGACCTGGCATCCCCTGCTTACCTTTTTCGGATTTCGCTACATAAAGCTGGAGCGATTCCCTGGAGAAATCCGAACGGAGCAGTTCTGCGCGATTGCCGTTTATTCGGCAATGCGTCAGACCGGAACGCTGCGCTGCGGCGTTCCGGAGATCAACCAGCTGGTTTCCAATATTCTCTGGGGACAGAGAGGCAATTTTCTGGATGTTCCCACGGATTGTCCTCAAAGAGATGAACGGCTTGGCTGGACAGGGGATGCTCAAGTTTTTATCAAGGCTGCCAGCTATAATTACGATGTGGAAAAATTCTTTCGGAAATGGCTACACGATGTAGCGGCAGAGCAGCGGGCGGATGGGGCTGTGGGACAGGTTGTCCCGGATTATCTGCCTGATAACGCGCCCAGTGCCGCGTGGGGGGATGCCGCGATCATTTGCCCTTGGCAGCTGTATCTCTCATATGGCAATACCCAGATACTTGACGAACAGTTTGACAGTATGCGTCGATGGGTGGAGTATATCCGTTCGGTTACCACAACGCCGTTTTTATGGACGGGCGGCCGGCATTTTGGCGACTGGCTGGCGCTTGATGCTCCATCGGGAAGTCATAAGGGATCCACCAGGGAGGATTTCATCGCCTCGGCGTTTTATGCCCATTCTTGTGCGCTGCTGGCCAAGACGGGGCGGATTTTGGGCAGGGATATGCGGGAGTATGAGGAGCTGCACAGCAATATCGTTGTGGCATTCCGTCAGGCATTTCCCAGCTGCCATACCCAGACAGAGCATGTATTGGCTGTTCAGTTCGGTCTGGCTGAGGATCCCCAGAAGACGGCGGATGCACTGGCGGAACTGGTTATCCGGGACGGAGGCCAAAACAGGACGGGCTTTGTAGGAACACCGTATATCCTGCATGTGCTCAGCGACTATGGTCACACCGAGCTGGCTTATTCGTTGCTTTTGCGCAAGGAGTATCCATCCTGGCTGTATTCCGTAGAGAAAGGTGCTACCACGATGTGGGAGCATTGGGACAGCATCCTGGAGGATGGCGGATTCTGGAGTAACGATATGAATTCCTTTAACCATTACGCATACGGTTCGGTCATCGACTGGATTTATGAGAAGGCAGCCGGCATCCGTGTTTTGGAAGAGTACCCTGGTTTTTCACGTGTCAGAATACAGCCTCTCCCGGACAAGCGTCTGGGTTGGCTCGAAGCAACTGTGGATACCCGACATGGGAGAATCCATTCGAGCTGGAGCTATATTAAGGATCGGATTCGCCTGGATGTCCGCACTGCTGTTCCGGCGCTTGTCGTGTTTGGGGGACACGAAGACTTGGTTGAGCCAGGAACCTACACTTTCTGGCGCTGATATGCATAGCGGATTGACTGCTTTTTAACAGGATATTATTGGCATAAAAATACGGAAATTATGCTGTTATAATAGAAACTATGCGGCCGAATATCGCATTATCATTGCGGGTCTGTTTAACTTGTTTTTCTCAGTTTTTCATTTCTTATTCTCATGGAAATTTGTTTACAACTTCTGTTATAATAATAGAGCAATATAAACAAAAATAGAATATTGCGGTGGCAGTTTATGATCATATACTTGATTCATGAATAGCTGACCGGAATGGAAAAATCGCTCTATAATACAGCATCATGACTTTTCCGTTTTTTGTCGGCGGGCTTCGGAATATTACCAAAGCGGAAAAGCTGAAACATCGGCAGGAAATCCCCTGCCGTACTAAATCTATTACAGGAGGTCTGGAGGATGAGGATCAACACGAGGAACATAAGTGGTCTGTTGCTGGTGGCACTGCTGGTATGCACCAACTTGTCGGGCTGCCTATCCAACACAGGGGTATCACAGGAGTCTGGGGAAACAAGTTCTGTGCCGACAGATAGCACGTCATCATCGTCCACGGGCAACTCGGCGGATTCGTCAGACGTATCCGGAGAAACGATGACATGGGACGGTCCGGCTGGATATACCATCGTGTATCCGGCGGGAGATAAAAATGCCGCCACTGCCGCCGAACGCCTATCGGCTTATTGGAAAAAGACAGCTGGCGCTGCGCTTGCAGTACAGGAAGATAGCGCGGCACCGACGGAGAAGGAAATCCTGCTGGGCAGAACCAACAGGGAGGAAAGTATCAGGGATTTGCCGGTTAACCGATATGCGCTTAGGCTTCAGGGACAGAAGCTGGTTCTTGACGCCGGTCATTACCTGGGGCTTGATAAGGCGGTATATCGTCTTTCTCACGGCGCTTATGCTGATGGGAAAATCAGCACCTTTGAGGAAACCTTTGATTTCGAAGATACCAAGTTGAATGGATATACATATGTATGGGGCGATGAATTCGACACTGACGTATTGGATGCATCGAAATGGGGATTGGAAGCGCGGATGGAAGGAACTGCAGAATTGCAGCTGTTAGAAGATAATCCGGATGTCCTGCTTGTGGAGGACAGTTTGCTTAAGCTGCGAGCCATACATTATTATGATCCGACTGACCCGACGGTGGAATATGCGGCCTCGCCGTCTGTGCTCACTCGGGAGACGATGAGCTTTCAATACGGTTATCTGGAAATGCGTGCGCGTGTTCCGTATCTGCCGGGGGCATGGCCGTCCCTGTGGATGCTGGGTGGTAATACGCTTGGACCGGAACAAAGCAGCAATTATCATATGGAAGTGGACATTTTCGAAATTTTCTCCTCCTCAAACACGGCCACTCCGAATATTCACAAGTGGTATGATAATGGCGAACACTCCCAGTATCAGGGCTTAGCGGATATCACGCCGTATGTCTTTGCACAGACCAGCGGCCTGAAGGACGAATTTCATATCTATGGTTTTGAATGGACACCGGATGCCATGCGCATGTATATCGATGGGGAATGCTATATGACCTTTGACCTCACCGAAAACTTTGATGGAAAATCCGATATGAAAGGGTTTCATGATCCGGCTTACCTGATTCTGAACAATCATCTTTTTACAGAATCCAGCACTTTTAAGCCGTATGACGGATGTGAGATTGCCAATGTGAATCTTCCGGTAGAATACGATGTGGACTGGATCCGGCTGTATCAAAAGCCGTCGGAGGGAACCGTTTATACGGTGCAGTAGCAGCAGTGGAAGACCGCTGAAGAAGGGTAAGGGGTTGCAATGCAGAAAACGTTCCAACGCGTCTTGGCCATGGTGGCAGCTGTGCCCCTTTGCCTGGGAGTGCAGTCCGCTGGCGGACAGATTAGTGCGGAGGAAGCGGGAACAGATACAGGCAGATCGACAGTGTGGGAGTCATCCGGATATAGCGCGTACATTCGAGGCTATGCGGATACTCCGCTGGCTGTTGAGGATGTAGCGGTTTCCGGTTCTTCATTTGCCCAGGAAGAAAGTAGCGGTGCCGTTATTCAGCAGGAGTACAACGGACGGACTGACGTGCTGGTTTGGGAATCGGGTCAGGGAAGCGTGGGCTGGCGTATTACCGTTCCGGCCAAAGCGCTTTATGAAATCCGTCTGACTTACTGCCTGCCATCCGGCGGAGCTGAGCCGGAGCCGGGTATCCGACTCGATGGACAATATCCGTTCGAAGAGTTTGAGAAGGTGATTTTCCCGCGGGCGTGGAAAAACGCTGTACAAGAATTTCAAACGGATGCGCAGGGTAATCAACTGTCACCGGAACAGACGGAGACGGGAGAATTCCTGACAGCGGATGCGGCCGATTATACCGGGGTGACGGTTGAGCCCTTTACAGTGTGCCTGAGCGAAGGAGAACACTGGCTGGAACTCGTGGAGCCCGGACAGCCGCTCGTGATTGCGGAAGTGGCTCTGGCAGCACCGGAAAGGGCAGATTTTTATGTTACACCGGAGGATATCCGTACGGATGTGTATGAGCCGATTGTGATCGAAGGGGAAGACGCCGCGGTTAAATCAAATAGTGCCATGGTGCCCAAAGCGGATACCAATGACGCTGGAATGTCACCGGCAGATGCGTATTATACCCGGATTAACTACATTGGCGGTACTTCCTGGCAAAGCCCGAGGGAAACCCTGACTTGGTCTTTTCGGGTAAAGACGGCGGGCTATTACCGTTTGGGATTCCGCTATAAGCAGAATGCCGTAATTAACGGCGAAAGCTGGCGTTGGCTGAAAATAGATGGGGAAACGCCGTTCAAAGAGGCTAAGACGCTGCGGTTCCCTTATGATCCGCAATGGAGTTTTTATGAATTCAGCGCTGAGGACGGACAGCCGTATTATCTTTGGCTCGATGCAGGGGAACATGAACTGTCTCTGGAGGTAACGCTCGGGGAGATGGCCGTGTATTATGAACGGCTGTCCAGAATCGTCCAACAGCTCGGTGACGAATACATCGAAATAGTCAAGATTACCGGCGGAACACCGGATTACAACCGGGATTATGAGCTGTTCCGCCAGATTCCGGATTTCAACGAAACCCTGGCCGCCTGCAGTGATGCCCTGGCCACCCTGGTGCAGGATATGCAGGATTTTACCGGGAAGCGGGGGAACCAGTATATTGCGGCCATGAACAACATGAAGCGGGTTCTGGACATCATGGTGGAGAGGCCATATACCGCGCAGCATTATGTAAAGGATTACTACAACAATTATTCTTCCCTGAGCTCGTGGCTCTACGATATGAAATCGATGCCGCTTTCCATCGACTGGATACAGCTGGTACAGGCCGGGGGAGAATACGAAAAAACGGACACCGGTTTTTTGGCTTCTCTTTTGTTTGGCGCACAGCGTTTGTTTTATTCCTTTACACGGGATTATGCGCTGACCGGAACGGCTGAAAGCGGTGAACAGCTCCGGCTATGGGTAAACTGGGGAAGGGATCAGGCGACGGCGCTCAATGCGCTTATTCAGGATTCTTTTACCCCGAAGACGGGGATTTCGGTTCAGGTTGAATTGGTAAACACCAGTCTGGTCAACGGAATACTGTCCGGAAATTATCCGGATATGGCTTTGATGATGACCCGTAGTGAGCCCGTAAATCTCGGCATGCGCGGCGCACTATATGATCTCTCCCAGTTCCCGGATTACGAAGATGTGCTGGAGCGTTTTCAGGCTGGGGCCGATGTTCCCTACTGGTATAACGGGCACCTGTACGCTCTTCCGGACACCCAGAATTTTTATATCCTGTTTTATCGTAAGGATGTTTTGGACAGCCTTGGACTGGAAGTGCCGTCAACTTGGGATGAATTCCTGCAGACAGCAACCATTATCCAGCGCAATAATATGGAGGTTTATGTCCCGTATACGCAAATTACGACAACCACAACGGTCAACAGCGGAATTGGCAGTCTGAACCTGTTTCCCACCATGATGGGACAGCGCGGACTGTCCCTATACAATGAGGAACAGACGGCCACAGCACTAAACACACCTCAGGCGCAGCAGACCTTTGAGGACTGGACCTCATTTTACTTAGAATATGAATATCTTAAAGAGGCGGATTTTTATAACCGTTTCCGTGTAGGTACCATGCCGCTCGGTATTGCCGCTTATTCGGTATACCTTACGCTGTACGATGCGGCTCCGGAGATCAAGGGACGTTGGTCGGTGGCTAATGTACCCGGTACTACCGGCGGAAACAATACGGTGGCAGGCTTCGGAACCGGCTGCGCGATTGTGGAAAAATCCGCTCATCATGAAGAAGCGTGGGAATTTTTGAAATGGTGGACCTCGGCAGAGACGCAAACGAGGTATGCCCGGAATGTGGAATCGGCGCTGGGGATGCTTGGAAGGCCGCAGACCTCGAATGTGGAGGCGTTCAGGAGCTTGGTCTGGGGAACGGGCGATCTGGAGAAATTGCTGAACCAATGGGAAAGCGTTCGCGAAATTCCGGAAATCCCCGGGAGCTATTATCTGACCCGTGCCGTTGATCAGGCCTACTGGGCGGTAATCAATGGTGATTCCAATGTCAAGGATGCCTTGGTGAAATGGAGTCGGGTGGCTGACAGGGAGATACAGCGGAAAATCGATGAATACAGCGGACAGGGAGGCTAAACCATGCGCAAAAAGCAGATGAATACAGCCAGTGGGCACAGCCGTCTGGCGATGCATGGGCCTTATTTTGTCATGCTGGCCCCGTTCCTGATTCTATTTATAATCTTTACTATACTCCCAATTATATCCTCTATAGTACTCAGCTTTACCTCATACGATATGCTGTCGGTACCGGAGTTTACCGGCATTGATAATTATCGCCGGATGTTTCTGGATGACGACGTTTTTCCAATAGTTTTGAAAAACACCTTGGTCTTTGCGATTTTGTCGGGACCGGCCGGTTTTCTGCTTTCGTTCCTTCTGGCATGGTTTGTCAATGAGTTTAACCCAAAGGTGCGTACACTGCTCTCCTTTATGTTTTACGCTCCCTCTCTGGTGGGGAATGCGTATTTTATCTGGAAGGTGGCTTTCAGTGGAGACAGCTACGGTTATATCAACAGTCTGCTGCTTTCCATCGGAATTATTACTGAACCGGTGGTCTGGCTGCGTGAGCCGTCTTATCTGATGCCGATCATCATCCTGGTGCAGCTGTGGCAGAGTATGGGGATATCCTTTCTGGCGAATATATCCGGACTGCAGAATGTCAGCCGTGATCTGTATGAAGCGGGCACCATAGATGGGATCCGCAACCGCTGGCAGGAGCTTCGGTACATCACATTGCCGTCGATGCAGCATATGCTTCTGTTCAGCGCGGTCATGCAGATTCAGGCCAGTTTTTCCCTGAGTGCTGTGGCCATTGAGCTGGCAGGTTATCCGAGCGCAAGCCATGCAGTAGATACCATTGTCTCCCACATGACCGACGTGGCAACAGTACGATATGAGCTGGGATATGCCTCGTCCATCGCGGTAATATTGTTTGTGCTGATGGCGCTCACCCGCCTGCTCATCGGCAAGATATTGCAGATGACCCGGAGGTGAAGGATACATGATTTTCGGAATATCAGCGTCATCTGAGCGGGGACGATCCAAAGCCTCGTTCAGCCGGCGCTTTACCCGTTCACGCATCGGCAATTTTTTCTATTTCCTTTTTCTTACCCTGGCAGGGCTGTTTACCATGCTGCCGCTTATTTATGCTGTCGCTACATCATTTAAGCCGATCGACGAACTCCTGATTTTTCCCCCGACCTTTTTTGTCAGGCGGCCGACAATCGCGAACTATCTGTCGCTGCCGGATTTGCTTTCAAATCTGCAGGTACCGTTGTCCCGGTATATTTTTAACAGCCTGTTTACCAGCGTCGCCACAACAGTGCTGTATGTGATCGTTTCTGCTATGGCAGCTTTTGTGTTGTCCAAAGCGAAATTTCGCGGAAGAAACGTGATTTTTCTGATCATTCAGTTCGCACTCATGTTCAACGCCTATACACTGGCGGTCCCACAGTATCTAATCGTATCTAAGCTGCATATGATTGACACCTATTGGGTGTATATTCTGCCGCAGCTGGCGACGACGCTTGGCGTATTCCTGATGAAGCAGTATATAGAGGGCTATATCCCTGATGCTTTGCTGGAAGCGGCGAGCATCGATGGAGCGGGGCCGTACAGGGTTTTCTGGTCAATCGTCATGCCGGTTATCCGGCCGGCATGGCTGACAGTAACGCTTTTTGCTTTCCGGGATATTTGGGCGGCGGTTCCCAATGGGACGATTTTCAGCGAACAGATCAAAACATTGCCCCAGATTGTGACGCAGATCACGGCAGGCGGGATAGCCCGAACGGGCAGTGCTATGGCGGTGACAGCCATTATGATGATTCCGCCGATTATTGTGTACCTCATTTCGCAGAACAATGTGGTGGAAGCGATGAGCAGCGCCGGCATAAAGGAATAAGGCGGCAAGGAACAAAGGGAGGATGACTATGGCCAGCAAAACAATGCGTTGTTTCCTCGCCGTGCTTTCGGTCGCTGTACTGAGCGGTGCAGTGTTTACTGCCGCCGCTGAATCAGCACAGCAGGTTCCCTATGAAAGCTATACATACTGGGAGGGAATCAGCGGAAGTGAACGCAAGGCCGTGTATAATCGGCCGATGTATGAAACGGCAGCCGTGCTGAGCGCGGAGAAGATCGGTGTGGAAGCGTTCAGCGCCCTCAATGACGTATGTACCGATACCCAGGGAAACGTCTATCTGCTGGACAGCGCTTCCCGAATTATAGTACTTGACAGCGATTATAAACTGGTTCGGGAAATCGGGCCGGTCGTGGATAATGTTGGAGAAACGCTCGATTTTACCGGCGCGAAGGGACTGTATGCGCATACGGACGGGACACTGTATATTTGTGATACTGAACACGCCCGGCTAATCCATTGTACCGGAGAGGGCACATTTATCGATATATGTCAGTTGCCGGATTCTCCGCTGATTCCTGAAGATTTTCTGTATCGCCCATTGAGCGCGGTGATTGATTCTTCAGGATATCTGTATGTTCTCAGTGACGGCTCCTATTATGGCGCACTGTTATATGCCCCGGACGGAAGTTTTTCCGGCTTTTTCGGCGCCAATCCAGTGCGCAGCGGGCTGTTTGGTGCGCTGACCAATATTTGGAATCGCCTTTTTCTCAATGATTCCAAAAAGGCGGCCAGCAGCCGGAAGCTCCCTTACGTTTTTGTAGATCTGGCACTTGATGGCGATAATTTTTTGTATACCGCAACCGGATATACAGAAGATTATGAACGCAGCGGACAGATACGCAGGCTTAGTCCCGGAACGGGAAATAACATTCTGCATTCAGAAAACATCAATTTTACCGATGATGCCGTCAATTCCACCTATCAGGAAGGGAGAACCATCAATCAGGATATTATCAGTCTGGCGGTGGATAACCGCGGCTTTGTTTACTGCTTGGAATCGCAGTTTGGCAGGGTGCTGGTGTATGACCGGGAATGTTATATGCTCACAGCATTCGGCGGCGGTATGGGAGAGGGGACGCAGGAGGGGACTTTTCGCATGGCCTCGTCTATTGCGCTTCGGGAAGGGGACGTTCTGATAGGCGACAGCCTGAACAATACCCTGACTGTCTTTCGCGTTAACGGGTTTGGCGAACAGGTTCAGGAACTGACGGATCTCACGCTTGGCGGCAATTATTTGGAGGCCAAAGCGGGTTGGCAGGAGGTGATGCAGCAGGATCGCAGCCTTCAGGCGGCTTATCGGGGACTGGCCCGTGCTTATCTTACCGAAGGCGATTATCGGCAGGCCATGACCGTGGCTAAGGACGGTTACGACCGCGCTACATATGCGCTGGCGTTTGAAATGTACCGGCAGGATTTCCTTGGGCGGTATTTTTGGCTTCTTCTTGTGGCAGGACTGGTACTGGCCGGCGGGTTGGCGGTGGTGCTTATCGTCACTATGCGCCGGAAAGTGGTTCTGATTAAAAATGACGAAGCGCGACTCTTGTTTTCAATGCTTACTCATCCTGTCAGAAGCTGTGAAGAGATCAGCGAGAAAAAACGCGGAAGTCTGCCTCTGTGCGGCCTGCTCGTGTTGCTTTTTTACATTTTCTCGGTTCTGCAGATCCTGGCGGGAGGTTTCCTGTTTACCTATTATGATCCTGAAAGTTTCAATTCGTTCTGGGTGCTGGTGCGCAGTGCCGGCGTGGTGGGGCTGTGGATTGTCTGCAACTGGATGGTCTGCACATTGCTGGGTGGTCGCGGAAGACTCCGGGAAATCACGGTGGTCACCTGTTACAGCCTGCTGCCGCTGATTATAGAAAAGTTGCTGCTGCTTGTTCTGACGAATGTCCTTTTGCCCGCGGAAGCGGAGTTCCTGGGCATTTTGGACGCTGTGGCGGTTCTGTTCATGCTGGTTATTCTGGTAGTCGGCATGATCAAAATCCATGATTTCAGCATGTCCCGCTTTATCGGAACCGGTGTTCTGACGCTTCTGGCTATGGCGGCGATGGTGTTTCTGATCATTATGGTGGGCCTGCTGCTCCAGCAGCTGTATGCTTTTATTGCAACGGTTTGTATGGAACTCTTGATGTGAAGCGGAGGCGGTTTGGTTGAAGAAAAAAACAGGTCGTGTACTCCTGTGCCTGTTACTGGCGGTCGTGCTGACCGGATGCAGCGGCGGGGAGAGCACTCGGTCGCCGCTGGCCTTTGATGCTGCTGCTGCCGCCGCTGTACCGGAAGATGGGGAAGTTGTGGCCGAAAACGGGGATTACCGATTGCTGTGGGATGCTTCCAATAGCAGTGTCCGGCTGCAGGATACGGCTACCGGGGCCGTGTGGGGCACCTCTCCAAAGCGAAGCGAGGATGAGCAGTTTGATGACTTGGGTATGCCGATCAAACGCAGTCCGCAGGTGGAATCCGCCCTTTTTGTAGAGTATATCGACGGGGAAACCCGTTCGCTCGATACCGTAATATCCTATACCGGTGCGGTTAACAACGGCCGTATTCGATGCACCCGGTTGGAAAACGGCCTGCGGGTAGAATATTATTTCGACAGCAATGCCTTTATGATTCCGGTGGAATATACCTTGCGGGAATCCGGTGTGCTGGCGACGATTCGGCCGGAGGAGATTCAGGAAGAAGATGACCAGATAATCCGCATTTCTCTTGCCCCCTTCTGGTGTAACACAGCGAACAGCTCGGAGGACGGCTATCTGTTTGTTCCATCCGGTTCCGGTGCTCTGATTTATGCTAAAGAGCTGTCCCGGCAGGGCTCGCTGTTTTCGGAGGATGTGTATGGTAGGGATCCTGCGGCAGAGACGTGGAATTCCCCGACCACCACCAAAGAGATAAAGCTACCGGTTTACGGTGCTGTAGATGCTGCTGCTGGTACATGTGCCATTATTGAATCCGGTGCAGAGCACGCTGTCATACAGGCACGGATCGGTGCTTCCGCGCTGAAATATTCCGCGGTGTATGCCACATTTCAGCTTAGAGGCAGTACAGATAATATTGCAAGTCTGTTTGCTAGTACGAAAGTGCAGAATGTGGTCTATGCGGATGCGATGATCGGGGATATTCTGAGCATTGGCTTTTATCCTCTGCAAGGTGACGAGGCAGGGTATGCGGGCATGTCACGGCTGTACCGCCACTATTTGGAAACGAACGCAGGGCTGCCGGAAACCTGTGAAGACAGTGCGCTTCATGTGGAGTTTCTTGGCGGTGCCATGGTGCCCAAATCTTTTCTCGGCTTACCGTATGAATCGCTTTATGCAGCGACCACGATCGCCCAGGCGACCGACATGATCGAACAGCTCAGGGAGCTTGCCGACGTACCCATGACGGTCAGTCTAAAGGGATTCGGGACAACCGGCCTCGACCCGGGCAAGCCTGCCGGCGGGTATACAATAAACCGCTCTCTGGGAACGCTGGAAGACCTTCGCTCCCTTCTGGCTTTTTGCACAGATAGCGGTGTTCAGACCTATATGGATTTTGAACTGGTGCATTTTTCCAGTGGCGGGAGCGGCTTTTCTACATTTTTCGATGCGGCGTACAGTGCCGGCCGGAAAATTGCTTATCAGTACAAATTTGATATCGCTGTGCGCGGTCGTGTGGAGGCAGGACGCTATCTGTTGCTGTCCCGCAGTCAGGTGGACAGCAGCGTCACGCATCTGCTTGAAAAAACAGCTGACTGGGGTCTGTATGGGATCGGAATCGGATCGTTGGCCAATACCGCTTATTCAGATTATGGAGATACCGAGAGCAGCTTGTATTACGCCAGAGGGAATATGGGGGCAGATGTTCGGGATGCGATGCTCAAGCTTAAGGCGGCCGACCGATCGGTTTTGGCCAGCGATGCCAATGATTATGCCGCCGTTCATGCCAGTCAACTTTTAAATGTGCCAGGCTGTTCTTCCGGTAATCTCCTTTTTGATGAAGATGTTCCTTTTTATTCGATGGTATTCAAAGGACATGTGCCGCTTGCCGGAGACAGTATGAATCTTGCGGCGGAACCGCAGAAAATATTACTGCAGGCCGTAGAGAGTGGCAGCGGACTGCACTATACCGTGATCCATCAATACGACAGTGTTCTGCTGGATGCGGCGTATCCAGTGTTTTACGGCAGTGTATTTTCTGACATATCCGGGCAGATTGCTGAACAGACACGGGCTCTCCGGGATTATTACGGGCAGACGGCGAACGCGGAAATACTGGACCATCGCATTCTGGAAAACGGCCTGCGGATGACAACTTTCAGCAATGGAGTGACCGTATATGTCAACTACGGAGAGCGAACACTGACCTCGCCAGCCGGAGAAGTAAACCCGCTTGGCTTCCGGATGGAGGGAAATGCATCATGAAAAGAAGAAATCAAGGGATTACCAAGCTGAAAAGCCGATATGGACTGCTGTTCGTGACGCCATGGCTGATCGGATTTGTTCTGTTTTTCGCTATGCCGGCGATACAGTCCATCCTGTATTCCTTTTCGGATGTACAGCTGACCGGTGAAGGGCTTCAGATTAGTCTGGTGGGACTTAAGCATTATCGGTATGCTCTGCTGGAAAACCCAAACTATGTAACCAATATGTGGTCCTCGGTAGGAACTATCCTGTATTCGCTTCCCTTTATTCTGCTGATCAGCCTGGTGCTGGCGTTGATTCTGAATCAGAAATTCCGCGGTCGTCTTTTTTTCCGGGCGCTGTTTTTTCTGCCGGTAATTATTTCTACCGGAATCGTGTTAAATCTGATGTTTCTGACCACCGGAAGTGATATGACCGGCGCATCGGCTTCAGAATCGCTGACTGGCAATATGTTCAGTGTTGCAGATGTAATCAGTGTGCTGAACCTGCCGGCGGTTATCTCCGATTATGTGGAGCAGGTTATCAACAGCATTTTTGACCTGATCTGGAGCAGCGGGATTCAGATTGTCCTGTTTATTGCCGGCCTACAGGCTATTCCGGCATCGCTGTATGAGGCATCACGTGTGGAAGGGGCGACAAAATGGGAGGAGTTCTGGTTCATTACCTTCCCGATGCTTTCCCAGGTAACGCTGTTGGTAGCGCTTTTCACCATGGTGGAGCAACTGACCAGTAGCCGGAACGCGCTGGTCAGCCAATTGTTCCAACTGATGAAAGCCGGGCTGTATGATGAAACATCGGCGGTGCTGTGGGCGTATTTTGTGATTGTCGGCGCGGTTATGGGACTGGTACTTGGATTGTATAACCGTATTCTCATCAAACGCTGGTCGTAAGGAGGCGAAAACGTGAAAGGCATAACGGAGATTATCCATCCAGCAGGGCCTGTGGCCTATAAACGCAAACGGCAACTGACCGCTGTGGGACACACACTGTTTTCGCTTTTTCGGCTGATTGTACTTCTGGCGATCGGTTTCGTGGTACTGTACCCGTTTCTCTATATGATTGTCACATCACTGCGTACTCGTGAATCCTTTATGAACTCTGCACGTGTCTGGATACCGGAGGCGATTGATCCGGTTAAAAACTATCGAATTGCCGCCCGGGTGCTGCGGTATGGGAGTTCCCTGTTATCTACGCTGTCCTTAGAGATGGTCAGTGCATTGATTGAGGTGATCAGCTGTGCTGTGGCGGCATACGGCTTCGCGCGGTTTCGGTTTCCACTGCGGCGTGTCATGCTGGCCATGTTGTTTTTAACCATCTTGGTGCCGGATACTATGATCATCATTCCGCGGGTCACAAACTATGCAAATATGGACATTTTTGGAGTATTTGGGTTGATTAATCAACTGACAGGTGTTGATCTACGGGTCAATATTCTTGGTTCTCCGCTCGCTTTCTGGCTCCCCTCGCTGTTTGGCGCAGGGTTACGTTCGGGGATACTGATTTTTATTTATATTCAATTTTTCAAGGGGCTTCCAGCGGAGCTGGAGGAAGCCGCTTGGATCGATGGGGCGGGTCCGATTCGCACCTTTGTACGCATTGCCCTTCCCTCGTCCGGCGTAGTTATCCTGACCGTTTTCGTATTTTCAGTAATTTGGCATTGGAATGACTATTTTCTCGCCTCGATGTACACGAACGATCATTATCCGTTGGCGGTTATGCTTACACTCATGCAGGATGCGTTGCCGCCGTTGGGCTATTCCCTAACTCCGAGCCAGCCGGAATCCATGGCGATTTTGATGGCTGGATGCGTAATGTTTGTTATGCCGATGGTTATCCTGTATATGGTGATGCAGCGCTGGTTTGTAGAAAGCGTCGTGCGCGTGGGCATTACCGGATAAATTTACAGGGGGATTTTCAGACTGCTGGGGCTTTTACCGGTAAAGCTCCCGGTGCGTCTGTGTTCAATAAGGCGGTTCATATCAGTTAGAGCGGCTGTCGCGAGCGGACATACCGGTTATCCGCCGAGGGCTCCCTCACAAAGAAAGGAATGAGCATTACTATGAAAAAAGAAGTACGTTTGTTATCGGCATTGTTGGCAGCGGTCCTGTTTATAGCGGCCGGCTGTTCTAGCGATCCAGAGACCAGCGGTGTCTCCGGTGACGGCAGTTCGGACGGGGGTCCCGGTTCACCAAGCAGTTCCACTGCGGAAGAAATTACGTTTGCCGAAGGCGTCGACCCTGAGGATTATCGAGGCACTACGGTGCGTTTTGCCACATGGAAGGATCCGGCCAATGGTGAGGATGGGGCGGTTGTCGAAGCGTTTCAGAAAAAATACGGTATCAACGTTAAAATCGACCTGATTCCACAGAATCAGTACAGCCTGACCATTGCCGGCAATATTGCGGCCGGAAATTCTCCCGATATCTTCTTCGACAACGAATTTTTTCCGTCTTCGCTGTCGGTTTTACAGCCAATTGACGCCATGAAGCTGAATCTGGAGGATCCCATCTGGGATAAGGGAACGCTTGAGCGCTCTACAATTCAGGAAAAAACCTATTTGGTCAACACAGTAGGCAACATATGGAACGAAGCCGATCTGATCTTTTATAACAAAAAGCTGTTAGAAGATAATAACATTACTACGCCAGCGGAGTACTATGCGGCCGGAAAATGGACCTTTGATGCGATGAAACGGGTGATGATGCAAGTTAAGGAACTCGGCAGCGGTTACGTTGGAGGCTACCTGGATGTGGAAACCCTTTTAGGCAGCACTGGCTCCAGTTTTTATCGGTTTGAAGACAAGAAGTTTGTCAATGGTATCGATGATCGGTTGATCCAGGTAATGCAGTATATGTCCCAAGCGATTAAGGATGGTCTTGTTCGCGGAATCGGCTATGATTATCGCGATGAATTTAAAAACGGTAAGGTCGGCATTGCCATGACCAACGCCTATGGACTGAAGAAAAACGGCTATTGGCAGGGCATGAATCCGGATCATATCGGCTTCACGTTCCTGCCCGACTGGGACGAAAATACTAAGGCAAAACAGACGGGCATATTCCGCGGCTGGGGCCTGGTCAAAGGGGCCAGTAATCCGGTAGCGGCCGGCATATTCCTGCGGTATTATCTGGATGTCAATCAATACGATATCGGCTCGGCGTTCCTGAACGCTGATGCGGAATCTATGTTCTTCCAGCTGACAGCGGTGGATACTGCCGAGAAATTCTCCGGTATGCTCTTGGGAACGACGATGATTCTGGGTGAGGACCGTTTTGAGTACTGGAATATTGCCAGTGTCGATCCGGCGCAGATCCAGCAGCAACTGAGAACCCGGATGGGCTCAGTAGACGCCGGTGTGGAGCGCCTGAATGCTTATTTGAAGGAAAAGGCAGAGCAGGAGTAAAAAACAGACTTTTCGCTATATGCCCTGCTATTCCACGAAAATGAATACGACAGACCTGCAAAACGTAGAAAGGATTGAGTGGCTTGAAGAGCGCGTTATCCTTGAAAACGAAGCGAAGTCTGGTTTTAGGTTTGACAGTGTTTTTTCTTGTGTTGTGGATGGCGACGGTGACCGGAGGGGTGATCATCCGTGCTGTGGCGGAATCGATGATTTGGAATGGCACAACGGCATATTCTTACGCAGGCGGAGACGGCAGCGCGGAAAATCCGTATCAAATTGCGAATGGTGCTCAACTGGCGAAGCTGGTGCAGGAAACAGACACAACCGGAAAATATTATGTGCTTACGGCGGATATTCTGCTCAACGACGTGAGAACGGATGAGTGGAAGGAAAATAATCCACGAATTTGGTTTGGAAAGTGGAACTCCGATGGGGCATTTCGTGGCTGTCTGGATGGTCAGGGATATACCGTCAGCGGTATTTACATCCCCTATGAACCTGACCCGAGTAACGGCGGCCGTTCAGGTCTGTTTGCGGTGATCGGTTCCGGCGCGGTGATCCGCAGTGTGAGGGTGGCCGAATCGTATATTTCGGCCGGACAGTACAGTGGTGCGATTGCCGGTTTCTCGGAAGGTATATACGGTAGTATCCAACCGCAGATTTCGAACTGCAGCGTGGATAAAACGGTGGAACTCAACGGCCGAAGTGTAGGAGGTATTCTGGGTGGCGGACCGCTGACGGCCAATGTGGATGACTGTTGCTTCGCCGGAAAGCTGCTGGCGACGGGGGACACAGTTAACGGTATCGTCGGCGACTTCTGGTCAGTGGACTGGTCGCTGACAAACAGTTATACGGTAGGATATACCGCGTATAGGAACGGGTATCAGCCCAGCGAGTGCAGTCATGTATACAGTACAGTTCAACAAAATGGCGTAACCACGCTGACGTTGGAGCAGATGACCGGCACATCAGCGAAAGTTAACATGGCCGGGCTCGACTGGGAAAACACCTGGTTGGTTAAAGCAAACAGACGGCCGGTGCAGCGTGTGTTTCAGGCGAGAACCGTTTGGGACGGTACGACGGCGGATTCTTACGCGAGCGGCGACGGAAGCGAGGGGAACCCGTATCAGATCGCGAACGGCGCCCAACTGGCAAAGCTGGTACAGGATTCCGACACGGCCGGAAAGTATTATGAATTGACGGCGGACATTCTACTCAATGACACTGCGGATACAGGCTGGGAAACCCGCAGTCCGCACTGCTGGTTTTTCTGTACCACCGATACCCTGACCTTCCGCGGGCATCTCGAGGGCAATGGATGTACGGTAGGCGGCCTGTATCTGGAGCAGACACCCGCATCGCAGACAACATATAGCTTTACCGGGATGTTTCCCGTTCTCGGATCGGGCGCAGTAGTGCGCAATGTGGGAATCGTGGATGCACATCTGGCTTCCCAGGGATATGTAGGTGCGGTTGCCGGCTATTCGTTCAAAACCGTGGGAGCAACCAGGCCGCAGATATCCGGCTGCTATGCGGATGAATCGGTAAATCTGTGCGGTGAAACAGCGGGCGGTATCCTGGGGGGCGGTTCACTGACGGCCAACTTTGATAACTGTTATTTTATTGGTACACTGTCGGCATCCACACCCGGGCTTGGCAATGGTATTGTGGGAGATTTTTGGTCTACGGACTGGGAAATGTCGGCCTGCTATGCGGTGGGGTATCCCCTGTATCGCGAAACGTATACACCTGCCATCTGTCGCTACGCCTACAGTACTGTGGAGCAGTACGGTATAACCACTTTGACACGAACACAAATGACAGGGGAGGCAGCGAAAACAAATATGAAGGGTTTTGATTGGAATCAGGCTTGGCGCACAGCCGAAGGAACGCCTGTTCTTCAAACGCTGTCGGCGGATTACACGGTAGATTGCCGCCCTTATGGGAACGAAGAGACGCTGAAAAATTACCGCCTTGTATGGGGAGATGAATTCACATCGGATGAGCTGGACAGCAGCAAATGGCGGCTGGGCGAGAATATGGCCGGCAATACGGAGCTCCTTCTTGTACGCGATAATCCGCAAATTCTGCGTGTGGAGGACAGCCAGCTTCGTCTTGCCGCCCGTTCATGGAATGATCCCGCACATCCAGCGGTAAAATATGCGGCGACCTATTCGGTACGGACAAAGGAAACCATGAGCTTTCGGTATGGTTATCTGGAAATGCGGGCGCGTGTCCCGTACAGCAAGGGAGCCTGGCCGTCCTTTTGGCTTTTGAGCGGCGGTGCGCTGGGTGCTAACCCTAATGATGCCTATAGGGTGGAAGTGGATATATTTGAGGTATTCTCCTCCCGCGATACAGCAACCCCCAATATCCATAAATGGGTTACTGCGCCGGACGGCGAGCTTATCCATCACAGCCAGTATGCCGTTGATCGCGCGGCGGATAACTGCTCCTACCGATTTTCAAATTCGGCAAGCCTGTCCCAGGAATACCATTATTACGGTTTCCAATGGACGCCACAGGAAATGCGTATGTTCATCGACGGTCAGGAATATATGCGCTATGACCTGAATGACAATTATGATGGTTATGCCGATATGCAGCCTTTCCATTCTCCGCTTTACATCGTTTTAAACAATCATGTATTTACGGAATCGGGCTGGAGGCTGTTGGATAGCTGGTTGGTTACGGATGAAGATGTGCCAGCGGAATATGATGTGGATTGGATCCGCCTGTATCAGGATGTAAATGATCCACTTGAGAAAATTTATTTAGCTAACGAGTCTACAGTAACTGAAAGGACTGATTGAGTTGAAAAGAGCACTGTCCTCAAAAGCCAGGAAAGGTTTCGCTATGTGTATGGCGGTATTGCTCTGCCTGACTTCACTGGTCCCTTTGTTTGCGGATTTGAACTTCTGGACGTTTGCCGAAAGCCCGGCCTGGGACGGCACGACGGCGGATTCATACGCGGGCGGCGACGGAAGCGAGGGGAATCCGTATCAGATCGCGAACGGCGCCCAACTGGCAAAGCTGGTACAGGACGCCGACACAGCCGGCAAGTACTATGAACTGACGGCGGACATTCTGCTCAATGACGTGAGCAGCGAAAACTGGGCGGAGAACGAAAGCAGCCTGAAAAAGTGGTTCAGTGGAAGCCAGGTGTTCCATGGAACGTTTAACGGCGCGGGACATACGGTGAGCGGCCTGTATATTAACGCACAGGCGACGTCGTATTGGCAGGGCGCGGGTTTGTTCCAAGGACTTGGTTCCGGCGCGCTGGTGAAGAATGTGGGGCTGACAAAAGCCTCCATCACCTTTACGGGGAATGGATTTGCGGGCGGAATCGCGGGCTATGCATTTGAAGAAGGCGCGTCTGAGTGGGTCAACCCGCGGATTGAGAGCTGCTATGGAGATGGCAGCGTGAGCGTTACGGGAGCGACAACAGGAGGAATCCTGGGCGGCAGTGGAAACGCGTTTGATATAGCAGACTGTTTCTTTGCTGGAAAAGTAAGCGGCAACGAAAAGGAAACGGGAGGCATACTGGGAAATTCCTGGGCGGCGTATAGCCTGTCGCGCTGCTATGTGGTAGACAATGCAGTGTTTGGTGTGAAGAACACAGCAGCCATTGAAAAATACCAGGCTCTTTACACCACGAAGGAGGGGTTGTGGGCCTGTACGACGGTCAGCCGGGAAAACATGACCGGAAGATCCGCCAAAACAAACATGCCAGGCTTCGATTGGGATAATATCTGGAGGACTGTGGAAAACGGGCTTCCGATACAGCGGGTATTTCAGAGCGAAACGCCGGACGACAAGAGAATCTGGGACGGCTCAACAGCGAATTCTTACGCGGGCGGCGACGGAAGCAAGGGGAACCCGTATCAGATCGCCAACGGCGCCCAGCTGGCAAAGCTGGTACAGGACGCCGACACGGCCGGCAAGTACTATGAACTGACGGCGGACATTCTGCTCAATGACGTGAGCAGCGAAAACTGGATAGAAAATGAACCGAATTCCTGGATTGGAAAATGGGGAACGGATACAGGCCCGTATTTCCAGGGCCATCTCGAGGGAAACGGACACAAAGTCAGCGGTATTTATATTGTGGATGAACCGACGGCCAGCGGCGGGGCCTATTATGGACTGTTCCCGGTCATCAGCTCCGGCGCAGTGATCCGCAATGTAGGGGTAACGAACTCGTACATATCGTCCAGAATGTATGTAGGCGCCATCGCCGGCTTCTCATGTCCTTCCGGAGGGGAAATCCATCCGCAGTTCTCCGGATGTTATGCCGACGAAACGGTAACGCTGAACGGCACAAGTGTGGGTGGTATCCTGGGAGGCGGCTCCCTGACAGCAAACTTCGACAACTGCTATTTCACCGGTACCCTGCTGACAACGGGAAACACCATCAATGGCATCGTAGGCGATTTCTGGTCCAGCGACTGGTCATTGATCAACAGTTATGTGAGGGGTTATACGGTATACAGAGACGGTTTCCAGCCGAAGATCTGCATGAATGTATACAGCACGGTGGAGCAAAGCGGTGTGAAAGCTCTGACAGTGGCGCAGATGACCGGCGAAGCGGCTAAAAAGAATATGTCCGGTTTTGATTGGGGCTTGGTTTGGGAATCTACTGACAGTACCCCAATCCTGTTGATAATCCCTGAAAATTATGTTCCAGGCGGAGGTGACGGCACTCCTGGTGAGGTTTGGACCGGACAGATCGCCACGAATTATGCAGGAGGCAGCGGGACAAAGCGTGACCCGTATCAGATCGCGACTGGTGAGCAGCTAGCGAAGCTGGTACAGGATACCGATACCGCAGGAAAGTATTATAAACTGACCGCAGACATCCTGCTCAACGATGTCAGTAAAGAAAACTGGAAGAGCGATCTGCCGCGCGAATGGTTCGCTTTCATAACCGATACACTGACCTTCCGCGGTCATCTGGAGGGCGGCGGACATGTGGTCAGAGGACTGTACCTGAACCAGACGCCTGCCACGCAGACAACTTACTACTTTACCGGCTTGCTCCCGGTTCTTGGGTCGGGCGCAGTGGTGCGCAATGTGGGTATCACGGATGCGGAGCTGTCCTCTAAAGGTTATGTAGGCGCGATTGCGGGATATTCTTTTGGAAACGCCGATGATACGCAGCCGCAGATTTCGGGGTGCTATGCGGACAGCACGGTGAATCTTAAGGGGGAGACAGCCGGCGGTATTTTAGGAGGTGGCTCGCTGACGGCGAGTTTCGACAACTGCTATTTCACCGGCAAGCTGAATGCCGCCACTGCCGGTCTTGGCAACGGCATCGTAGGAAACTTCTGGGCAACCAACTGGAAGATGATCAGTTGTTATGCGGTGGGGTATCCGATGTACCGCGAAACCTTTACCCCTTCGATCTGCCGCAATGCGTACGGCACGGTGGAGCAGTACGGCGTTACGCTGCTGACGCTTGAGCAAATGACCGGTGAAGCAGCCAGGAAAAATATGGCCGGCTTCGACTGGCGTCTGGTCTGGAAAACTACCGATGGTACGCCAGCGCTCAAGGTCATCCCCGACAATTATCTGGCAGATGGGTACGACGGCACTCCTGGTGAGGTTTGGACCGGACAGATCGCCACGAATTACGCGGGAGGCAGCGGGACAAAGAGTGACCCGTATCAGATTGCGACTGGTGAGCAGTTGGCAAAGCTGGTATATGGCATTTTGTCCGACCCCTCCTCTACGCAGGGGAAATACTATGTCATTACGCAGAATATCCGACTCAACGACACCTCTGCTGCGAATTGGACCAAGCAAGCTACGCCATGGTTTATCGCTTCAAATGAACAGTACTGCTTTAAAGGTACGCTGGATGGAGCTGGTCATGTCGTATCCGGTATCTATGTGGATTATAACGATTACAACCATTGCTATGCCGCACTGATTCCCGTAATGGCACCCGGTGCAGTGATTAAAAACGTCGGTGTTACCGACTCTTACATCCGGGCTTATGCCGGTATCGGTGAAGGATATGCCGCAGCCATCGTGGCATATCAGCTTTGGGGCGGTGAAGATCTGGAAACCGATGGCCTGGCACAGATATCCTCCTGTTTCGGCAGCAGCACGGTTCAGATTGGTGGTATCAGTGCCGGCGGTATTCTAGCGGGTTCCCCTCGTCCCGTTCTGATCAATGATTGCTATTTTGTAGGGAAAATTGATCAGGAAACCGTATTAAAAGGCGGTATACTTGGTAATTGCTGGACCAGTCTCCCCGGAACGGTTTTGACCAACTGCTATTCTGCGACGGCGGATAAGGACATGGCCATTGGTCGTGCTTTCTCCGTGGTAACAGCGGTGAACACCTATTCCACGGCACCGACGCCCAACGGTGTAAAAACACTCAGCTTGCTTTGGATGCGCGGCAGCCGTGCTCTGGAGCGCATGGAGGGTTTCGACTTTACCGGCGTATGGAAGGCGCTGGACAACGCTACGCCGGTACTTCGTGTGTTTTCTTCGGACGATTACAGCAACCGGTCTGAGCCGGAAAAAACGGCCATATCCTTTGTGACGAATGGCGGTACGCCGATTGAGACAATTTACGGTATGGAGGGAGAGCTCATCGAATGGCCGGAAACCACCCGCTATGGCTACAAACTGGAGGGGTGGTATGTCTATCCTGAGCTGGATGTACGTTATCCTCTGGATGTGTTCCCAATGGCCGACGTTACGCTGTATGCCAAGTGGGATGCGGTCAGCTTCCGGCAAGGGTTTGAGGACTATTCCGATTACCGCAACCGCCTGGGTGAGGATTATGCCTACTATCGCCCCGGTACGGCTGGATATAATTCCAATTTCGTCCACGAGGGCATTAAGTCCATTCATCGTATAGGCCAGACGGATGCCGATAGCGATTTTGTTCTGTTTGGTGATGAAATTGGCAAACTGGCTAAGGGAACAGTGTATGAGATGACCTTCTGGGTATATATAGATGAATACGCAAAACTGCCGGCACTGTCGCTGGTGTTGTCCGATGGTGACACCGTTGAGGCTAAGGCGGTGAGCGTAACAGCTATGGATGCCCTGGATGCATCGCAAAAAGGAAGCTGGCAGAAGATAACCTTTACATTTACGGCGGATGCCGCCTATGCGCGGCTGCGGACTTCCGGGCAGGGCAGCCTATATTTTGATGACTTCATGCTCATGCCGGTAGGAACCGGCGATGTTCCGGTAATAGGACCGGGCAGCGAATCGTCTATACCTGAACAGCCTATCGAAAAAGGCGGGGTAAACATGGTACTGCTGATTGTGGGCATCGCAGTGTTGGTGCTCGGCGCGGTGGCCATTGTGCTGGTTATCCTGCTCAGAAAAAAGCGCACAAGTCAAGAATGACCGTTTCAGGAGGCGCAGTAGATGCTGCGCCTCCTGAAAAAATATCTTAAGCTTTAAGAAAAACGAGCCTATATGGATTTATTGAGGAGAGAAACATATGAATTTACGCGCACCTGCGTATCCGCTGATTACGGTCGATCCCTATTTCAGCATCTGGTCGATGGCTGACCGGCTTTATGATGACACTACCCGTCTGTGGACCGGTGCCAGTGCCTCGATGTCCGGGACAGCCCGTGTGGACGGCATCGATTATATATTTATGGGTTCTGCGGCGGAGATGGGAAAACCTGTCATGCAGCAGACCGGTGTCGATGTGACCACCTTTACGACCGTATATACCTTTGAAGCTGCGGGCATCCGCCTGACGGCTTCTTTCACTACGCCGACACTGCCGGATGATTTGGAGATCATGTCCCGGCCGGTTTCCTATCTGCATGTAGCGGTTTGCCCGACAGATGGTCGGGAGCACGATGTACAGGTAACCGTCTGTGCCGCTGACGAATTATGCTTGCAGCCCAAGATGCAGAATGTTGCCGTTGCGCGTGCGGTTCCGCTGCCGGGAACTCTTCGGGCCATGTGTTTGGGTGGCATCGAACAGCCGGTTTTGGGACGCTCCGGTGATGATATCGGTATTGACTGGGGGTATTTTTACCTGGCGGTGGATGGCGGCGCTCTGCACGAAGAAAAGTCCTGCGGGCACACGTTCCTGATTGCCGAGGCGTCGCTGAGTACCGCAGGCCGTGCAAATGTGCTGTTTATGTTTGCCTATGACGATGTTTATTCGCTGAAATATTTCGGACATTATCTCAAGGCCTATTGGAAACGGGAGGTGAGGGAAATTGAGGAGGTCATCTGGCAGGCATTTGTGGATTATCCAGATATTATGGAAAAATGCGGCGCTTTTCACGAAAAGCTGGAACAGGATGCGAAAAGTGCCGGTGGAGAAAAGTATGCCGATCTCCTGATACTTGCCCTTCGGCAGGTTATGGCGGCACATAAGCTTACGCAGGATCCTGAGGGAAGACTTTTGTTTGTTTCCAAGGAGTGTCGAAGCAATGGATGTGCCGCAACAGTAGATGTAAGTTATCCCTCGATCCCGTTGTTTCTTCTGTATAATCCATCCTTGATCAAGGGGATGTTGCGGCCGGTTTTCCGTTACGCCAGCAGTGAGGCATGGCCTTTCCCGTTTGCCCCTCATGACGTGGGAACATATCCAATTCTCAACGGACAAGTATACAGTGAAGGTACAAATATCGCCAAACAGATGCCGGTAGAGGAATGCGGAAATATGCTTTTGATGGTATCGGCGATAACAGCAGCGGAAAAATCGACGGAGTTTGCTGCGGAGCATCGCACGCTGCTTCATCAATGGGCGGACTATCTGGTGGACTTCGGCGCGGATCCGAATGATCAGCTTTGTACGGACGACTTTGCCGGACACCTCGCGCATAACTGCAATCTGGCACTAAAAACAATTATGGCGCTCGCTGCTTATGCCGAGGTTTGCGAACGTATGCAGGACAAGGAGCGCGCAGAGCGCTACCGACGTATATCGTGGGAGATGGCTTCCACTTGGAGGCAGCAGGCGATGAACGCGGACGGGAGTTTCCGTTTAGCTTTTGACAGGCCAGATAGCTTCAGTCTGAAATACAATGCGGTCTGGGATAAGGTGTTCGGTCTGGGGCTGTTCCCGGCTGAGATGTGGGAAAAGGAGCTTGCCGGATACCTTAATCAAATGAATCCGTATGGTGTGCCACTGGATAACCGGGCGGACTACACGAAATCAGATTGGACTGTCTGGGCGGCAACATTGGCAGAGGAACGCAGCACCTTCGATTTACTGGTGGGGGCTGTGTGGCGGGCTTATCAGTATACACCTTCCCGTGTGCCGATGTGCGACTGGTATTCTACAATCACATCGCTACAGGTCAGCTTCCAACATCGTTCGGTTCAAGGGGGGCTGTTTATTCAACTATTAAACGAGAAGAAGATTTGCCGTCTCATCTAAAGAGAATGTCTTGTATAGAGTACCTAGTAGGAGAGATTACATGAGTATAACAATCGACCGGGAGTCCTACACCTTTAAACTGGATACGGCCCACACCACCTATATGTTCCAGGTGCTGGACGGAGGCTATCTGTGCCACCTGTACTGGGGTGGGCGCATCGACGCGGCCAGCCTGCCGTTTTTGTCCCGGGAATATGCAGGCCCCTATGTCCGGGACGCGGAAGAGCTGGAGGATCGCCCCTATCCGCTGACCACCCTGCCCCAGGAATTCCCCTGCGAGGGGCTGACCGATTTCCGGGTCAGCGCCGCCCGGGTCACGGCGGAGGACGGAACCTCCGCCACCGATTTCCGCTATCGGAGCCACGCCGTCACCAGGGGAAAGCCGCCCATCGACGGCCTGCCCGCCACCTATGCGGATGGGGAGGAGGCTGAGACTCTGGCCGTCACCCTGTACGATGACCAGACCGGGGCGGAAGCGGTGCTGTGGTACACGGCGTTTGAAGGGTTGGACGCCATTACCCGCCGGGTGACGGTGACCAACCGGGGCGCCGCCCCCTGTACGGTAAAGCGGCTGTTCAGCGCCAGCTTGGATTTCCCCCGGGAGGGGTATGACCTGGTGCAGCTCTGCGGCGGCTGGGCGGACGAGCGGCATGTGGAACGCCGCCCCCTGTCCCGGGCCGTGACCTGCGTCCAAAGCGGCCGGGGCATCAGCAGCCACGAGCACAACCCGTTTATCGCCCTTTGCTCTCCCGAGGCCACCGAATACAGCGGGGATGTCTACGGCTTCAATCTGGTGTACAGCGGCAGCTTCGCTGCCGTCGCCGAGGTGGACAACCAGCCGTCGGTGCGAGTGCTGATGGGGCTCAATCCGGAGAACTTTTCCTGGAGGCTGGAGCCGGGAGAGCGCTTTGAAACCCCGGAGGCGGTTCTGGTGTATTCCGGGGAGGGCTTCTCCGCTATGTCCCACACCTATCACGACCTGTACCGGAATCATCTCTGTCGGGGCCAATGGAAAAACAAGTCCCGGCCGGTGCTCATCAACAACTGGGAGGCCACTTATTTCGATTTCAACCGGGAAAAGCTGCTGGCTCTGGCGAAAGAGGCGGCGGATGTGGGCATCGAGCTTTTTGTGCTGGATGACGGCTGGTTCGGCCATCGGGATGCAGACGACTGCTCCCTTGGGGACTGGGTGGTCAACACCGAAAAGCTGGGCGGCAGTCTGGCCGATCTGGCGGAGGATATCCATCGACTGGGGATGCAGTTCGGCCTGTGGTTTGAGCCGGAGATGATCTCTCCAGACAGCGACCTGTATCGGGCTCATCCCGACTGGTGCCTCCACTGCGGCGGCCGCCTGCGGTCCACCATGCGCCACCAGCTGGTGCTGGACATGTCCCGGGAGGACGTGGTGAACTATGTAATCCAGGCCGTGTCGGATATCCTGTCCTCCTGCCCCATCGACTATGTGAAATGGGACATGAACCGCTCCCTGTCGGAGGTGGGATCCGCGCTTCTGCCGCCGGAACGGCAGGGGGAGGTATATCACCGGTATATGCTGGGGGTGTACCGGATCATGGAGACCCTCACATCCCGATTCCCTCATGTACTGTTTGAGGGGTGCGCAAGCGGCGGGGGCCGCTTCGATCCCGGCATTCTCTACTATATGCCCCAGATCTGGACCTCCGACAACACCGACGCCGTGGAGCGCCTGAAGATCCAGTACGGCACCTCCCTGGCCTATCCCTTGTCCTGCATGAGCGCCCATGTGTCCACCTGCCCCAACCATCAGGTGGGCCGCACCACCCCTCTGGCTACCCGGTTTCATGCGGCACTGACCGGCTCCTTCGGGTATGAGCTGGATCTTTGCTCCATGAGCCCGGAGGAGAAGGAGGCGGTCAAGGCGCAAATCGTGGAATATCACCGGTATCAGGAGATTCTCACCAAAGGGCGGTTTTACCGTCTGCTGGACCCCGCGGACAACGCCTATTGTGCCTGGATGACGGTGAGTGAGGGGCGTGAGGAGGCCCTGGTGTGCTATTTCAAGATTCTGTCGGACAACAAGCGGCTGCCCCTTTCCCTGCGCCTGCGAGGACTGGACCCGGAGAGGCGGTACCGGGACAGCCGGACAGGGGAAATTTACAGCGGCGTGACCCTGATGAACGCGGGCCTGCCGCTGCCGGGCCTGTGGGGAGATTTCCAGAGCTGTATCATGCATCTCACACCGGTGAGGGAGGAAGAAAAATAGCTCTATTCTTGGTGCGGCTCATCGCTAAATGTTAGATAGTCTGTATCAGTAATCCCCACAATATAGAGTATATATCCCATCATATCATTTAACTGAATAACCTCTAGGATCGATTTCAACACTCCGCTCTTATAGCCAAACTCTCCTTGATCGAGAGTTTGGCTTTTTTATTTACTAACTTAAGAATAAAGAACGGAGTGATAAATGAATTTGAAAGCGTGGTGGTGTCCCTGAAACATTTGTGTTGAGTGCCAAGGCGATGTGCCGTCAGGAAACAAATGCTTTGGTGAACATCGCCTGAGTCTTTTGTCATCTGGCTTTTGGATAAAACCGCTGCAGTCCTTCCTGACCGGTTGCCGCTCACCTCCGCTTTGTCTGGATTTTCAAGAATTCAGACAGAACGGAGGAAATACGAGTGAAGCATGACCCTAAAAAGGTATTTATAAAGACAAAGGATGGATATTTGGAACTTACATATGAAGAATATTGCAGCCAGTATGAAGGCAACCCCTCATATCAAAACAGGCGGTTCCTGTTTTTACACGGGATGCTGATGGAGGTTTCGGAAAAGGACTATATCCTACAATAAAATCCTTATGGCCATCCTGCACTTCTTCCAGTTCCTGTTCGCGAGGCGGTACATTGAGAAGATACCGTTCAGCGAAGAGTATTACCTGAAAAAAGAGGTTTATGTTCATCATAACCGGAGCGTGGAGCCACAGGTTGTCAGTGACATGCTGACAAGCCTCCACCGTTTTCCGGAAGAACTCCGGCTCATGTTCCTACATCTGTGGGGGATTGGGCTGCGGATCAGTGAAGTATGCATCTTAAAGGGCAACGACTATTACATACAAGGGCGGGATGCATGGATTCAGGTATATCAAACGAAAATGCGCACCTACAAGCGCATCCCTATCCCCGACGCAATATACCAGCTCATGCAGATATATATACAAAAACACCATATCCAGGCAAATGACTATGTGTTTCAAAATCGAAAGGGCGGAGCTTACCACAGTGGGACTTTCCGCAAAAAGATGTTGAGGTATTGCGATGAAAATCACATTCAAAACGGAGAATACCTGTTCAAGAGCCATGACTACCGTCATACCATAGCTACCAGGTTCTACGATGACGGCGTACCGCTGCAAACGATCCGGGATTACCTGGGACATATTTATGAGGAAATGACCCGGCAATACATTGACTATATGCCTAGGAAAGTCGATAAAGCGAGCACCGAATATTTTGATAGACACAGCAGTCTGGCTGCTGGCCTGCTCAAGAAGAACGAGGGGAATGGGATTGGATAATAAAATCTATCTGAGAGAGCTTCCAGCCTATCAGACCATCTCCGATGCACGTGAAAAGTATCTGAGCAAGAATTGTTGCTACGACCTGTCGCTCCTCCCTACACGTGGCTTGCAAAACGAAATGAGAGATTTCATTCTCTATCGAAGTGAACAGGTTGCCATAACCACGCTCTCCGGGGATCGGACCGAATATGGTCAGCTCTGCCGGTTCCTGACAGACAAAGCGCACAGGATCCAGAGCTTTCGGGGGTGGGAGCAGGAAGAATGGTTCCGGATGCTCCGCATATGGATGATGAAAGAAGGGCTCCCACTGGTTTATGAAAACCGGTGTCAATATATGAAAACCTATCATCATACGTCCAGGCTGATCTCCTACCTGAAATCCGTCCTGGAGTTTTATCAGCCGCAGTGCATAAGACCGGAACAGGAAAAAGACGTGTGGGAACTGGATAAGCTGGACATTGAGTTCCGTCACAACCCGATTAAATACTCCCGCACCCTAGACTTCACTAAGGTCATACAACCGGGGATTCGGGACGAACTGAAAAAAGGCATTTATCTGAATCTGCAATCGGAGGCGATTTCCTGTATACGGCGGGAGCTGACGGCTATGCGGAGGCTTTCGGCATATCTCCAAGAACGGTATCCGGAAGTGCAAACCTGCGGGGATTTAACACGCGAGCTAATCGAGGAATACCTGATCCACTTAAACACAGAGGTTTCAGAAACCAAGCATTTCCATTCCGAATTGAACCGCCTTCGGGCTGTCCTCGACAGTATCGGGAAGATATTCGATTATCCGAATCTATCCGCCTTGTTTCTGAAAAGGGATATCCCTCCGACGCCAAAAGCGGAATTTAAAACCTACTCGGACGCAGAAATGCGGAGGCTCAATGCCGCCTTGGCAGAATTGGATGAACAGAGTGTACGCCTGATGGTCATTCACCAGATGCTCGGTACACGGATTTCGGATACACTCACACTGGCGCCTGACTGTCTGTGTGAAAAAAACGGCGAAACCATTATCCGCATCCGGCAAATGAAGTCTCGGACATATGAAAAACCAATCAGCGCAGAACTAGCCGCCCTTATCCGTAAAGCGATAGCCTATACGAAAGAGCGATATGGCGATACGTCCTATATCTTCGTAAGTGAGAATAACCCGCGCCATGCCATGCAGTATAACGTATTACGAACTCGTGTGATCAAGCTGATAAGGAAAGAAGACCTGCGGGATGACAATGGTGAGCTCTTCGGTTTCGGCTCTCATATGTACCGGCACTATTACTGCGTAAAACTGGCGGAGATGCATCTGGACGACTGGACTCTCGCCAAGCTGCTGGGACATGCCAGCATCAGAAATGTCAAGTATTATCGGAAGATGAGCAGCGACGTGATGGCGAATGAAACACGCAGAGTAAGGAACCAGCTATCCGAAATGATACTGGAGAACTTAGATGGTTGGGAGGATGAATATGCAAAAGTACGACAGAATGGTGGCAGCAAATAAGGCAGTCAGCGAGAGCAAGATTGACCTGGCCCGAAAAGCGATCTTTCAGATGCTGGATGAGGGCGAGAAAATCTCCGTCCCCAGGCTGATCGGAAAGACGGGTTTGTCAAGAGGATTCTTCTATAAGAATCCAACGATCCGCAGACTACTCGATGAGGCCCTGGAAAAACAAGTGGGTATGGCCGATCCACGCAGAGCTGTTCTCGATAGAGCTATGGATAGCCAACTGCTCAAGCTGCATGAACTGATCCGCACTCTGGAACGAGAAAACCAGGTGCTGGCCGATGAAAATCAGAAACTGAAGAAAGCGCTGGACAAGAAAGCCGTCCATCAATTCCGCAACATATAGATTAAGGGCATCCGATTACATAGCCCGGAATGTCTAGGTCACAGGCCAGCGGAAAGCGCACGGTTCAAATTGAGCCGTGCGCTTTTTGTCGAGGGTTTTTATTATTTGCTGCGAAATGGATGACACAAAACACAAATGGGTATATAATAGAAACGGCTTGTTTGAAGGACTGATAGGGATAGAGCCGGAGTTTATGGACGAAGCGACATCGGCGCTCGACACGGTCACCGAAGCGCGCATCCAGTCCGCTTTCGACAAGCTTTCCGCCGGGCGCACCACGCTGGTAATTGCGCACCGATTGTCCACCATCCGTGGGGCGGACGAAATCCTGTACATAGACGGCCAGGGCATCCGCGAGTCCGGCACCCACGACGAGCTGATGGCGAAAAACGGCCTGTATGCTCAGCTGTATCGGGTGCAGTTCGGCGGTGAAAAATAGATGCATTTTTCGGCGGCGTCCGGAATAGGTTTACTCAAGGGAACAGAGTGCGCCGCAGCCTTTGTGCATGGCGGCAGGATTTTCCGCGGATTTGCCTATGGTAATTTTCCGGCAGAAGGCGTATAATGAAAGACAGGCAATTTTGGCTTGTCAGCAGGGAGAGTGAGAACCCGTTGAAATATCGCATTCATCGTGAACTGTCCGAGCAGATCCGTTTGGCCTGTGAGCAGCGGCTGGGCATCCGCATCGATCCGTATTGGTTTTCTCTGGGCAACGTGTATCCTGACTGCACCCACCACCGGGTGCTGCATCACGAAATCGACGCGGTCGGCGGCATGGTGGGGCGGATGATCCGCCGTTTCTGCCGCTGGGGTATCGGCTCAGAGGACGAAATTTCCCGCTGGCGTTCGCTGCGGCTGGGCATCATCGCGCATTATCTATGTGATTTCAGCTGTTATGCGCATACCGCGGCTTTTGACGGCAACCTGCGTGAGCACCGCGCCTATGAAAACGCGCAGCTCGCATCGGTCTGCCCGCATCCGGATTTCCGGCTGGCGGACGCAGTGGCGCTTGCCGATGATGGAGATGCGCTGATGCGGGCGATCCGGGCATGTTTCGCGGGGCGTGATCCCGCGGGCTATTCCCCGTCCGGCGATCTCGAATACGCGGCGGATATGGCCTGCGGCGCGATCTGTGAGATGCTGCGCCTGTGCCGGAAAAAGGAAGCGTCCCTGTGGTGGTACCATCTGCCGGTGATCCGGCGCCGCCATCTGGCATATGCCTGAGCGGCCGGCACTGATTGTATGCTTGTGTTCTGCGCCGGCAACCCGACGGGCTGCCGGCGTTTTTCCTGACTGCGGGCGGCTGAGCCGGATCAAAAGGGAGGACAGGGACAATATGTCTGAAAAAGCGCTGACGGTGCTCAATGCGCTGCTTGTGGAGACGTTCAATGATATCCTCAAGGTAGAGGAACAGGCGATGCGCGCGGCGACCGGCGGACGCCTGACCATCAATGAGGTACATGTGCTCGATGCGGTCGGCCTGGGTGCGCTGCGTACCATTTCCGAAATCGCTGCCGCGGCGATGGTGACGGTCAGCACCATGACCATTACCGTCAACCGCCTGCAGAAAAAGGCGTTGGTGGAGCGGGTGCGGGATGACGGCGACGGCCGGGTGGTTCGGGTGCGGCTGACGCCGGAAGGCGAGCGGATTGTCCGCATTCATCAGGATTTCCACCGCCGCATGGCGGAAAGCGTCACCGAACGTCTGGAGCCCGACGCGCTGGATGTGCTCACCCGGGCGATGGAAAACCTTCAGGCCTTTTTCCGCAGTGGAGAAGCGGGCGGACCGGTCGAGGAAAAACAGCCGGAGGAGGAATGTGGGGTATGACACGGATAGCTGCGCCGCAGCTGCCGGATCTGTCGTCGGCACAGCCGCTGGAGGATGCTGTAGAGCGCTGCGTGCGTGAGGTAGAGGATCTGACCGCCTGTGCCTTTGCCGACGAGACGCTCACCGGCACGGTGTCCCGTATCGAGGTGCGTGCCTGCCGCTTTGACCGGTGTCGGTTTTCCGGCTGCCGCTTTGATCGGGCGGGGTTCACCGATGTGGTATTTTGCGGCTGCGATTTCTCCAACGCCGACCTGAGCCGCTGCAGCCTGCTGCGCTGCCGGTTCGAGGACTGCAAGGGTGTCGGGCTGCTGCTGGTGCGTGCAGTGCTGCGCAGCGTGACGTTTGTGCGCTGCCGGCTGGATTACGCGAATTTTTCCGAGGCTTCCCTGCACGGCGTTCGCATGGAGCAGGCCGCGCTGGGTGAATCGGTGTGGCTGTCGGCGAAGCTCGACGGCGCGGCGTGGGACAGCTGCCGGCTGGACGGCGCCAACCTCAGCGGCACCCTGCTGCGCGGTATGGACCTGACCACCGATTCGCTGGAGGGGCTGCTGCTCGGCGGGGAGGAGCTGCGCGGTGCCGTGGTCACCCCCTATCAGGCGGCGGGGTTTGCCCGGCTGCTGGGGCTGACGGTCAAATGGGAAAAGAGAGAATAGTATGCGGCAGAGACGTTTTGTCTGTGCGTTCGTTTTTGGAATAGCCGGGTACACCATACGGTGTGCCCGGTATTTTTTTGCTGCGGATGTGAGAATAAACCACAGAGCAAAATGTGGGGCGGGTATTGACGTGCGACGAAGTACGGCACATAATGACGTAAAAGAGAGGGGCTAGCTTATGTCGGACGTTCGTATGGTTTATACCACGGCGGAGGTTGCCCAAATGCTGCAGATTACGTCCAGCTACCTGCTGCGGTTGGCGGCGGCCATGCGGTTTTCACCCGCGGAATGCCGCCGGGCTGGCAAGCGTAATTATCTGTTCAGCCAGGAAGCTGTGGAGAAGCTGAGGCAGAAGGAAAAGTAAAAAACGCCTTGCCGGTCAGGCAAGGCGTTTCGTTTAATCCAGCCGGTTCATGGTCAGGCCGGTGATCAGTTTGGGATAAAAATAGGTGGATTTCTGCGGCATTTTTTCGCCCGCCGCTGCCACGTCGCGGATTTCGCTGACCCGGGTCGGATTGAGCAGGAAGCTGCACTGGTAGGCGCCGGCGTCCACGTCGTCGAGCGCCTCCTGCCGGTCGCGGGTATAGGTAAGGTTCTTCTGGCCGGCCATGTTTTCCTTGTCGATGCCGAGCAGCCGCTCGAGCACCAGCGTGTGCAGCACCTGCACGTCGAGCTGCTGCGACGCGGGGGACAGGCCGGGCAGGAACTGCGCCATCACGCCGGGATCCCGCAGGGTCATCAGCGTGAACGCCCCGCCGCCGGTATAGAACGCAAACGCCTTCTGTCCTTCGCGGTAAGCGTGCTCCAGCCATTCGTCCAGCTGATCGACCGGCAGGCCGCGGTGAAGGTCAAAATACGGTTCGGACGCTTTCAGAAGGGCATCGGGATCGAAGTTCTCGAGTCCGCGGAGCATGCGGTGGGTCGGGAATACCACCAGCCCGGGATGGTTCATCTCCACGAGCATCATCATCACATAATCCGCGCTGCCGCCCACCGGTGCACCCTGCGCGCGGCGCTCGTTGCGGTAGTTGAGCGCCGTCTCATAGCGGTGATGCCCGTCCGCGATGTACAGCTTGGTATCGGTGAAGCGTTGCTGGATGGTATGGATCATCGTTTCATCGGTGATCGCCCACAGACGGTGCTGAAGCCCCGCTTCGTCGGTGATGTCCGCAAGCGGCGTCTGACGCATCACCAGCGCGAGGATATCCTGCGTTTCGCTTTCGCTGCCGTCATCGCGGTAGAGCGAATAGATATCGCTGAAATTGCAGGCGGTGCTGCGCATCAGCTCGAACCGGTCGGCCTTCGCCTTGGACAGGGTTTCCTCGTGCGGCAGCACAATGCCCTTTTCAAATTCCTCCAGCTTGACCTGTGCGATTAAGCCGGAAAGCGAGCGGCGGCCGCCCTCCATTCCGCTGATATCACTCGGTCCCTCGACGTCAAAGAGGATTTCGTAAACGTAGAACGCCGGACGGTCATCCTGCGCGAGAATACCGTCCGCCATCCATGCCCGCAGGGTTTCCCCCGCCTGCGCATAGGGGTTCTCGCCATCGCGCGGCAGCTCGAGGCGGATGATATTGTGCGGGTTGCGCTTGAGATAGGCGAGCCGCTGGGATTCGCTGATGATGTCATAAGGCGGGCAGGTCAGCTCCTGCAGGGCGCCCGCTTTTTCGGTAAAGCGCAGCGCACGGAACGGACGGATTTCGGCCATAATGGGTTCCTCCCTGTTTTTTCACTGCGGTATAGTCCGCGCCGGCATTCCCGGCAGCGGCACGGGCCGCGTCATTTCCTCTATTGTACCTGTCCGGGCCGGGTTCGTCAAGGAAAACCGCACGGCCTGTGGTAATGTCCCGGGTGGAGTACGTCAGGAACGCGGCGGCCGCCTGATCCGGATCCGCCCGGCTTATTCCCGGCCTGCCGCCTCGTGGCTGTACAGCGGGGTCACATACCCGCCGTCGAAGCAGGCAAAGCAGAACGCTTTCCCGCCGTAAGCTGCGCATAGGTCGTCCACCTCCAGAAAACGCAGTGAGTCGGCGCCGAGACGGCGGCACAGCACTTCCGTGGAGGCACCGGCGGATGCCAGCTCCTCCCGGGTGGCCATGTCTACCCCATAAAAACAGGGATAGCGGATCGCGGGGGAGGCGATGCGCAGATGTACCTCGCGCGCACCGGCGCTGCGCAGCAGGGTAATCAGCCGCCGGGAGGTGGTGCCGCGCACAAGAGAATCGTCGAGCAGCACGATGCGTTTGCCGCTGACCACCGTGCGATTGGCCGACAGCTTGAGTTTGACCCCCATGTCCCGCAGCGCCTGGGTTGGCTCGATGAAGGTGCGGCCGACATAGCGGTTCTTGATCAGCCCCATTTCACAGGGCAGCCCGCTCTCCTCGCTGTAGCCCATTGCCGCCGAGAGGGAGGAATCCGGCACCCCGACCACAATATCGGCCGAAAGCTGCCCGCTGTCCCGCCGGGCGAGCAGCCGGCCGGTTTTTTTGCGCACCGCGTGGACGTTCATGCCGCTAAGATCGCTGTCCGGCCGGGAAAAATACACATACTCCATCGCGCACAGCCGGTGCTGCCGATCTGCGGTGTAATACGAGGATTCCAGCCCCTTATCCGAAAGCTTGACAATTTCGCCAGGCTCGATGTCCCGGATAAAATGTGCGCCGATGTTCTCGAAGGCGCAGGTTTCGCTCGACAGACAGAAGCCGCCGTCGATCTTGCCGAGCGACAGTGGTCGCAGACCGTTTTTGTCCCGCACCGCATACAGGCTTTTTTCGGTCAGGATTAAAAAAGCAAACGCGCCATCCAGCCGGCGGCAGGCGGCGGTGATTTTCTCCAGCAGCGTTCCCCGGCCGCGCTGGATCATATGCAGCAGGATCTCGCTGTCGGAGGTGCCTTGAAAGATGCTGCCGCGGCTTTCCAGCGCGTCCTCCAGCTCGGCCGCGTTGATGATCTGGCCGTTGTGCACTGCGGCAAGGCAGCCGATGCGGCCCCTCGCTACCAGCGGCTGGATGTTCTGGATTTCGCTGCCGCCGGCCGTACCGTAGCGCACATGCCCGACCGCGCAGCTGCCGGCCAGGGGTTCCAGATCACCCGGGCGGAATGCTTCGGTGAGCAGCCCCTTTCCCTTATGGCAACGGATGCCCTGTCCATCCGCCGCGGCGATGCCGGCGCCCTCCTGCCCGCGGTGCTGCAGCGCATGCAGGCCGAAATAGGTCAGCTGTGCTGCCTGCGGATGCTGAAAAACCCCAAACACCCCGCACTCCTCGTGCAATTCCTCCATGCTTCCTTCCTCCATCCGTATCTTTTGCTTGCGTTCATCCGAAACGCGGAAAAGGCCTGCCGCATCCCGGCGGCGGTTTTCCGCCGCCGGGATGCGGTCAAGACCTTGATTTTATCCGCCGGCCGTTACCCTTCCGGCGGGATTATTCCACATCCTGCAGGGCAGCGACATTTTCTTCGCCGGTGCGGATTTTCACCACCCGGTCCACGCTGTACACGAAGATTTTGCCGTCCCCGATATGTCCGGTATAAAGCGCCTTTTTCGCGGCCTCGATCACGGCGTCCACCGGGATACGGCTGACCACGACCTCCACCTTGACCTTCGGCAGCAGGGTGGCATCCACCTCGACGCCGCGGTACATCTCCCCGCCGCCCTTCTGGATGCCGCAGCCCATGACCTGTGTTACCGTCATACCGGTCACGCCCAGCTCATTGAGCGCTTTTTTGATATTTTCATACCGGGCAAGTCGGGCTACGATAACCACCTTGTGCATGCCGGTATCGTTTGTTTCCATTGTGCGCACCACCTTGACGGCGGCTTCCCTTTCGATTGGTGCGGCGGTATCGTAGTCTAGCGCACCGAGATCGGTGTTTTCATTAACCTCCATCGTCATGGTGCCGGCGATGTCGATGGTGCTGAAGCCGGCATAGGCGGAGGTGAGGCCGTGTTCGCAGGCGTCAAGCCCCACAATTTCCTCCTCGCGGCTCACCCGCAGGCCGGCTGTTGCCCGGACAACCAGGAACGCGAGGGTGATGAGCACCAGTGTCCACGCGCCGACCGCAAGAACACCGATGAGCTGCCTGCCCAGCAGTGCGAAGCCGCCGCCGTAAAACAGGCCGGTCAACGTGCCGTTGCCCGGCGCGCTGGTGGTTGCGAAAAGGCCGACGGCAAGGGTGCCCCAGATGCCGTTGAGGCAGTGGACGGCTACCGCGCCGACCGGGTCGTCGATGTGCAGCTTATAATCCAGCAGCCACACACCAAACACCACCAGCATCCCGGAGACGATGCCGATGACCGACGCCCCCAGCGCATCGGTGACGTCGCAGCCGGCCGTGATGCCGACAAGGCCCGCCAGCGAAGCGTTCAGGCACATGGAAATGTCCGGCTTTCCGTACTTGATCCAGGTGAAAATCATGCAGGTGACGGTAGCCAGTGCCGGTGCCACTGTCGTGGTGAGAAAGATGGAGCCGAGCTGCCCGATGCTGGTGGCCGCCGCTCCGTTGAATCCGTACCAGCCCAGCCACAGGATAAACACACCCAGGCAGGCAATCGGCAGGTTGTGGCCGGGAAAGGCGTGCACTTTGGTGACCTTCCCGTTCGCGTCACGGGAGAACTTCCCGATGCGCGGTCCGAGCAGCTTCGCGCCCACCAGTGCCGACAGACCGCCGACCATATGGATGGCGCAGGAACCCGCGAAATCGTGGAAGCCCATCTGCGCCAGCCAGCCGCCGCCCCAGATCCAATGCGCTTCGATGGGATAGATCAGTGCCGAGATGACGGCGGAATAGATGCAGTAGGACAGGAATTTGGTCCGTTCCGCCATTGCACCCGAAACAATCGTGGCGGTGGTCGCGCAGAAGACCAGGTTGAATACAAAGCTCGACCAGTTAAAATTTTCATACTGGGTGAAGATGTCAAAGCCGGGTTTGCCGATCAGGCCGACAACATCCTCGCCGAGCAGAAAACCGAAGCCGATGAGAATAAATACCACCGTGCCGATACAGAAATCCATCAGATTCTTCATCAGGATATTGCCGGCATTCTTAGCGCGGGTAAAGCCGGTCTCCACCATGGCGAAGCCCGCCTGCATCCAGAACACAAGCGCGGCACCGATGAGAAACCAGACGCCGAAGACTTCCCCGCTGACAGCGTTCAGAATTTCGTCTGCCATTGTTATGGCCTCCTTTTTGGGGCGCTGGGGGCGGCTGCGGTATTTTCAGCCCCTCCGGCCGCCTTTTAGGGTTTTCTCCATCAAAAAGGCCGGGCGGGGTTTCCTTCCGCGGCCGGCAACCCGCACCGCGGCCTTTTTCATCGAGAAACCAAAAGGCAAAGGCGCCGTGAAATTTTTCACGGCGCCTTTGCCTTTATCGCTTACCAGTATAGCGCATTCGTTTGGCTTTGTCAAGCAAAAATGAAGTTTTTATTCATAAGACATTCATATTGTCGAGACTTATCCGGGATGTTTATTTCAATACCAAAAAATTATGCAACTACTTATTGTTAAACTTGTAATTCGGTATATGCCTCCCGCAGGCGGCGCATTGCCTCCCGGGTGCGGTCGTTCGCGCCGAAGCCGGTCAGCCGGAAAAAGCCTTCGCCGTTTTTGCCGAAGCCGCAGCCGGGTGTGCCGACGATGTGTGCCTTTTCCAGAAGCCGGTCGAAAAAGTCCCACGATGCCATGCCGTGCGGACATTGCAGCCAGATGTAGGGCGAATTCTGCCCGCCGACATACCAGACGCCAAGCTCGCGCAGGGTTTCGCCGATCATCCGGGCGTTTTCCTGATAGACCGCGATGTTTTTCCGGCAGGCGGCGAGACCCTCAGGGGAGAACACCGCCGCGGCTGCCCGCTGCACCGGATAGGATACGCCGTTGAATTTTGTGGTCTGCCGGCGCAGCCACATCTGCCGCAGCGGCATGCCGCTGCGTACAAGGGTGTGCGGTACCACGGTGTAGCCGCAGCGGGTGCCGGTAAAGCCGGCGGTTTTGGACAGCGAGCAGAACTCGATGGCGCAGGTTTCGGCGCCGGGGATCGCATAGATGCTGCGCGGCAGCGCCGGGTCACGGATAAACGCCTCGTAAGCGGCGTCGTACAGGATCACCGCCCCCTGTGCGTTGGCGTAATCCACAAACGCCTGCAGCTGTTCGTGATTATACGCGGCGCCGGTCGGGTTGTTCGGCGAGCAGATATAGAGGATATCTGCCTGCTGTGTCGGGGCGGGCAGCGGCAGAAAGCCGTTGTCCCGGTTGGCGTCGAGATACACGATCCGCCGTCCCGCCATGAGGTTGGTATCCCGGTAGACCGGATAGACCGGGTCGGGGATGAGGACGGTGTTGTCGGTGTCAAACAGGTCGAGGATGTTGCCGAGATCGCTTTTTGCGCCGTCGCTGACAAAGATATCGTCTGCGGCGATGTCCACGCCAAAGGCGGCATAGTAGCCGCGTATCGCCTCCCGCAGGAAGGGGTAGCCCTGCTCCGGGCCGTAGCCGTGAAAATGCGCGGCATCCGCCTGCTCGGCAGCGCCGGCCTCCAGGGCATCCGCCACCGGCGTGGACAGCGGCAGGGTCACGTCGCCGATGCCCAGCCGGATAATATCCGCCTGCGGATGCTTTTCCTGATAGGCGGCCACCTTCTCGGCAATGCGGGAGAAGAGGTAGCTTTCCTCCAGTGAACGGTAATTGGTATTAATCTTCATCGAAAACGCCTTCCTTTCGGGAAAAGTGGGTCAGCCGCCGGTCGTCATGCGTTTTTTGGCGGCGCGAAGGAACTCCCGGAACAGCGGATGCGCCTTATTCGGCCGGCTTTTGAATTCCGGATGATACTGCACCCCGACGTAAAAATCACGCTCCGGCAGTTCTATGGCTTCCACCAGCCGCCCGTCCGGCGAGGTGCCGGAAAACACCATGCCGCCGTTGTGGAACGCCTCGCGGTAGGCATTGTTGAACTCGTAGCGGTGGCGGTGGCGCTCCCGGATCAGCGGCGCGCCGTAGGCCCGCGCGAGCAGGGTGCCCGGCGCCGCGGCACAGGGATACGCCCCCAGCCGCATGGTGCCGCCCTTGGGCAGGTTCCCCTGCTGATCCGGCATCAGGTCGATCACCCTGTCGGGGCTGTCCGGGGCGAATTCGCCCGAGTTGGCTTCTGCCAGCCCAAGCACATGCCGGGCGAATTCGATCGCCGCGATCTGCATCCCCAGGCATATACCGAAATACGGTACCCGGTTTTCCCGGGCGTACTGCGCGGCGGCGATCATCCCTTCGATACCGCGCGGGCCGAAGCCGCCGGGGATGAGGATGCCGTGTACGCCGGCGAGCCGTCCGGCCGCGTTTTCCGGGGTGAGCGTCTCGCTGTCCACCCAGTCGATCTCCACCCGCACGCCGTTGTGCCAGCCGCCGTGGCGCAGCGATTCCGCTACCGACAGGTAGGAATCGTGAAGCTGGACGTATTTGCCGACGAGCGCGATACGCACGGTATCATGGCAGGCCTTGATGCCGTCCACCATTTGCTGCCAGCCGTTCAGGTCACACGTGGTTTTTGGGGTGAGCGCCAGCTCCCGCATCACGATGTCCGCGAGTCCCGCCTTTTCGAGCATCAGCGGCGCCTCATACAGCACCGGCAGGGTGAGATTCTGGATCACGCAGTCAGGCTTGACGTTGCAGAACAGCGCGATCTTTCCCAGCACCGCGCTGTCGATGGGCTGGTTGCAGCGGGCGACGATGATATCCGGCGTGATGCCGAACGACTGCAGTTCCTTGACCGAGTGCTGGGTGGGTTTGGATTTGTGCTCCTTTGAGCTTTCCAGATACGGCACCAGCGTCACGTGGATGAACAGGCAATTGTCCCGTCCGGCCTCATGTCCTACCTGTCGAATCGCCTCCAGGAACGGCTGGGATTCGATGTCGCCGGTGGTACCGCCGATTTCGGTGAGGATGATGTCCGCCTCGCTCTTCTGTCCCACCGCGTAGATGAACGCCTTGATTTCGTTGGTAATATGCGGGATCACCTGCACCGTCTCACCGAGGTATTCGCCGCGCCGTTCCTTGTTGAGCACGTTCCAGTATACCTTGCCGGTGGTCAGGTTGGAAAACTGGTTGAGATCCTCGTCGATGAACCGCTCGTAATGGCCGAGGTCGAGGTCGGTTTCGGCGCCGTCCTCGGTGACGAATACCTCGCCGTGCTGATAGGGGCTCATGGTGCCGGGATCGATGTTGATATACGGGTCGAGCTTCTGCGCCGCGACCTTGAAGCCGCGTGCCTTGAGCAGCCGGCCGAGCGAGGCCGCCGTGATTCCCTTGCCCAGTCCCGACACCACGCCGCCGGTGACAAAAATATATTTCGCTGCCATTTTCCCCATCCTTTCGTGCTGTGCTCAGACGTCGATTTCGCCGGTGAACACCGTTTTGGCCTCGCCGGTCATGTACACTGTTTCGTCGGTATAGCGGATCTGCAGATCACCGCCGAGCAGCCGGACGGTGATGTCCGCATCCTTGTCGCAGAAGCCGCGCCGCACCGCCGCCACCGCGCTTGCGCAGGCGCCGGTGCCGCAGGCCATTGTTTCGCCGCTGCCGCGCTCCCACACCCGCATACGCACCGTGCGGCGGTCGATTACCTCGACGAACTCGGTGTTTATCCGCTCCGGGAACAGGGGGTGCCGCTCAAACAGCGGGCCGATTTTATCGAGTGGGAGGGTGTCCAGATTCCGGCAGAACACCACGCAGTGCGGGTTGCCCATCGATACGCAGGTGATGCGGTATTCCCGACCGCCCACCTCAAGCGGGTAGTCGATCACCTCCGGCAGGCCCTCAACGGCCGCCGGGATTTCTGCCGGAGCAAACGCCGCCGGGCCCATGTCCACCGTAACGTTTTCCACCCGTCCGCCGGACGCAAACACCCGCAGGGTTTTAATCCCGCTCTTGGTGGCGATGCGCATCTCGTCTTTGCGCACCCGACCGCTGTCGTACAGGTATTTGCCTACGCAGCGGATGCCGTTGCCGCACATTCTGCCCTCGGTGCCGTCCTGGTTAAAGATGCGCATCTGCGCGTCCGCCCCCGGCGCCGGGGACGGACCGATCAGGATGATGCCGTCCGCGCCGATGCCGAAATGGGGCTGGGACAGCCGGATGCTCAGCGCGCCCGGCTCCTCGATGGTCTGGGAAAAGCAGTCGAAATAGATATAATCGTTGCCGCAGCCGTGCATCTTGACAAACGGCAGCCGGCGGGTGTCATGCCGCATGCGGTTGATGTCGATGAGCTCGATGGTCTCCTGGCTGTACCGGCATTTCAGGCTGCGCGCGAGCGCCGCGGCGGTATCCAGCGAGGTCAGGCAGGGGATGCCCAGCTCCACCGCCTTGCGGCGCAGCTTGACGCTGTCCCGCGCCGGCAGCCGGCCCTTTGCCGAGGTGGAGAGGATATAATCCACCTTCCCGCTCTCGAGCAGGGTCATGGTGTTGTTGTCCGGCGACTGGTGGATTTTGTGCACCGGCGTGACCGCCATACCCTGTTCCCGCAGGATCGCGGCGGTGCCGGCGGTGGCGTACAGCGTGAAGCCGAGGTCGGCGAACTGACGGATCACCCCGACCGTCTCCGCCTTGTCGGTATCCCGCACCGTCACCAGCACGCCGCCGCGCTTTTTCATTTCGTATCCCGCGGCGACCAGCCCTTTGTACAGCGCTTCCTCGAGGGTGCCTGCGATGCCGAGCACCTCGCCGGTGGATTTCATCTCCGGCCCGAGCTGCACGTCCACGTCGGTCAGCTTCTCAAAGCTGAATACCGGTACCTTCACCGCCCAGTACGGCGGCTGCGGGTACAGCCCGGTGCCGTACCCCAGCTCCCGCAGCTTCTCCCCGCACATCACCCGGGTGGCCAGCTCCACCATCGGTACCCCGGTCACCTTGCTGATGTACGGCACGGTGCGCGAGGAGCGGGGATTGACCTCGATGACGTAGATGCCGCCCTCGTAGATCACATACTGTACGTTGATCAGGCCTTTTGTGTGCAGTGCCTTTGCCATTTGTGCCGTGTAATCGATCAGCTGCTCGCGCTGCTTCGGGCTGACGTTCCAGGCCGGATATACCGCGATGGAATCGCCCGAATGCACCCCGGCCCGCTCGATGTGCTCCATGATGCCGGGGATCAGCACGTCCTCGCCGTCGCAGATCGCGTCTACCTCCAGCTCGGTGCCCATCAGGTATTTGTCGATGAGCACGGCGTTTTCCGTTGTGTGGGAGAGGATGATCTGCATGTATTCCCGGATATCCGCGTCCGAATGGGCGATGATCATGTTCTGCCCGCCCAGCACGTAGGACGGCCGCATGAGCACCGGATATCCCAGCCGGTTCGCGGTTTCGAGCGCCTGCTCCTCGGTGAAAACGGTATCGCCCTGCGGGCGCCGGATGCCGAGGGATTCGAGCAGTGCATCGAACCGGCCGCGGTCTTCGGCGGCGTCGATGCTGTCCGCCGGGGTGCCCAGGATCGGCACGCCGTTTTCGGTCAGGCATTTGGTCAGCTTGATCGCCGTCTGCCCGCCGAAGGCCACCACCGCACCGACCGGTTTCTCCACCCGGATGATGTCCAGCACGTCCTCCGGCGTCAGCGGCTCAAAATACAGCCGGTCGGCGGTGTTGAAATCGGTGGACACCGTTTCGGGGTTGTTGTTGACGATTACCACGGCATAGCCCGCCTTCTGTAAAGCCCAGACGCAGTGCACGCTCGCGTAGTCGAATTCAATGCCCTGGCCTATGCGGATCGGGCCGGAGCCGAAGACGATCACCGCCTCCTTCCCGTGCGCGTGTTCGCGGATGAAGGGAGCCGCCTCGTCCTCCTCGTCGCAGCAGGCGTAAAAATACGGCGTTTCGGCGGCAAATTCCGCCCCGCAGGTGTCCACCATTTTATAGGACGCCGGCCGATGCGCGGGCAGCGGCGCGCCGCTTAAAGTCTCCAGCACCTTGTCCGGGAAGCCGTAGGTTTTCAGCTCGCGGTACAGCGCTTCTCCGATCGGCCCGGCCGCCGCCTGCCGCTCAAGATCGGCCAGGTGCAGCAGCTTGTGCAGGAACCAGCGGTCGATTTTCGTACGCGCATACAGTGCGTCTACCGATATGCCGCGGCGCAGCGTCTCGTACACCGCGAACAGCCGCTCGTCGTCCTGCTCATCGATTTTGTCGAGCAGCGCACCGTCTTCGAGCGCCCGAATGTGCGGCAATTCCAGCGATGCGCAGCCGATTTCCGCGCCGCGCACTGCTTTCATGAGCGCCTGCTCAAAGCTTTGCCCGATCGCCATCACCTCGCCGGTTGCTTTCATCTGGGTGCCGAGGCGGCGGCGGGCGTACACGAACTTGTCGAACGGCCACTTGGGCAGCTTGACCACCACGTAGTCGAGGGCAGGTTCAAAACAGGCGCGGGTTTTGCCGGTGACCTCGTTACGGATCTCGTCGAGGGTGAAGCCGATGGCGATTTTTGCGGCTACCCGCGCAATCGGGTAGCCGGTCGCCTTGGAGGCGAGCGCGGAGGAGCGGGATACGCGGGGATTGACCTCGATGACCGCGTAGTCGAAGCTTTCCGGATGCAGCGCGAACTGGCAGTTGCAGCCGCCCTCGATGCCCATCGCTTCGATGATGTGCAGCGCCGCCGAGCGCAGCATCTGGTATTCCCTGTCCGCGAGGGTAACAGCCGGTGCGATAACGATGGAGTCGCCGGTGTGCACTCCGACGGGATCGAAGTTTTCCATCGAGCACACGGTGATGGCGTTGCCCGCGCCGTCGCGCATGACCTCGAACTCGATTTCCTTCCAGCCCGCGATCCCTTTTTCCACCAGGATCTGGGTGATAGGGGAAAGCCGTAGTCCGGCGGCTGCGATCTCGCGCAGCGCGTGCGCGTCGTCCGCGATGCCGCCGCCCGATCCGCCGAGGGTGAAGGCCGGCCGCACGATCACCGGATAGCCGACGTCCTCCGCAAAGGCCAGCGCATCCTCCACCGTCTGCACCACCGCGGAGGGGATTACCGGCTCGCCGATAGCCTCCATCGTGTCCTTGAACATCTGCCGGTCCTCGGCCTTGTCGATGGCATCAAGGTTGGCGCCGAGCAGCGTCACCCCGTTTTCCGCCAAAAAACCCTCCCGGGCGAGCTGCATCGACAGGGTCAGTCCGGTCTGACCGCCCAGCGTGGACAGCAGGCCGTCCGGCTTTTCCTTCTGAATGATCCGCCGTACCGTCTCAAGGGTGAGCGGCTCAATGTATACGTGATCGGCCATCGCCCCGTCGGTCATGATGGTGGCGGGGTTGGAGTTGATCAGCACCACCTCCAGCCCCTCTTCCCGGAGCGCGCGGCAAGCCTGGGTGCCGGCATAGTCAAATTCTGCCGCCTGCCCGATGACAATCGGCCCGGAGCCGATTACCAGAACCTTGTGCAGCTGAGGATTTAACGGCATAATTCAGCCCTTCCTTTCCATATTGTCGATGAACCGGTCGAATAAAAACCGGGTGTCCAGCGGACCGCCGCAGGCTTCCGGATGAAACTGTACCGAAAAGGCCGGGATGTCCCGGTAATCGATGCCCTCGCAGGTCCCGTCGTTGAGATTTTCAAAGCGGATGTCGGCTCCGTCCGGCAGGGCGTTGGTGCACACCGCGTAGCCGTGGTTCTGGCTGGTGATGTATACTCGTCCGGACGCAGTGTCCCGGACCGGCTGATTGGCGCCGCGGTGGCCGTAGCGCAGCTTTTCGGTTTTGCCGCCGCGCGCTAAGGCAAGCAGCTGATGCCCGAGGCAGATGCCGAACAGCGGTACGCCCGCTTCGCTGACCCGGCGCAGTTCCCCGATGACGGCGGTGTTCTCCGCTGGGTCGCCGGGGCCGTTCGAGAGCATGATCCCGTCCGGGCGCAGCGCGAGGATTGCCTGCGCTGTCGTGCCCGCCGGCACCGCCGTCACCCGGCAGCCGCGTTTGTTCAGTTCCCGGATGATGTTCTGCTTGCTGCCGAAATCCCACAGTACCACGTGCCGCACGGCGCCGGGGACGTCGAAGATTTCGGGAGCCGTCCGGGTCACCCCGGCGAGGGCGTCATGTACCCGGTAGCCGCGCAGCGCCCGCAGGCTGTCTTCGCCGGCGGGCGCCGGTCCGGCGGTCAGCAGGGCGTTCATGGTGCCGTGCTCCCGGATGATCCGGGTGAGGCGGCGGGTGTCCACGCCGTATACACCCGGCAGGCCTTTAGCTTTAAAAAAGGTGTCAAGGCCCCCTTCGCTGCGGAAATTGGAGGGACAGTGACACCATTCACGGACAATATAGGCCTTCGGCCACAGCCGGCGGCTTTCGAGGTCGGCGGGAATCACGCCGTAGTTGCCGATGAGCGGGAAGGTCTGCACCACGATCTGCCCGTAATAGCTGGGGTCGGACAGCGTTTCGAGATAGCCCGTCATTGCGGTGGTGAACACCACCTCACCAACTGTCTCGTCCAGCGGTGCGCCAAAGGAATATCCCTGCAGCACCTCGCCGTTTTGCAGCCGGATGGTTACCATTTGTTTGGTCATGCCAAATCATTCCTTTCGGGGGTATGAATAAGATAAGCAGGCTCGAACACGACACGATTTCGGCGGCGGATCAGCCGCCGTACTGCTCGAGAATTTCCTCCGCGACGCGGCGGCGGGACAGCCGCCGGTCCATCGCCTGCTTTTCCACGTAGCGGTGCGCCTCCTCCTCGGTCAGGCCGCTGTACTGGATGAGGAGACATTTGGCCTTGTCGATGATGCGGATGTCCTGCAGCTTCTGCTGCATGCGTTCGGCCTGCGGGGCCGCGCCGGCGAGCCGGATATGCACCGCGGTCATCAGCCGTACCGCGTTTTCAAACAGTCGCCGTCCCATGTCGGTCGAGAACACAAACACGCCGCTCTCCTGCAGGCGGGCGCACGCGGCGCCGTAGCCCTCGGGCGTGCATACAAAGAGGACGCCGGCAGTGGTCTGTGTCGCCCGCAGGGCCGCCTCGGCGCCGCTGCCATCGGTCAGCGGCGTGACGATCAGCACCAGAGAGAAGCTCTCCTCCTGCAATACGCGCAGGGCTTCCTTCCCGGACACGGCGCGCACAATCGGGGTGCAGCCCATATCGTCCAGCAGGGTGGCAAACGCCGCCTGTGCTTTCGGGTTGCCGGCGGCCAGCAGCACCTGTGCCATAGGTTCTCCTCCTTTTCCGGGCGCTTACAGCGCTTCAAAATAACGGGCAAGCGCATGGGCGTGCGGGTCGGCGGCGCGGGCGGTCTGCCGGCATTCCTCACGCTTGTCGGCCAGAAAGCGGCCGAGCAGGGAGGCAGGCACGACCCGGCGGATGAATTCGCTTTTCTCCAGCCGGTCGAGCGCGGCGTCCAGCGTTTCCGGCAGCCGCTCGATTCCGCTGTCCGCGCCGGTGGTCAGGTCCCGGCAGCAGGGCGGGGCGAGCGTTTCGCCGTTTTCGATGCCGTCCAGTCCCGCGTGGATGAGTAGCGCAAACGCGAGATACGGGTTGACGGCGGCGTCCGCCGAGCACAGTTCCATGCGCACATGGTCGTCGTCCGAAGGCGGGATGCGGATGAGCTGCGCGCGGTTCTGGTAGGACCAGGTGACGTACCGCGGCGCGTCGAAGCGGCCCAGCCGGCTGTACGAGTTCGGGATGGGGTTGAGCAGGGCGGTCATGTCCGCGGCGCGGGAGAGGATGCCGGCGATGAAGCTTTCGGCCACCGGCGAATGGCTGTCTCCGCGCCGAAACAGATTCCTGCCGCCCTGCGAAAGCGACAGGTTGATGTGCAGGCCGTTGCCGTCGCAGTCGGCGAGCGGCTTGGGCATAAAGGAGGCGAACAGGCCGTTTTGTGCGGCGATTGCCTTGACCGCCATTTTGAAGGTGATGAAATTATCCGCCGCACTCAGCGCGTCTGCGTATCGGAAATCCACCTCATGCTGGCCGGGGCCGCGCTCGTGGTGGGAGCATTCCGGCCGCAGCCCCATCTCCTCGAGGGCGAGGCAGATCTCCCGGCGGATGTTTTCCCCCTTATCCAGCGGGGCGATATCGTCGAAGCCGCCGCGGTCGTGCGGGGTCATCGTCGGCTCGCCGGCCGCGTCGGTTTTGAACAGGTAGAACTCGCACTCGGTGCTCACGTTGACGATATAACCGCAGGCGGCCGCCCGCGCGATCGCGGTCTTGAGCAGGTTGCGGGTATAATCGGAAAAATCGGTGCCGTCGGGGTTTTTGATGTCGCACATCATCCGCATCACCCGTTCATGAACCGGGCGCCACGGCAGGATGGAGACGGTGGAGCCGTCCGGCACCAGGAAGAGATCGGTATGCTCCGGGGTCGAGAACCCTGCGGCCGCCGAGGCGTCGAAAGGGATGCCCTGCGCGAAGGCGCGCGGCAGCTGAGAGGCCATGATGGCCATATTTTTCTGGATGCCGTACAGGTCGCAGTAGGCCAGGCGGATGAACTTGACGTCCTCCTCTCTGACCAGACTGAGGATTTCGGTGGTGGTTGCATCCATGATACCGTCTCCTTCCGGTTATTGTTCTGCCGCGTAAAGCTGCTTGTAGGGATTGCGGCTGTCGGGGGTAAGGATGGTAAAATCCGCCTTTATGATGCTGCCCGGATCCTCACGGAACGCCGCGCAGAAGGCGTCGAGGGCGGGACGGAGTTCCGCCAGATCCTTTTCTTCCGCCCGCCGGGAGAGCAGCCGCTCGGAAAAATCCACCGGCATGGCGGCGGAGCGCAGCACGATTTTTCCGCCGTGCATCCCCATGCCGCAAAAGTTACCCACCGGTGCGCGGCCGGCGGGGGTGTGCAGCCCGAGTACCACGATGGTCCCGCCCGCCTGATATTCCCCCAGAAAGCTGCCGGCCTCGCCGCCGATAACCATCACCGGCTGCTTATCCCGGTACGCCTTCATGTGGATGCCGGCGCGGTAGCCGACGTCGCCGCGGATGAGGATGCGGCCGCCCCGCATCGCATAGCCGGCCGCGTCGCCCGCCATGCCGTCGATGCAGATTTCGCCGTCGTTCATCGTATCCCCGACGGCATCCTGCGCGTTGCCATGCACAAAGATGCGGCCGCTGTCCAGATAGGCGCCCAGCGCGTTGCCGGGTATGCCGTGAATATCGATCGTTTTCCCGGACAGGCCGCTGGCGATATACCGCTGTCCGCAGCAGTGCTCGATGACGATTTGCGCATCGGCCGTCTCGCGGATCTGCCGGTTGAGCGCCTGGAAATGCAGGCCGTTTGCGTCAATAACCATGATCGCGCCCCTTCCTTTGGAGCGGCGGAGCAAAGGCAGTCCCTTTTTCAATATACCCGTTTCCGCCGCTGTCTTTCAAGCATTTTCTCATTCGCCGGCATGCCGGACGCCCAGCACCGCAAGCTCCCGGTCGGTCAGACCGATTCCCCGGAGCATCAGGCGGTTGCCGCGCAGCGCCTCGATGGAGTTAATCCCCATACCGCCCATCATTTCCTTGATTTCGTGCGTCCAGGCGCTGACCAGATTGACCAGCCGCTCGGCGCCCGCTTCGGGATCGAGCCGTTTGACCAGCTCCGGCCGCTGGGTGGCGATGCCCCAGTTGCATTTTCCCGCATGGCAGCTGCGGCACAGGTGACAGCCCAGCGCGAGCAGCGCAGCGGTGCCGATGTATACCGCGTCTGCCCCCAGTGCAATCGCCTTGACGACATCCGCGCTCGAGCGGATGCTGCCGCCCGCGATGATAGCGATGTCGCCGCGGATCCCCTCCTCCCGCAGCCGCTGATCCACTGCGGCGAGAGCCAGCTCGATGGGAATGCCGATGTTATCACGAATGCGGGTGGGCGCCGCTCCGGTGCCGCCCCGGAAGCCGTCGATCGCGAGGATATCCGCGCCGCTGCGGGCGATGCCGCTGGCAATGGCGGCGATGTTGTGCACCGCCGCGACCTTGACGATCACCGGCTTGCGGTAGGCGGTAGCCTCCTTGAGGGAGTACACCAGCTGGCCGAGATCTTCAATCGAATAAATATCGTGGTGCGGGGCAGGGGATATCGCGTCCGATCCTTCCGGAATCATGCGTGTACGGGACACGTCCGCGACGATTTTGGCCCCCGGCAGATGCCCGCCGATGCCGGGCTTTGCGCCCTGGCCGATCTTGATCTCGATGGCGGCGCCGGCGTCGAGATAATCCCGGTGCACGCCGAAACGGCCGGAGGCCACCTGCACGATGGTGTTCGCGCCATAAGGGTAGAAATCCGGATGCAGGCCGCCCTCGCCGGTGTTGTAGTAAATGCCGAGCGCCTGCGCCGCCTTGGCGAGCGCCGCGTGCGCGTTATAGCTGATCGAGCCGTAGCTCATGGCGGAAAACAGGATCGGGGTGCTGAGTTCCAGCCGCGGCGTCCGGTTGTCGCAGATACGGCCGTTTTCGTCCCGCTCGATGCGCTGTGGCTTTTTGCCGAGGTAAGTCCGCGTCTCCATCGGCTCGCGCAGCGGGTCGATCGGCGGGTTGGTCACCTGCGAAGCGTTGAGCAAAAGTTTATCCCAGTAGACGGGATAAGCCTGCGGCGTCCCCATCGAGGAGAGCAGCACGCCGCCGGTTTCGGACTGGCGGTAGATCTGCTGGATGCTGTCGTCGGTCCAGTTGGCGTTCGGACGGAAGGTGTGGTCAGATTTAACGATTTTCAGCGCACCAGCTGGACACAGCGCCACGCAGCGGTGGCAGGCCACGCACCGGGCGTTGTCGGCGGTCATCCGGCCGGTTTCGGGCTCGAACGCATGCACACTGTTGGCGCACTGCCGCTCGCAGATCCGGCAGACGGTGCAGCGGGCGTTATCCCGCACGACCTCAAATTCCGGGGCAAAAAAATTGACCGGCATCATGCATCCTCCCCTTCCTGCTGCCGCAGCCGGACGATCACCGGCTCGCCGCCGCGGGGAGCCCGTATCCGGTCGAGCTGCGGCTCGATGACCCGTATCGCGCATTCCTCGCTCGCGGCATAAAACATATCGCCCTTTTCCGCCACCACCATCGACCGCAACTTCAGCCGGTCGTTGAGCGCCATCATCCCACCATCGAAGGCCAGCAGGATGGAAAACGGCCCGGTAATCAGCAGCGGGGCAAAGGTATCCCGCAGGTAGGTGAGCTCTGCCTGCTTTTCCGGAGACTGCCGCGCGATGGTATCCCAGAACGGTGCTGCGACCACGCTTGCCGCCTCTTCCAACGTCAGCCCCTGTTTGCGCATGAGGTAGTCGAAAATATAGGTGATGACCTCCGTATCGGTCTGCAATGTGCACTTGTAACCGTACATTTCCACCCAGCGGCGGTTCGCGTCGTAGGAGGAAATTTCCCCGTTATGCACGATGGAGGCGTCCAGCAGCGCAAACGGATGCGCACCGCCCCACCATCCCGGGGTATTGGTCGGATACCGCCCGTGCGCTGTCCAGCCGTAGCCCGCGTATTCGTCCAGCTTATAGAACACGCCGACATCCTCCGGATAGCCCACCGCCTTGAATACGCCCATGTTTTTGCCGCTCGAGAAAATGTAGGCGCCCGGAATATACGTGTTGACCCGGATGACGCAGCGTGCGACGAATTCCCGCTCGTCGAGCTGGCTGTCGGACAGCTTGTGCGGCAGCGGAGTGACAAAATACCGCCAGATCAGCGGCTCGTCGGTGATGCTCGGCACCTTCCGGGTAGGGATTTTTGACAAATTGATGATATCGAAATGCCGTTCCAGGAATTTTTCGCATTCCTGTTTGGCGGCCGTGTCATCATAAAAGACGTGGAAAGCATAATAATCCTTATATTCAGGATATATCCCATAGCCGGCAAAGCCTCCGCCCAGCCCGTTGCTCCGGTCGTGCATGACGGCGATCGATCGGACGATCCGCCCGCCGTCTACCCGCGCGCCCGAGCGGGAGAACAGGCCGGATATTGCACAGCCCGACGGGATGCGGATCTCGCCTTCTTTGTACATGACGCTTGCCCCCTCTGCAAAAAAGGTGTCCGCTGCAAAACCTCCCCGGAAAAACGCTCCGCAAGGCTCTTCAGCGAACACCTTTGTTCTCTTCTTGATAGTATAGCACGGTGCAGGATCAAAGTCAATATATTTCATAAAAAAAGATAAAAACGCTTTTTCAGTGGTTTTATAAGTAGAAATTGAAATGTTTTCAAAAAAACTTGCAAAAATAGGGTTGACAAGTGCGCGTGGAGGGCGTATAATGCGAATGTAAACAGCAAAGGCGCTGCGGAGTTTTCCGCGGCGCCTTTTTTGTCCCCGTATCGGCGGGGGCGGAGGAAAGGAGCGGTTAAGCATGACGGAAGAACGCGGCATGGCGGCGGAGAAAATCCCCGAGCTGTTCGGCAGCATGGTGTTCAATGACCGTGTGATGCGGGAGCGGCTGCCCAAGGAGACGTATAAGGCGCTGAAAAGGACGATGGAGCTGGGCAAGCACCTGGATCCGGACATCGCCGGCGTGGTGGCGAACGCGATGAAGGACTGGGCGGTGGAGAAGGGGGCGACCCACTTCACCCACTGGTTCCAGCCGATGACCGGCGTCACGGCGGAAAAGCACGACAGCTTCATTTCGCCGGACGGCAAAAGCGCGGTGATCATGGAATTCAGCGGCAAGGAGCTGGTCAAGGGCGAGCCGGATGCCTCCAGTTTTCCGTCCGGCGGCCTGCGCGCCACCTTTGAGGCGCGGGGCTATACGGCGTGGGATCCCTCCTCGTATGCCTTTATTAAGGATAATACGTTGTGCATCCCGACAGTGTTCTGCTCCTACGGCGGCGAAGCGCTGGATAAAAAGACCCCGCTGCTGCGGTCAATGGAGGTCATCAATAAGCAGGCGCTGCGGATTCTGCGGCTGTTCGGCAATACCGAGGTCACCCGCGTGAGCACGACGGTCGGCCCGGAGCAGGAATATTTTCTGGTGGACGAAAAGCTGTACCGGCAGCGGGAGGACCTGATGCTCTGCGGACGCACGCTGTTCGGCGCCAGACCGCCCAAGGGGCAGGAGCTGGAGGATCATTATTTCGGCACCATCAAGCCGCGCGTGGCCGCGTTTATGGCAGATCTCGACAGCGAGCTGTGGAAGCTGGGTATCTTTGCCAAGACCAAGCACAACGAGGTGGCACCCGCGCAGCATGAGCTGGCGCCGGTGTTTACCGATACCAACATGGGCACCGACCACAACCAGCTGACCATGGAAACGATGAAGAAGGTCGCCCAGCGGCACGGACTCGCCTGCCTGCTGCACGAAAAGCCGTTCGAGGGAATCAACGGCAGCGGTAAGCACAACAACTGGTCGATTTCCACCAATACCGGTGTCAACCTGCTCGAGCCGGGGGATTCCCCACAGGAAAACGCACAGTTTTTGTTATTCTTAACAGCGGTTATTAAAGCGGTGGACGAATATCAGGATCTGCTGCGGGTATCGGTAGCGAGTGCGGGCAACGACCACCGGCTCGGCGCGAACGAAGCGCCGCCGGCCATCGTGTCCATGTTTCTGGGGGACGACCTCACCGGGATCCTTCAGGCGATCGAGACCGGCACGGCGTACAGCCAGAAGGACAAGGAGGTCATGAAGGTCGGGGTGCATATCCTGCCGCGGTTTCCCAAGGACACCACCGACCGCAACCGCACCTCGCCGTTTGCCTTCACCGGCAACAAGTTTGAATTCCGGATGCTCGGTTCTGACCTGTCCATCGCTGGGCCGAATATCATCCTCAACACCATCGTGGCCGAGGAACTGTCTGTTTTCGCGGATGTGCTTGAGCAGGCGGAGGATTTCGGAGCCACTTTGCAGGAGCTGATCCGGACCACGATTGCCGAACATAAGCGGATCATCTTCAACGGCAACAACTACGCGCCGGAATGGGTGGAGGAGGCGCAGCGCCGCGGGCTGCTCAATCTGCGCACCACCGCCGACGCCCTGCCGTATTTTGTCGCTGACAAGAACGTGAAGCTGTTCACCCGGCATGGGATTTTCACCGAAGCCGAGCTGCATTCGCGTTATGAAATCCTGATGGAGAACTACGCGAAAAAACTGCGGATTGAGGCGCTGACTATGACCGATATGGCGCGGCGGCAGATTCTGCCGGCGGTCACAGCGTATACGCGGGAGCTGACCGCCTCTGCGCTGGAAAAGAAGAGGCTTTCCCCGGATATCGCCTGCGACTACGAGGAGGGCACCGCCAAAAAGCTGTCCGCCTGTGCGGGTACGCTTTATCATGCGGTGGAGCAGCTCCAGGAAGATCTCGCCGGTGCTGAAACGCGCGGCGATGCTGCCGAACAGGCTCTGTTCTATAAAGATACGGTGCTCACCGATATGGCGGCTGTCCGCGTAGCGGCCGACGAGGCGGAAAGCCTGACGGCTGGGGAGGCCTGGCCGTTCCCGACCTATGCAGATCTGCTGTACGGTGTCTGACCGGCAGCACAAGAAACCGCACGCCCCGCTTTGCGGGGCGTGCGGTTTCTTTGATTAGGGGAAGTTTCAGGATACGGTCAGGCTGCTATTGGCGTCCTTTGTGAGATAGGACGAGCTGTTTGCTGTTGTCACCCGGGTGCCGTTGACCACTACGTTCTGGAAGGAGACGGCAATGCGGTTGCCCGAACCGCTGCCGCTCTTCAGCTGCGACAGCATAGCGGATGAACAGGTGATGTTACGGAAAACCACCCCTTCGATTGTGCAGTTGGTGACGGCGGGGCTGTAAACGGTCACGTTTATGGCCCGGCCGGTATCCCGGTAGATTTCGATATTTTCAAAGGTGACGTTCCGGATATTGCCGCCGCCCTGCTCCGGTATGATAACCAGGCCGCCGATGCGGTCATTGTCCCAGGTGGCGTCCCGGTAAAGGATGGCGCTGTTGCGGAAGGTGATGTCCGAGATATCCTTGTTTACTTCGCCGGTGATCCCAAAGCAGCGAGCCTTGCCATTCCAGGCGATGCAGTTGTCGAAGATCACATCCTTGCAGATCGCCTGCGCATCGCCGCCGAGGGTTTTCACCTCAAACAGATCGTCGCCGCTGCGGGCAAAGCAGTTGGTTACCCGCACCGTCTGGGAATTGGCGATGGCAAAGCCGTCGCTGTTGGTTTTGTAGCCGAAGACAGCTACCTGGTCGATGTTGACGTTGGTGCACCGGTATTGGAGCAGTGACCATTCGGGGCAGTTGACCAGCGTAATCCCGCTTATGGTGACCTGCCGTGTGTACATAAATACAATGCCATTGCGCTCATGCCAGTCGAGCTGAGAGAGATCGATGGTGCCCTGCCCAATGACGCGGATATTTTTTTTGCTCTGGCAGGAAATGAACGGATGGCGGTTACCGAAAATAGAGCCCGATTCCCTGTGGGAAGAATTGTCGGCATCCGAATCGATATCGTATTTGTGATTGGCAATCAGCAGAGCGCCGGCTTTCAGGTAGATCGTATAATCGTCTGACGGGATGCTCAGATTGTCCACATAATGGACGCCCGGTTCAAAAACCTTTACTTTGCTGGCACCGTACTGCTGCTGATATTGGCGGATTTCGGCATCCTCATCGGTCTGCCTGCGGACAAACAGGGTATAGGCGTGTTCCTGATCCCCGTCGTTGAACAGGAAGGTGTAAGTGCCGCAGGTGGTTATGGTGGCCGATGTTTTACCACCCTGTACCCGCGGCGTCACACCGAGTGAGGCGGGCAATACAACGGCCTTGGCGGGGGTAAATCCGCTGGCGGTCAGCTCGACCGACAGGGAAAAAGTGTCACGGTTGACGTTGATCATGGAATAGGAATGGATGGCCCCGCTCTGGCTGCTGCCGATAAAGGTCAGTGTACCGTATGCCGGGACTGCCCGGCCGGATATGGATACCGTAAAGTATGGAGAAAGGATGATGCCGGAACCCGAATACCCGGCATTTCCGGTATAAGAGCCGCCGCTTGCGCGGCGCAGAAAATCCGTCTGACTTATTCCGCGGTCAGCCAGGGTTTTGACCGCGTCAGCCGGATAAGTTACGGCGCTGAACGCAAAGGCGGGAGCAGGGACAGACGGGGAGGAAGCCTCGGGACTGGAGGGGGAAGGGGGATTAGAGGAATTGTCCGGAACCGATGGGTTGGGAGCGGAGGAGGTGTCCGGCGAATTGGGCGTTTGCGGGGTATCGCTGGGGGAATCCGGCTCTCCCGGCACGCCCGGTGTGCCCGTTCCGGAAGAAGGATCCTCCGGCCCGCCGGGTTCCGCAGAGGATGCGGAGTCCACCGGGGACGACGCGGAAGCGGAGGGGTCGTCCGGCTTTCCGTTGCAGCCGGACAGACAGCAGCAGACCAGCAGCGCCGCGAGCAGGCAGGCTAATGCTTTTTTCATGGTTACCGATCCTTTCGTAAGGCATGATCAGCCTTATGTACAGTGGTTTTTCCTGTCAGGCGGCACCGCCGTGTTTACCGCCTCGTCCGGCATTTACCTGACGATGCCGGACAGATAACCGGGCGGCGTCCTGCACCCGGCGGGAATAAAAATCGCGGGAGGAAAGGGGGAAAACGGGCCAAGATGCACTTTTCTTCGCACAGGAAAGCGTCTGCCGCTTTGATCCGGTGCCTCCCGTAAATTTATTGTAACAATATGGTCGGCGCGGTCAATAGAAATTTGTATCACAAATATTCTAAAATGGTGATTTTGGCTATATGCCAATACGGCAAAACAAAAAGCGCACCCGGATGTCCGGGTACGCTTTTTCTGTAAAAAACACCGGTTATCCTCCGGCCGTAGGGAAGTGTCGGCTCAGGAGAATTTTTGCCGTCAACCTTCATCTGACTCCTTGAGAGCCTCCACGATGCGGATTGCCTTGGCCAGATCCTCCGGCGTCACATTTTTGGAAACCGAGAAGAGGATCTTCATGTCCGGCCTCTCCCGCACGGCGTGCAGGATTTCCAGGCTGTCCGCATCCAACCGTACGACTTCGCCGCGGTCATCCGCCGCTGTTTCATTGCCCAGCAGATAATCCACCGACACCCCGAAATACTCCGCCAGCTTGTGCAGCGTCGCGCCGCCAGGCACCGTCCCGTTTTTCCATTTGACCGCGCTTGCACGGTTCATGCCGATGGCCTCCACCGCCCTCGACGGGCAGATGCCCTTTTCCCGGCACAGAGCGATGAACAGATCATAAAACATCGCGATTTCCTCCCCAAAATCGGCTTTGTTTTCCAAAGAAGTCAGCCTTGATAGTTTGCTAAAATCATCATAAAAGAGAAACAGGCAATGAAAAAATAAATACTACTAAAAAGAGCCTACTTTTTAGTATACCATGTTTGTTGATTAAAAGCAACAGCGGAATAGGAGCGGTAAGCCATCGGTCAAACGGCCGCGCAGCGAAAGGGACGGAAAGAGGAGAAAACGGATGGAGTTCACCTGTCTCGGCCAGTCGGTTGAAGAGAAGTACAATGCCATATTGACCAAACGCGAAAAAGTGCACGAGGCGAGCCGGCTTTCTGGAGAAATGGGGCCGGATTGCTGCCGCGGACATACACTGGAAAGGAACCTTTTCGGTTCCGCCAGACCGGGTAGAAGGGGGATGATCGTGTGGATAAGCTGGTGCTGGTACTGATGCTGGCTGTAACCGTGGAGGCGCTGATCGAATACACCAAAAGCATTATCAAAGCGTTTACCGATAAGTGCTATAAATGCGCTGTCGTGCAGCTGTGTGCGATGGTGATCTCCATCGTGCTGTGCGTGCTGGCAAATGCGGATATGTATGCCGCTTTGGGCGTTCCGTTCAGCGTGCCGGGGATCGGCATGGTGCTCACCGGCATTTTTGCCAGCCGGGGCGCGAATTTTGTCAGCGACCTGATCGGCCGGCTGCGCGGGCAGAAATCGCCGGAACAGACAGCGGAGCAGGCGGATGCCTGAACTGTGCTGAAAAAGCCTCCCATCCGGGGAGGCTTTTTCAGCTTTCCTCTTCTTCCAGAAGCTCCTGCCGGCAGCGGGCAAGGGCTTTTTTCTTGTCGGCGTCCACCTGCGGATAGGCGGGGCCGAGCCGTTCGAGGGTGTCGGCAACGATTTCGGAAATCAGCAGCCGGGCAAACCATTTTTTGTCCGCCGGGACCACATACCAGGGGGCGTCGGGAACCGCGGTAGCGTCGATGGCCTGCTGATAGGCGCGCATGTAGGCGTCCCAGTGGGCGCGCTCCGCGATGTCGGAGGCGGAAAACTTCCAGTTTTTCGCCTTATCCTCGATACGGGCGAGAAAGCGCCTGCGTTGTTCCTCTTTGGAGATGTGCAGAAAAAATTTGATGACGGTGGTGCCGTTTTCGGTCAGGTAACGCTCGTAGTCCCGCAGCTGGCGGTAGCGGCGTTCCCACAGGCCGTCGTCGAGACAACGTGCGGGCAGCTTTTGGGCAAACGGCAGGTCATGCACCCGGGCGACGAGTACCTCTTCGTAATAAGAACGGTTAAAGATCCCGATGTTGCCGCGCTCCGGCAGACGGCGATTGACCCGCCAAAGGTAATCGTGCTCGAGATCCTCGGCGGACGGCTGCTTGAAGCTGCTGACCTGTACCCCCTGCGGGTTCAGGCCGCTCATCACATGCTTGATTGCTCCGTCTTTGCCGGCGGAGTCCATCGCCTGAAAGATCAGCAGCAGCGCTTCGCGGTCCTGTGCATAAAACCGGTCCTGAAGGGCGGCCATGCGTTTGACGTTGCGGCGCAGCTGTTCTTCGGCCTGTTTTTTGTCCCGCCAGCCGCCGGTCTGTGCGGTGTCGAAGGTGCGGATGTGGAATTGTCCCGGGCCGGTGACAGCAAAAGCGGAGGTGTTCATAAGCATCGGCGTCCTTTCGCTTGGCATTCGGCGTTAGTATGCCGGGCGGGACGCCGGATTATACGCTATTTTGCGGTGAAGAGTGCCACAGCCAACTGAAAACCTTTTTTGAAGGCACATTTTTCAACCGCACTGGTGTAAGCCAGTACTTTGTCTTCAAAAGCAAAATAGTCTTTTCGGGACAGGTGTTCTTCTGCGACTGTTGTAAAGGCATCACACATGTGGTTTTGACTGCGAATCTCTTCCTGAGTCATCATGCAGTCATAAAAAGTATGAAACAACGCGTCGATCATTTTTTGTTCTCCTTTTACACTCGATTTTAACGAAAAATGTCAGATCGATCGGCTGTGGATAAGGAAAAGTAGTACGCTACATTTAGAAAATATAACACGTAGTTATAAATTGTCAATTTTTTACATTTAAATGGATGTAAAATTTAGTTTTATCCCCGGCGAAACGCGGTGACAGCTAAAAATATTTGATAGTTTGTCTGCCGGCGCATCGTCAGCACCCTTTTGCCGAATACCGGGCAGCCACGTCCTTTTGTCAGCAAACAAAAGGACGCAAAAATTGCTTTTCCCACTTGTGTTCTCGCGGCAAACGAAATCGCAAGCGATTTCCACGCCGCGGTTCGCATGAACAGCAAATCTCCGGCTGGCCTCGGGCTTTCGCGTCCTACCGCATAACGGTATATATGGAACATTCTGTCCGGGCACTATCTGGTGAGGATAGATCGGCCCAGGCCGGAGGTATGCGCCCGCCGCTCGCGTCAGCATAAAAACCATTCTCCCGCACCCCGGCCACATGAGGAGAAACAAATTTCCCCTCAACCGGTTCGGCGCCGTCGGGGACGCCGTAAGGCGTAGCCCGTTTGGCGCCGGGGAACAGCGTGTTTTGCTGCCTTTTTCACGCCGAAAAAAGGCAGTGGCCGCGGTCACCCGCGTGAATGGGTGCAGTTTTTGTCCTCGCGGCCAAACCACGCCACAGGCTAAGGGATGGTTTGTCTGCCGAACCATCGTCAGCACCCTTTTGCCCGATGCCAGGCAGCCACGTCCTTTTGTCAGCAAACAAAAGGACGCAAAAGTTGCTTATTCCACTCGTGTTCTCGCGGCAAGCGAAATTATCTGCCGATAATTTCGACGCCGCGGTTCGGCTTGAGCAAAATCTCCCCGGCTGGCCGGCCTCAGATTTTCCCGTCCTATCGAAGCGCGATAATGATGGGGCATTTCTGTCTGGAGTCTATCTGCTGGAGATAGGCCGGCCGACGCCGGGAATGCGCGTCTGCTTAGCTGAGATGTAAAATAACAATCACAATTTGTGAGATTTACTTGTATTCCGTCATCTGTACCGTGCCGTAATCGCAATCCCGGCCGCCGTAATTCCATTTAAAATGGTATTTATCCCCCGTATGGCAGTTTACTGCCGGCGTGCCGTCGCCGAGTGTCCCCACGCATATCGCCGTATGGCTCCAGCGGTTGTCCCCGATATAGCCGCCGCCCCAGCGGTAAAACACCGGGCTGCCCGGCAGCAGCACCGTCTCGGCCTTTTGGGCCTTTCCGGCGAGCGACAGCGTGCGTCCTGCAGGGTCTTTCTGTCGCAGCACCGCCACCCCTTTCCCGCAATTCGCCGTTTCGGTCAAATACCGGTACAGCCGCGTGGAGGAAATCCACGCGGCACTGCCCTGCCCGTCGGCGCAGTACCACACATCGTCCTGTGGCAGCCCGCCCGCCGCCAGCGCCTGCGACGCGAAGTTGGCACAATTTCCGCCGACCGGCGTATAATCCCGGTACACGGGATTGCGTGAGGGTGCCCAGCGGTCCGTATAATCCAAAACAAATTGTATATTAAATTGTTCTATATACTTTGGGGAGTTATCTTTCAACTGTGGCGGCGTGCCGGTAATTGGCTGCGGCGGAAGGCTTACCTCGCCCGCATAGGCGCGGTACAACGGGTCGTCCGCCCAGCCACCCCCGCCCGCCTGCGTCGGCCGTCCCTCGTAATAGGTGTCACGCGTGATTTGCCACACCCCGCCGTTTTGCGCGAAATGCAGCACATGCCACACCCCGTATCCCGACAGGTCGGCGCTCTCGGGTGAGGTGTAACCAGGATACCAGTTGTAGAAATAGGCATATTCGTATACATTTAGTATATATCCATCCACCTGCTGCCGCACCGCGTCCAGACGGAGTGAGACCGCCGCGCCGGAAAACCGGCATTTCCAGTCCCGGCGCAGCTCCTGCAGGCGAAGGACACGCTGCTGTTCCGCGTCCTTTACCGCCTCGGCGGCGCACAGCGCCTCCAGTGCGTCCGACCCGAGCGCGCCTTCGGCCGCACCGAAACTGTTCCCGCGGCAGGCGAAATACGCGGTCAGCAGTTCATTGGCCGCTGTCGGCAGTGTAAAATCGCTGCTTTCCAGCGTTACACGACAGGCCGTAAAGGGAGACGGCTTGTCTTGTAAAATACAGCCAGGCAGCATTAGCAGCAGGACAAGCAGCACGGCCGCTGTTATTTTCCGCAAAGCAAAAACCTCCCATCGAATTGGCAATAAGATCGGGGTCGTGCTTATCTTATCCCTATGCTGCGGCAAAACCGAAAAAAACCTTGCCAGTGCGGCCGACAGGTGGTAAATTAAGTAAAGACGCCGCAGCTGCTGCCCGGACCGCATAATCCGGCGGCTTTGCGGAAATGGATGTAAGGAGAGATTTTGTATGTACGAAGCGCTGCAGACCAAAAACCTGTATGATTTGAGCCATACTATCGCCGCGCCGCTGCTGGCGGAAACGGTGTATCCGTGGGAAGCGCTCGCCGGCATTCACGCCTTTATCGCCCGTGCGGGTGCGGCGCTGCCGGCGGAGGAATACGATCATCCGCGGGAAACGGTATGGATCCATAAAACGGCTAAGGTCGCGCAGACCGCATTTATCGGCGACGATGTGATCATCGGCCCGGAGGCAGAGATCCGCCACTGTGCGTTTATCCGCGGCAACGCGATTGTCGGTGCCGGTGCGGTGGTCGGCAACTCCACCGAGCTGAAAAACGTGATCCTGTTTGATAAGGTGCAGGTGCCGCATTACAACTATGTGGGTGATTCGGTACTCGGCTTCAAGGCGCATATGGGCGCGGGCTCCATCACCTCCAACGTCAAGAGCGACAAAACCCTCGTGACCGTGTCGGCGGACGGCGGACGGCTGGAGAGCGGACTGAAAAAGTTCGGGGCGATGCTCGGCGACGAGGTGGAAGTCGGCTGCGGCAGCGTGCTCAATCCCGGCACTGTCGTCGGTGCGCACAGTCAGATTTATCCGCTGTCGGCGGTGCGCGGCTTCGTGCCGGCAGGCAGCATCTATAAAAAACGCGGCGAGGTTGTCGAAAAGCGGTGATGGCCCGGCCTGAAATTTTCGAAAGGGGGAAACGGCATATGAACCGGCTGCGGCGCGCGGCGCTGACGGTGGCAGCCTGCCTTATGCTGGCGGCGTGCCTGCTGCTGCCCGGGTGCAAAAAGGATACTGTCATGGGCAAGGGCTTTCGCTTCCCCCTGTCGGCTGAACCGCGGCAGCTGGACCCGCAGGTGGCATCGGACAGCGCGTCGGCAACGGTGATTACGGCGCTTTTCGAGGGGCTGACCCGCCTGGATGCGCAGGGACAGCCGGTACCGGGTGCGGCCGAATGGACGGTGTCGCCCGACGGCCTGACGTATACTTTTACGCTGCGGGACAGCAAGTGGAGCGACGAGCAGCCGGTATGTGCGCAGGATTTTGTGTACGGCTTCCGGCGCGCGGCGGATCCGGCAACCAAATCACCGCTCGCCGGGGAGACTTACAGCATCGCGGGTGCCCGGCAGATTCATCAGGACGGTGCGCCGCTGTCCTCGCTCGGGGTGACCGCTGCGGACGACAAGACGCTGGTCATCACGCTGGAAGCGCCGGACGACAGTTTTTTGACCCGGCTGGCTTCGGTGCCCTTCATGCCCTGCCGGGAGGATTTTTTTACCGCCACCGGCGGCCGCTATGGCCTGGAGGCGGAAAATCTGATCAGCAACGGTCCGTTTGCGCTGGACGTATGGAACCACGGCAAGTCGTTGCTGATGATCAAAAATGAACACTACTACGGTGCGCAGGAGATCTATCCTTCGGCGGTGCGGTATGTCATCGGCGGGACGGAAGATCCCTTGGCCGCGATTTCTGCCGGCAGTCTCGATGCGGCAGAAATCGCGGCGGAGGACGCTGCTGCCGCCGAAGAGGAGGGCATGCGCCTCGTCCGTCTCGACGATACCACCCGTATGCTGTGGCTGAACAATAATAACGCGGCGCTGTCGAGCGCGGCGGTGCGCCGCGCGCTGCGCGACGCCATCGAGTGGGATACCCTAAACCGGACGATTGCGGCGGCGGGGGAGACACAGGCGCTGGGTTATGCCGCGGGGGATGCGGTGACCGGCGGCGGAGAGATCTACCGCACCGAAGCGAACGCTCTGCCGGGACGTACCGACACGGCCTCGGCGCGCGACGGGCTTCAGGAGGGATTGGCGCAGGCGGAGCTTAACGCCATGCCGGCGCTGACGGTACTGTGCGCGGACGATGAGCACAGCCGTGCGATCGCGCTCGATGTGGTGCAGTCATGGCAGAAAAACCTGTCGCTGTATTTTGAACTTGAGCCGGTACCGGAGGCCAGACTGCGCTCGGCGCTGAGCACCGGAAATTACACTATCGCCATCGCGGAGTATACGCCGTCAGGGATAACCGCAGCGGCGGCGTTCGCCGGCTTTGCCGGTGTGGATGAGCAGGAAAATTACGCGAATTTTTCCTCCGCACAGGCGCAGACGCAGCTGGCGGCAGCAGGTTCCCGCGCCGGACTGGAAGCGATGGAGGCGTGGCTGTATGCCGAATGCCCGTCGGTGCCGCTGAGCGCAAAAGCACGGCTGTTTGCGCTGCCGGAGAACGTTTCAGGGGTGGTAATCCGCCCGTTTGGCGGCGGGGAATACGGCGCGGCGATCGATTTCCGCACTGCCGGAAAAAGCGACGGCTGAGCCGCTTGCCAACTGCCGTGCGGGTGTGATATACTGTTTCATCATAGCGTACAAGCCGGAAAGGAAGGGTTTCGATGGAAAAAATCCGTATGACAACGCCGCTCGTGGAGATGGACGGCGATGAAATGACCCGCATTCTGTGGGAAGCGATCAAGGAAAAGCTGCTGACCCCGTTTGTGGAGCTGAAATGTGAATATTACGATCTCGGCCTGCGCCACCGTGACGAAACCGACGATCAGGTAACCGTGGAAGCAGCTGAGGCGATCAAAAAGTACGGTGTCGGCGTCAAGTGTGCCACCATCACCCCCAACGCGCAGCGGGTGGAGGAATACGGCCTCAAGCAGATGTGGAAAAGCCCGAACGGCACCATCCGCGCGATGCTCGACGGCACCGTTTTCCGCGCACCGGTGGTGGTCAAAGGGATCGCGCCGAGCGTATCCACCTGGAAAAAACCGATCACCATCGCCCGTCACGCGTACGGCGATATCTATAAGAATACCGAGATGTATACCCCCGCGGCCGCCAAAGCGGAGCTGGTGCTGACCGCACCCGACGGCACCGAGACCCGCCGGCTGATTCACGATTTCCAGGGCGGCGGCGTGGTCATGGGTATGCACAATACCGACGCCTCGATCTCGAGTTTTGCGCGCGCGTGCTTCAACTATGCGCTGTCCATCAAGCAGGATCTGTGGTTTTCCACCAAGGATACCATCTCCAAGACCTACGACCACCGGTTCAAGGATATTTTTGCCGAAATTTACGAAAATGAATTCAAGGCGGCCTTTGAGGCGGCTGGTATCACCTATTTCTATACTCTGATCGACGATGCGGTCGCGCGGGTGATCCGGTCGGAGGGCGGCTTTATCTGGGCGTGCAAGAACTACGACGGTGACGTGATGAGCGATATGGTCGCGACCGCGTTCGGTTCGCTGGCGATGATGACCAGTGTGCTCGTCTCGCCCGACGGCAAGTATGAATACGAGGCGGCGCACGGCACCGTCACCCGGCACTATTACCGGCATCTCAAGGGAGAGGAAACCTCTACCAACTCAGTGGCGACCATCTTTGCGTGGTCGGGCGCGCTGCGCAAGCGCGCGCAGCTGGACGGCCTGCCGGAGCTGGAGGCGTTCGCCTACAAGCTCGAGCAGGCGACCATCGGCACCATCGAGGGCGGCGTGATGACCAAGGATCTCGCGCTGCTGTCCACCCTGCCGGAGAAAAAGGCGGTCAATTCGCTGGAATTCCTTGACGCGGTGGCTGAGCGCCTCGCCGCGCTGCTGTAAAAAGCGGCTTTGCCCGGAAAACGTCTGGGAACATATGCAGAAGAAAGCCGAAGGCCGTCAGGCCTTCGGCTTTTCGTGTCCGGCGATTACTTGCGCCGGGCACCCGCGTGATGTGGTGCCGATTCTGGCCGCGCGGCCAAACGCGGCGCGGGCTGTGGAATGTTTGGCTGCCAAACCATTGACAACATCATTTTGCCCGATACTAGGCAGCTACGTCCTTTTGTAAGCAAACAAAAGGACGCAAAAGTTGCTTTATTCCGCTTAACTGCTCGCGGCTGTCACGCCGCGGTTCAAGTTGAGCGGGAATTCCCGGCTGGCCGGCCACGGACTTTTGCGTCCTATCGCAATGCGATAATTATGAGACGTTCTGTCTATGCCCTATCCATTTGATATAGGCCGGCCGACGCCGGAGGATACCGCTGCCGCTGGTGTCAGCGGGGAAACGCATCTCCCGCTCTCCTGCCGCATGAGGAGAAACAAATTCGCCCTCAATGAATTCGGTGCTGTCGAAAAACGCCTATGCGTTTTTCGCTTGGCGCCGGGGAACAAAAGCGCTTTTGCCTACTTTTGGCGCTTTGGCCAAAAGTAAGTGGCCGCGGGCAACCGTATGATGTGGTGCTGATTTTGGCCGCGCGGCCAAACATGCCGCAAAGTATGTCTGCCGATAAGTCGGCAGCACGGATTTGCCGGATACCGGGGCAATGTTTCTTCAGCGGCCTTTTCCCACAAGAAAAAGCGGAGAAAAAACACGTAAACGGTTGACAAGCGTGCGTCAGCATGATAAAATAGCGGTTGCCGCATGATCCGGGCATGGATAAAGCGGACGGTTTTGCCGTCCCGCCTGGGGATCAGCGAGTCTTAAGGAAAAGGCAGGTGCCTGTCAAAATGTACGCAATTATCGAAACCGGCGGCAAGCAGTACAAGGTGGAGAGCGGCGACGTTCTGTTCATCGAAAAGCTGGATGCGGCTGAAGAAACCTCCGTCACCTTTGACAAGGTCGTTGCACTGCACAACGACAAGGAGCTGAAGGTCGGCGCGCCGTATATCAAGGGCGCTTCGGTGGAAGCTCAGGTTGTCAAGAATGGCAAAGGCAAGAAGATCACCGTCTTCACCTATCGTCCCAAGAAGGGCAGCCAGCGCAAGCTCGGCCATCGTCAGCCCTATACCAAGGTGCAGATTGGCGCGATCCACGCCAGAGCGACCCGCGCGAAGGCTGCGGCGGAGACCGCGGCTGCGGAAAATGACGCGCAGTAAGTTCCTGCAAAGGAACGGCCGCCTGTGCGGTTTTCTCCTCACCGGGCATGCCGGAAGCGCCGAAGCGGGACAGAATCTTGTCTGCGCGGCGGTGTCATCGGCGGCGTATATGACAGCCAATACCATCACCGAGGTCTGCGGATGTCATCCCGACATCGAGACAGCGGATGGGTGTATGGCGGTTCGGCTTTCCGACCGGGAAGCGGAGCGCTGTGTCGATATCCTCGAAGGGTTCCGGCTGCATATGCAGGAGCTTCGGGAAATGTATCCGAAACACATTACGATCGAATTGACGGAGGTGTAATCTCATGCTGAAAATAAATCTGCAGCTGTTCGCTCACAAGAAGGGCGTCGGCTCCACCAAAAACGGCCGTGATTCCGAATCCAAGCGTCTGGGCGTCAAGCGCGCGGACGGCCAGTTCGTGCTCGCGGGCAACATCCTTGTGCGTCAGCGCGGAACCCATATCCATCCCGGCGAGAACGTCGGTATCGGTTCCGACGATACGCTGTATGCCAAGGCGGACGGAACCGTGCGCTTTGAGCGGGTCGGCAAGGACCGCAAGCGCGTCAGCGTTTACGCTGTCGAGCAGTAAGCGGCGCCGAATCGAATGTCAGGCTGACGCCCCTGCCGCACATGCGGCAGGGGCGTTTTTTGTCGGTGTCCGGCATAATCACGCGGCCAATCGGAAAAACTTGACTTTTCGGCGGCTTTTGCCGTATGCTATAACCGAAAAAATCAATTGCTGTGTGCGGGAGGTTGCCCGCAGAAAGGGGAGACTCCCATGTTTGTGGATACCGCGGTGATACAGGTTCGTGCCGGCAGCGGCGGGAACGGTGCTGTATCGTTTCACCGGGAAAAATACGTGGCGGCGGGCGGCCCGGACGGCGGGGACGGCGGCCGCGGCGGCAACATCGTGTTTGTCGCGCAGGATGGCGCCAATACGCTGTCCGATTTCCGCTATCGCCGTAAATTTGCGGCGGAAAGCGGGCTGAACGGCGGGGCGAAGCGCTGTTCCGGCCGTTCGGGTGCGGACTGTGTAATCCCGGTGCCGCGCGGGACGTTAATTTATGACAATGCAACCGGCCGGCTGATGGCCGATATGTCGTCGGATGAGCCGTTTGTCGCCGCCAAAGGCGGCCGCGGCGGCTGGGGCAACAGTCATTTTGCCACCGCCACCCGTCAGGTGCCGCGGTTTGCCAAGCCGGGCACGCCGGGTGAGGCCTATGAGCTGCGGCTGGAACTTAAATTGCTCGCGGATGTCGGGCTGGTTGGGTTCCCGAATGTCGGCAAATCCACCCTCATTTCGGTGGTCAGCGAGGCCAAGCCGGAGATTGCCAACTACCATTTCACCACCATCACCCCGGTGCTCGGCGTTGTCCGCGTGGCGGAGGGCGCCTCGTTTGTCATGGCGGACATCCCGGGCGTGATCGAAGGAGCGAGCGAGGGCGTGGGCCTGGGACATGAATTCCTGCGTCATGTGGACCGCTGCCGCCTGCTGGTGCATGTGGTGGATGTTTCCGGCAGCGAGGGCAGGGATCCGCTGGAGGATTTTGAAATTATCAACCGTGAGCTGAAGGCGTATAATCCGGAGCTTGCCGCGCGCCCGATGCTGGTCGCCGGCAATAAATGCGATCTGGCCGACGACAAGGCGGTGGAGGCGTTTGCCAAGGAGATGGCGGTGCGCGGCTATGAATTTTTCCCGCTGATGGCCGCGATTGCCCATGGTACCGACGCGCTGATCAGACGCTGCGCCGAAATGCTCAGCAAGCTGCCGCCTATCCGGGAATATATGCCGGAGCCGGAACCGCTGCCGGATACCTCTTCGCCGGAACAGACGCAGGTGCGTATCGAAAAGCACGACGACGTGTATTTCGTGGAGGGCGAGTGGCTGCTCCGCCTGATGCGCACGGTCAATTTCGACGATTATGAAAGTGTGCAGTATTTCCAGCGGGTGCTCCAGTCCACCGGGGTGATCGATGCGCTGGTGAACGCCGGTGTACAGGAGGGCGATACGGTCAGCCTGTACGATTTGGAATTTGACTTCGTTCCATAACAGCGGATAATAATAACAAATGGTAAAAGGGGTGAAGATGCAATGGAACGGCTGGTGCCGCAGGAAACTGATGTGCGGACCCTAAGCCCGCTGGCGCTGGCGTTTGTGGGGGACGGTGTATACGAGCTGATGGTGCGGGAAACGTTGTTGTCGCAGGCCAACCGTCCGAACGGTGCCCTGCATAAAATGGCAGTGTCGCTTGTGCGGGCCGAAGCGCAGGCCGAGGCTATGGAGCGGCTGCTGCCATATCTGAGCGAGGAGGAAGCTGCCGTGTACCGCCGCGGCCGCAACGCGCATACCGCGCGTACGGGCAGCGATTATCACAGCGCTACGGGACTGGAGACACTGTTTGGCTATCTGTATCTGAGCGGCGATATCGACCGGGTGCGAACGCTGTTTGCGCTGGCTATGGAAAAAAACGCATAAGAAAGGCCGCGTACGCTTATACTATAACGGCATGCGGCCGACGGTTTATGGCTATTGCAGGTTCCTGCCCATACGGCAGGAGAAAGGCAGGCGTGAATGAAAAAGGTTTCTTTTTCTGCCCATGCGCGTCTGGCTCCGAAAAAGTTGGCGGCCGACGCGCTGTTTTATCTGGCCGGTACGGTGCTGTATGCGCTGGCGGTCAATATCTTTACGGCACCGAATAACGTTGTGCCCGGCGGCGTCACCGGTGTGGCGACGCTGCTCAACTATCTGTTCAGCCTGCCGATTGGTACGCTGATCTTTATTATCAACCTGCCGCTGTTTTTCCTTTCCTGGCGCTTTCTGGGCCGGGAATTTACGGTACGGACCGTCATCGTGACCACCATCGGCGCGGCGATTATCGACGTGTTAGCGCCGTTTGTACCGCCGTTTCGCGGTGACAGCATGTTGGTGGCGGTGTTCGGCGGCGTGCTTGCCGGTGCCGGACTGGGGCTGATCTATATGCGCGGCGCAACTACCGGCGGCAGTGAAATTGTTGCCCGGCTGCTGGAACGCCGCTTCCATCATATCCCGATCGGCCGGCTGATCCTTGCGGTGGATGGTGTCGTGGTCGCCGCGGCAGCGGTGGTATATCAGAACGTCGAAAGCGCGCTGTATGCGATGGTGATGATCTTTGTGTCCTCCAGCGTAATGGATGCACTGGTCTACGGCAGCGATTCCGGCAAGATGCTGCTGGTCATGACCGGCCGGGAACGAGAGATTGCCGACGACATCCTGAAAACAATGGGGCGCGGCGTCACAATGCTCAACGCCACCGGCGCGTATACCGGCGACGAGCGCCGGGTGCTGCTCGTAGCGATACGCCCTTCGGAACTGTATCAGCTGCGTACCCTGGTGGAAGAGCACGATCCGGACGCCTTCATGATTGTTACCTCGACTGATGAGGTGTTGGGAAAAGGCTTTAAATCGGCACAGGAATGAAAGCACACGATGTGAAAAATTGCAGCAAAAACGACGGTACAGACGACCGGATGAAGCGATATTCACGGTTTTATCCCTTTTGATACCGATATACTCGAAAAGAGGTATGACAAAAATTATCATACTTATAGCGTATTTTCCCAACTTATTCGCGAAATGCTTATATAATGGGAATCGAAATAAACGTGGGAGGTATGGGCTTTGGCTTTCGGTGATCAAATTATGGAACTTCTGCAGAGCCGGGATATGACGCAAAAAGAGCTGGCAAAGGCGCTCTCCCTTCCGGTGACGACCCTCAATGGTTATGTGCGCGGGCACCGCGAACCGGATTATGAGACCCTGCAGCGTTTTGCCGATTATTTTGGGGTTTCCTGCGACTATCTTCTGGATTACTCTGTGAATAAGGAAAACCAGACGCGGCTGACAGCCCTGTCTGCCGAAGAATACCGCTTTATCGGTGTTTGCCGCCTGCTGCGCGCCGATCAGCGTGAGTTGCTGGTGGAACAGGCGCAGTTTATGGATAAGCAGAATAAGCGTCGCGCGAACAAAGCGGAATAATCTGTCCTTGGAAGCACCCTCCTGTGTCAACACACAGGAGGGTGCTTTTTTGCGGAGAAATCCGGGCAGTTCGACAGATTACGACGCCGGGCAAGGGGAAAAAGCCGTATATTATTATAAAATAAAAAAGATTCCCGCCCAAAATAGGCAGGAATTTTCTATAACGCCAAGGATAGAATGACTAACTTTATTTGATGGTTTTGTTTGGAAAGTTGACACGATTTAATAAATGGGCTATTATATCTTCTAGGTCATTTCGTAATAATCTGCAAAAATTCGATAAGGATATCCCGTTTTTCTGCAGGAAGCTGGCGATAAACGGTGATCAGTTGCTGTTCTTTTTCGGTAAAAGCAAATTTGCGCATGGGAGAAAGTCCCAGGAGATAATCCACGGTGACGTCGAAAAATCGGGCAAGAGTTTCCAGCGTGTTCAAATCCGGCTGATGCTTGCCCTGCTCATAATAGCCTATACTCGATTTGCTCAGGCCAACTAGATCTCCCAGCTCCTGCTGGGACATATGCCGGGACTCGCGCAGTTCTTTTAATCTAAACAAGGAATCCCCCCGCCCTTACAAAAGTTGTCATAGGTCTAGTGTAGCAAATTTCCGTTGTCTTGTTGCCGAGTGTTCGGCGCCAAAAGTGAGTTTTGGCCACTTTCAGTCAACTTTATACACAATTTTTTGTGTAACGGAGGCCATGCCGATATGATCAATATACCTCTGCGATTAAAGGAGCTGCGGGAGAAAAACTGTCTGACCCAGGAAGAGGTTGCTGCGGTAATGAAAGTATCGCGTTCATCGTATACCTATTATGAATGCGGACGCGTTAAACCCGGTTTGTCGGGGCTGGAACTACTGCGGGAATTCTATGGATTGTCGTGGGATCAGCTGATGCAGGAGGAAGAAGAAAAACCTACTGTGCGCTGCGGAATGGGCATACGCCGTTATCGGAGACGCCGTGGCCTTTCCGTCGATGAACTGGCCGCAAGATGCCGAAAGCTGTCGCTCGACTGTCATCTGCGCGGCTGCGATATTTCACGGTTGGAAGAAGGCGCGCGTTTTGTGTCGAACCGGGAGCTGAACTGGCTGTCGCAGGCTCTGGATACCAGTATCGTGTCCTTTTTTGCCTGATGACCGGCAAAGTTTGTAACCTCCGCTGTGAACTTTCACTTGATTTTGCCCGGATGGTATGCTATAATCATTCTCGCTTGCTTGCAACAGGCGTCATATCCGGGTGTAGCGCAGATTGGTAGCGCGCTTGAATGGGGTTCAAGAGGCCGCAGGTTCGACTCCTGTCACTCGGACCAAATAAGAACGAAAGTTATGATACCATTGGTATTGCAACTTTCGTTCTTTTCTTTTTATCAAAAAAGACCGTAGCACAAGGCTTTTCTGCTATGGGGCATAAAAGAATACTTCATTGTGCCATTTTCCGGCACTCATTTTGATGCTTTTTAGGGGCGGTTCGACCCCCTTGCAGCACTGCGGAAGACCACAATGAAACTTTTCTCAAGAGAATAATTTCATTGTGACCGAGATTAGTTTCATTGTCCAAGAGAATAGTTTCAGCGTAAAAAATAGCCCTTACTACCGCTTGAGTAAAGTGGAAATTTTCACATTTTTGTGGTATAATCTGTTCGATAAACTGAATTTGAAGGTGAGTTATGGAAATCAGAGAACTTCAGAAAAAGGATATAAAAAAAGCAATTCAGTTTGCCATTTCGGGAATGCACTTTGAATTGTATCTCAAAAATAAAACTATACGAAATTTGTATGGCAAATATTTTTGGTATCTTGAAACAAACAGAGCCACGCATCTTTTTGCCGCTTACGAGGGTGACACCTTGGCTGGTGTCATTCTTGCCGAAATCAAGGGTGAACCTCGCAAATATTACAGCAAGCGCAAGGCGTTTTACGTTAAATTCATTGACGTGATTCAAAAACTGTTTTTCAAGGATAGTGCAGGACTGTATGACGAGGTAAACAAGGAACTTTTTGCCAAATATACGGAAAAATATTCTCCCGACGGTGAGATAATTTTCTTGGCAGCAAACCCCAAAGTAAAAATCAAAGGAATTGGTACGATGCTGCTTGGTGAGCTTGAAAAGTGCATCAAGGGAAAAACGATATACCTTTTCACAGATAATGCTTGCACCTATCAATTCTACGAGCATAGAGGCTTTGACCGAGTAGGCGAAAAAGACATAGAGCTTGACTTCGGAGATGAAAAAGTACCGATGACTTGTTTGCTATACTCGAAAACAGTATAACAAATTCATATTTATCGAACGGTTGCATAAAGAAAAAAGGTTGCTCTCAAATGCAACCCGTATCAAAAAATGCGTTTGTAGCCATAGAAAACCCGCAAAAACGGCTTAAATGCTAGGTTTTTGCGGGTTTTTCTTTTACATTAAAAATGGAAAATAATAGTTATAATTGCGTTAAATATCGGAAAAGTATGCCAAAATATTTTCTCTTGCACACATGGTTGCATACACAAAAAATAAGCGGGACGCCTCCGGATGAGGGAGACGCCCCGCCTTTTTATACCCTGTTTCGTTGCCCCAGCAGCTGCCGATGATATCACCCACAAAATTCGCACCTCGGCTCGCAAAAATCCCGGTAAGCGCCATGTCCACCGCTATCACGCTGGACGGCGCACCCGGTGCCGCATACATGTCCGCAAAGGGCAGCACATACAGCAGCACCGCGACCGTGGCGTATTTTCTTAAATTCCAAAAATAAAAAGTGAATATTATCGACATAATTTATGCTAAAAAAATAAAATTATACAATATATTGCAAAAAATGAATAAATAAGTTAGAATGAGGAAGGGCGGATCATTATATAACGATGCGCGAAATGAAAACGCCGCCCGGGAGAGAAGGTAAGGCGATGACCTATCCGGCTCACCTCCGCAGCGACGCCGGCGGAAACGTGATTGTACAGTCAGTGGAGAGTCACTGCAGAAATTGCGCGCGTCTTGCGGCGCAGGAATCTCCTCCTGATATGGCGCAGACGGCCTATCTTTGCGGACTGCTTCACGATATGGGCAAGTTCACAGGAACCTTTGCCAACTACCTTATGCAGGCGGCACAGGGCGTGCCGGTACGGCGGGGCAGTGTGAACCACACCTTTGCAGGCGCGCGTTTTGCGCTTGAGAGATGGCATACCTCACGCACGGGCGACATCCGCGATTTGACAAGCGAGATGATTGCTTTTGTAGCCGGCTCTCATCACGGGCAGTTTGACGGCATCGACGAATCCGGGAAAAACGGCTACCAGCATCGGCTGACAGCCCCGGACATCGGGTATGCAGAAGCAAAAGCGGCATTTCTATCCCAGTGTGCCGCGGAGACGGAGCTGGATACGCTGTTTATGGCTGCGGTGGAAGAAGTTACGCAGGCAATGGCACGATTCCGCGCCATTGCACGGAACCAGGGAGAGATGCTGTTCCTGTTTTCGATGCTCAGCCGACAGCTTTTATCGGCCGTTATGGATGGCGACCGGCGGGATACGGCGGAATTTTACGCGGATGGGGCGCTCCCTTATCGGATAAACGCGGAGCCCTCCCTGTGGCGGCGCTGCCTGCTGACGGTCGAGGCACGCCTTCAGGCATTCTCCGATGATTCGGCGATCAACCGTGCGCGCCGGACGATTTCCGATCGGTGTAAGGCGGCCGCTGCGTGGGATACCGGCATTTATCGGCTGAATATTCCCACCGGCGGCGGCAAAACGCTATCCGCTCTCCGCTATGCGCTGGCGGCAGCCGCGCAGCATAAAAAGCGGCGCATTTTCTTTGTGATTCCCCTGCTGTCCGTTTTGGATCAGAACGCCAGGGTCATCCGCGAATATCTGGCTGACGACAGCCTTGTTCTCGAGCATCATTCCAATGTGATACGGGAAAAAGGCGGCGATGAGCTGGACGAAAATGAGCTGCTGATGGACACCTGGGCGGTTCCGGTGATCATCACCACATTGGTACAGCTGCTGAACACACTGTATGCCGGAAAGACCTCCTGTATCCGCCGTATGGCAGCGCTGCGGGACAGCGTTATCGTGATCGACGAGGTACAGTCGGTCCCGCGCACCATGCTATCCCTGTTCAATTTGAGCCTCAACTATTTAAGTGCATTCTGCGGCGCGACGATCCTGCTTTGCTCCGCCACACAGCCCTGCCTGGAGCAGACGGTGCATCCGCTCCTTTTGGCACAGCCGAGCGATCTGGTGGCGTATGACGCTGCACTTTGGAGGCCCTTCCGGCGGACGGAAATTTTGGATCGGCGCATACCGCAGGGGTATTCTGTGCAGGCGCTGGCCGCATTCGCCCAACGCTGTGCCGACGAGCGGGGGAGCGTGCTGCTCATCGGCAACACCAAAGCTGAGGCGTTGGCTTTGTATCGGGAACTCAAAGGACAGCCGCAGACGTATCACCTCTCCACGGCCATGTGTATGGAACACCGTCTGCAGACTTTGGAGGCTATTCGGTCAGCGCTGTGCGGGCACGAAAGGGTTGTCTGCATTTCCACGCAGCTGGTCGAAGCCGGGGTTGACTTTTCCTTTGGCTGCGTTATCCGGATCCTGGCGGGGATGGACAATGTGGTGCAGGCTGCGGGACGCTGCAACCGAAACGGTGAAAGCGCAGAGTGCGCGCCGGTGTATCTTGTGAACTTGCAGAGAGAGCGGCTGAACCGCCTGCCGGAAATCTGGCAGGCACAAAAAGCGGCAGAATCGCTGCTGGCTAATTTTGTGGAAAAGCCGGAAGCCTATGGCGATGAGCTGACCTCGGATGCGGCCATCCGTGCGTATTATCGTGCGCTATATGCGGAGATGGACCGCGGCGAACAGGACTATCCGCTGCCGGAGCTGGGGACAAGCCTGTTGGATCTGTTGTCAGTCAACCAGGTGTTTCGCAGCCGCTGTCTGACCGACGGCGCCTATGTCCTCGGACAGGCTTTCCGCACGGCAGGGGAACGCTTCCGCGTGTTTGCGGACAATACCACGGATGTGCTTGTCCCGTTTGGGGAAGGAGCTGGCCTTATTGCCGATCTGGGTTCCGGGCAGGCGGAGCACAATCTGGCCTATCGTGGGGAAATGCTGAAAAAGGCCGGACGGTATAGTGTCAGCCTGTATGGGTACCAGCTGGAAAAGCTGCGCGAAAAAGACGGCGTATATGCCCTGTGCGACGGCGCGATTCTCGTCCTGCGGCCGGAGTTTTATTCCGATGAAACCGGGCTTTGTCTGGAGGGCGAAAACGATAGGTTTTTGGAGGTGTAGCGTGAAAAATAAATTTTTCACACGCGTTTTTGAGCCTTTGCCGCCAAAAAGTCGCGGCAATTTTCCCTACGGGAAAAACGACTCAAACTCCGCAATACAAAGGAATGGTGATTAATATGGAACACAGGAATCAGGTGGAATTTGAGGTGACCGGCGATTACGGTCTGTTTTCCGACCCGGTGATGCGTGTTGGGGGAGAAAAATGTACTTTGCAGATACCGACCTATGAGGCGCTCAAAGGTATTTTGTCTTCCATATATTGGAAACCAACGCTGATTTGGTATATCGACGCCGTGCGGGTGATGAATCCCATTCAGACAGAGGTCAAAGGGACTCGTCCTCTTTCCTACAACGGCGGCAATGACCTGTCCTTCTATACGTATTTAAAGGACTGCCGGTATCGGGTGCGCGCGCATTTTGAGTGGAATGAAAACCGTCCGGAGCTGGCCGGTGACCGGAATGAGCATAAGCACCATAACATCGCCAGACGCATGATCGAGCGGGGCGGCCGCCGGGATATCTTCCTAGGAGCGAGGGAGTGTCAGGGCTATGTGACGCCGTGCGTCTTCGATGAGGGCACCGGCTTCTATGATGAGACACCCGAGCTGGCCTTCGGGCTGATGTATCATGGCATCACCTATGCCGACGAGGCCTATTCCGATGACACGCGCGGCCGGATGAGCGTGCGTTTCTGGTATCCGGTGATGCGCCGGGGCGTCATTGCGTTCGAGCGCCCCGAGGCGTGTCCCATTGTGCGGCACGTGCGGGAAATGGCGTGCAAACCGTTTGGGTATGCGCTGGATAATTTCACAGGCGCAGGGGAATTTGGAGAGGAGGCGGAGTGAATGGGGCTGCTGCAGGCGGCATACCGCACGTATGAAACCTATGCCGCGCGGGCGGGTATCCCCTTCGCGGGGGAAAAGGAAGCGTTGACGCCGCTGTCTCATATGATGGCCAACGCCCATATAGAGATCACGCTGAATACCGACGGCGTTTTTCAAAGCGCCGTGGCGGTGCCGAAAACGGACTGCAAGACCATCATTCCGGTCACAATTGAATCCGCGAACCGGACAGGCGATAATACAAAAGCCCACCCGCTGTGCGACCAGCTGCGCTATCTCGCGCCCTTCGGCGGCGAAAAATTTACCGCCTATCAGGAGCAGCTGAACCGGTGGGCGGATTCCCCGTACAGTCATCCCAAGGTCCGGGCCATTCGGCGGTATATTGTTTCGGGTGCCATCGTCCGCGACCTCACTGCTGTCGGGGTAATCACACTGGATGAAAACGGCGATCCGGGCAAGGGGAAGATCGAAGGTATCTCTTTTGAAAACTGTCTCATCCGCTGGCGTGTGGTTCCGGCCCCGGAAGGCGGCTCCTCTGCCTGCTGGCGGGATCAAACGCTGTTCCGCAGCTTTGCGGCATACTATGCCGGCCAGCGTGAGGGTGAGGAGCGCGGCCTGTGCATGATTACCGGCTCGGTCGATTTCGTCTGTGATATGCATCCCAAAGGGGTGCTGGCCTACAGCAACGGCGCCAAGCTGATCTCCGCCAACGACAGCACGGGCTTTACCTATCGCGGCCGTTTCACACAGCCCGGCGAGGCCGTCAGCGTCGGCTACGATGCGTCACAGAAAGTGCACAGCGCTCTGCGCTGGCTGACGGTCAACCACGGCGTCAGCTTTGGAAACCGTGCCTTTTTGTGCTGGAACCCGGAAGGCGCCGAGGTCCCTTCATTTGCTCTGTTTGGATTGCCAGCCGAAGAGAAACAGAAAGATTTCGTCAGCTATCGGAAGGCGCTTGCCGAAACCATCGGCGGCTATCGGAAAGCGCTCCGGCCGCAGGCGGATGTGGTGGTCGCCGCACTGGACGCCGCCACCACCGGCCGGCTGTCGGTGACCTACTACAATCAGCTCATGGCCTCCGACTTTTTGGAGCGGCTCGACCGCTGGTACGAAACCTGCTGCTGGGACAGCCGGCGCTATGGGGTTCAGTCTCCGCCTCTGCGGCGGATTGTGGACTGCGCGTTCGGCACCGAACGGACCCAGTATTTCGAAACAGACCCCCGCATCCTGCGCGAGCAGATACAACGGCTTCTGCCTTGTATTCTGGACGAAAAGCCGATACCGGAGGATATCCTGCGTAGTCTGACCAACCGGGCCGGGACGCCGCTGGCGTATCAGGAGGGGAACCGGGAGACGCTTTTGGAGGTAACCTGTGCCCTGGTGAGAAAAGCCCGTAATGATCGAAAAAAGGAGGAATGGACATTGGCACTTGACACATCCTGCACAGACCGCAGCTACCTGTTCGGCCGTCTTCTGGCGGTTGCCGAGCAGATCGAGCGGGCGGCCTTCGACAGGGACGAGAAACGGGAGCCCAACGCGATCCGTATGCAGGCGGTATTCGCTCAGCGCCCCCTGTACGCCTGGCGCATCATCGAAGAAAAGCTCAATCCTTATTATGCACGGCTGAGCCCCGGCCTGCGCGCCTACTACAAAAACATGGAGGGGGAGATCCTGGACAAGCTGTTCGGGCTGGACGATCCCGCTTTGACGCAAAGGCTGGAGGATGTCTATTTGCTTGGCTATTACCATCAGCGCACGGCCCTGACCAGAAAAAAAGAAACGACGTTGACGGAGGAGAAGAACGATGAGTATGCTGAATAACAAGATTGATTTCGCGGTTCTGGTGTCGGTAACGATGGCTAACCCGAACGGTGATCCGCTGGACGGCAATCGTCCGCGTACCAGCTATACCGGGTTCGGCGAGATTTCCGACGTATGCATCAAACGCAAAATCCGCAACCGGATGCAGGATTTGGGGCATTCGATTTTCGTTCAGTCGGATGACCGCTGCGACGATGGCTGTAAGAGCTTAAGCGAGCGGGCGAAAGCCAGGCTGGGACAGGTTAAGAATCGGGACGAATACGCCCGGCTCGCCTGTGAAACCTGGCTGGATGTACGCAGCTTCGGCCAGGTGTTTGCCTTCAAGTCCTCCGATAAAAACGGTGTTTCCGTAGGGGTGCGCGGCCCGGTGTCCATCCATCAGGCGGTCAGTGTGTCCCCTGTGGAGGTCAAAAGCTATCAGATCACCAAAAGCGTCAATGGGGAGCCCGACGAAAAACGCAGCTCCGACACGATGGGCAGCAAACATATGGTGCGCTTTGGTCTGTACCTGATCAAAGGCTCCATCAATGTTCAGCTTGCCCAAAAGACCGGCTTTACGCGGGAGGACGCCGAAGTCGTCCGGGAATGCCTGCGCACCCTGTTTGAAAATGACGCCTCTGCCGCCCGGCCGGACGGGTCGATGGAGGTATGCCGGCTCTACTGGTGGGAGCACAACTGCCCGTGCGGACAGTATTCCTCGGCCAAGGTTCACCGCTGTCTGCACCCGGTTCTGAAGGACGGTGTGGAGCAGCCCAGCTCCCTGGCGGATTATAACATTACGCTGGACACATTGCCCGGACTCGCCTGTGAGATTATCGATGGCCTATAAAGAAGAGGATTTCCTCCAGCTGTCCGGGATACAGCATTTCAAATTCTGTCGCCGGCGCTGGGCGCTCATCCACATCGAAAAGCAGTGGGCCGAAAATTTCCGTACGGCGGACGGGCGGGTCATGCATCAAAACGCCCATGACAAGGGCTTTCGCGAAAGCCGGGGCGATGTGCTTGTCACCCGGGGAATGGCGGTGTTTTCCGCTGTTCTGGGAATTTCCGGGGAATGTGATGTGCTGGAATTTCACCGGGAGGAAACCGGTATTCCCCTGAAGGGACGTGAGGGACTCTGGCAGCCCTATCCGGTGGAATACAAGCGGGGGGAACCCAATGAGCGCAGCGGCGATACGCTCCAGCTTTGCGCACAGGCCATGTGTCTGGAGGAAATGCTGTGCTGCACTGTTCCGGAGGGGGCGCTGTATTACGGGGAACTCCGCCACCGAATGGATGTGGTTTTCACGCCGGCGCTGCGTGAGCAGGTGCGCACGCTGCTTGAAGAGATGCACGACCTTTATCGGCGGGGCTATACGCCCCGGGTCAAGCGAAGCCGTGCCTGCCATGCCTGCTCGCTGAAGGAGCTGTGCCTGCCTGTCCTGATGGGTACCCGGCCGGTGGCGGATTATATCGGTGAAAGGCTGGGGGATGACCGATGAAGCATCTGCTGAACACCCTGTTCATTACGTCGGAGGATATCTATTTGTCGCTGGATGGCGAAAATGTGGTGGCCAACAGGGAAAAGCAGGCGGTGGCCCGTTATCCCCTGCACACCCTGTTCGGTATCGTTTCCTTTTCCTATGCGGGTGCTTCGCCTGCGTTGATGGGCGCCTGTGCGGAGCGTGGGGTCAATCTGTCTTTTTGCTCGCCCAGGGGGCGTTTCCTGGCGCGGGTGTGTGGGGAAAGCAGCGGGAATGTGCTGCTGCGCAGAACGCAGTATCGGGTGGCGGATGATGTCGCCCAAAGCTGCGCGGCGGCACGTACCATGATATTTGGGAAGCTGTACAACTCGCGCTGGAGTATTGAGCGTACCCGACGCGATCACGGCTTACGGGTGGATGACGGGCGGCTTGCAGCGGCATCGGCACAACTCAGGGATCTGCTGCCGCAGGTTTCCGCGGCCGGGAACCTGGAGCAGCTTCGGGGATTGGAAGGCGTCGGCGCAGCAGCGTATTTTGATGTGCTGGACGAAATGATTTTGAACAATAAAAGCGCGTTTTTCTTTCACGGAAGGAGCCGGCGGCCGCCGCTGGACGCGTTCAATGCCATGTTGTCTTTTGCTTACAGCCTGCTTGCCCAGGATTGCGCGGCAGCGCTGGAAAGTGTGGGGCTGGATGCCTATGTGGGCTTTTTGCATCGCGACCGGCCGGGGAGAACTTCTTTGGCTCTGGATCTGATGGAAGAGCTCCGTCCCTGCATGGCGGACAGATTTGTACTTACGATGGTCAATAACCGGGTTTTGATGCCGGATGACTTCGAGGCGCGCGAAAGCGGAGCGGTGTGGATGACCGACAGTGCACGAAGAACTTTCCTGAAAAGCTGGCAGGAAAAGAAAAAGGAGACGCTCACGCATCCTTATCTGGAAGAAAAGCTGCAATGGGGGATAGTTCCCTATGTGCAGGCCTTGCTGCTGGCACGCTGTTTGCGCGGCGACCTGGACGGATATCCGCCGTTCTTATGGAAGTGAATAAAGATGCTGGTTTTGATTACCTACGATGTCAACACGGAAGACGCTTCGGGACGCAAGCGCCTGCGTCAGATTGCCAGACAATGCGTCAATTATGGTCAGCGGGTGCAATGCTCTGTTTTTGAATGTCTGCTGGATGCGGCACAGTGCCGAAGCCTGCAGGCAAAGCTCTGTGCGATTATGGATAAAGAAAAGGATAGCCTGCGCTTTTATTATCTCGGGGATCGTTATGAGAAAAAGGTGGAGCATTTTGGCTGTAAGCAAAGCTATCTTCCCGAAGAACCGCTGATTTTGTAGCGGTGCGAACCGAATGAGCGCAGAAATCGGCCGCCAGGTTCGCACCGACTCGGAGCCTTGTACGCTGCCGGTTTTCTTATGAAAAGCAGCGTGGAAAATGGCTCATATCGCTTTTATATGGCGAACTTAACAAACACGCCGGAAATTCATATAGAAAAATGGACGTGTTTGCTGTCGCTCCCCGCACGGGGAGCGTGGATTGAAATTCTTTCCGGCTGCTGCACCTCTGGCACAGGTAGCGTCGCTCCCCGCACGGGGAGCGTGGATTGAAATCCAGATATTCTGGTACCTGCATCCGTGCGTCCGGGTCGCTCCCCGCACGGGGAGCGTGGATTGAAATTAAAGCTGAAAATGCAAAACAAAGGGGTAAACGGAGTCGCTCCCCGCACGGGGAGCGTGGATTGAAATTTTTGGGTTTATTTTCCATGATACTACCTCCTTTTTGTCGCTCCCCGCACGGGGAGCGTGGATTGAAATCCCCTCCAACCGGCTTAAAGCTTGCCTTTCTTCATGTCGCTCCCCGCACGGGGAGCGTGGATTGAAATTTTTTTCCCACCCTCCCGGAAATCCGATAAAATGTCGCTCCCCGCACGGGGAGCGTGGATTGAAATATGTCTAAGATTTGAGGAATAGTCAAGTTTAATGTCGCTCCCCGCACGGGGAGCGTGGATTGAAATCTGTTGCAAAAATGCACCGGACATGCTAAACCTGCCAAGAGCTGTCAAGACCTAAAAGCAGAAAAATTTCAAAAAAACAACC